>Ga0163144_10030651_pt1 | contig 10281 bp, 5 predicted proteins | sample OliLak19BULKMAT1_FD_123175 | JGI IMG/M metagenome (GOLD analysis project Ga0163144, IMG submission 123175) | Freshwater microbial mat bacterial communities from Lake Vanda, McMurdo Dry Valleys, Antarctica - Oligotrophic Lake LV.19.BULKMAT1 | ecosystem: Environmental > Aquatic > Freshwater > Lake...
GAGAGGACCAGCGCGTTTTTCGCTCCTTGCCATGACCGGGCTACTGAGCTTAGTTCGAGGCAGCTTGTGGCGCCGCTGCTGCATGAAAAAGGGGAGGATGGGACCATTTGGGAGCGAATGGGAGTTCGGCCCGTGCAGCTGCTGGAAGATGAAGCAACTGCGAAAAACCTTAGCGAATTGCTGTCAGACCCACTACGGAAGCCCGCTTTCTTATTCACAGCTTCTCATGGAGCTGAGTATGGTTCAGGCGATCCGGAACAGAGTGCGCGCCAAGGAAACCTGGTGTGTCAAACCTGGAAAGGCGGAAGCACGAGAAATCATGAGTTCGGAGCGACGGACATTCCCACCTTGGGGTTGAAAGGTGCTGTAGTCTTTTCCTTTGCTTGCCACAGCGCCGGTACGCCGCGTTTCGATTCGATCTTTCGCGATAAGCAGACCCTCGAGCCCCAGCAACTGGCTCCCTCTGCGTTTGTATCATCACTTGCACAGGCGGCCCTCCTGCAGGGTGCCATTGGATTCCTCGGGCACGTTGACCTTGCGTTGGGAAAGACGCTAGTGAATCCGCGCGGCGAGCGCCAAGGGCTTCCATTCGAGAATCTGGTTTTGAAGCTTCTCGATGGAAAGCCGATCGGGTTGGCGCTTGAGGATATGAATCAACGTTATGCGGCGAAAAGCGCGGAAAAGGTAACTCTCGATGAGCAAAAGCTTCGCGCAGATGTGCCCGCTAGGGAAATTGTAGATGCGTGGCTCGGCCGAAACGATGCTGGTGGATATATTTTGCTCGGCGATCCGGCGGCCCGGTTGCGGTTGAAGTCACGATAAATCGCTAGTCGAAGCCCAATTCCTTTAGCCAAGCAATTCCAGCTTGGCGATCCGCCAGAAGTTGATGCTGCATTTGGCTCTTGAGATCGGTCTCATTTGCGACTGCCTTCCCCCTGTAACGGTATTGCCCAGCGTGGCCGTTTACAATCTGGTCGAGCAACCGGGGTGTGGCCGCGTCGAGTTCCGCAGGGGTGCCGGTTTCGTGAATGTGGCGCGCGGCGCAGAATAGATCTCGAGCATTGGTCTCTAACTTCAGATTGGCGTGGTTATCCACGGCTAGCCTCGCGATCCTCTCGATGTTCCCCGCGGGCGGCTTCAGGTATGACCTCAACTGCAACGCGGAACTAGTGTAGATAGCCGTCACAACTTTATCTACGTCGATTGATTCGGGTAACGCTCCGTAGGTAGCTTCCCAGAGATCTCGAACGTACTTTGCGTCATCGGGAAGATCCAAGTGCTCCAGCGCGCACACCAGCAACCGAATACGCAAAGCGCGAGGCGGATACAATCCGAAACCAGGATCTTGCGCCGCATCCCGACTAGTCACGTTGATATTCAACATTGCGCAGGCCCCATATTTTCGCAAGCTCAGGCACCCGTACAAATCCGCGAAGACTTCTCGGGCGCAACCGATCCACTCGTATCGCTCGGTCAGCCTGGCATTGCGAAGGGCTTCTTTTATGACATCGGTCAGTTGGAAATCGAATTCGACGGCGTGTCCGACTTCATGGCCGATGAGGAGGGCACCGGGCAAGTGAGCTACTTGAAACCAAGGCAGACCCAATAGCGGAATCGGCAGCTTCTGAATTGTCTCAAGACAAGCAGGGTGGTGGAGAGCCTCGCCGGATGCATCTAGGCCAACACGTACTTCGTCTTGAAATCTGCTATCCCGCTTACGAAGTACTGGGCTCCAAGTAGAGCTCAGATAGACGAGCGGCGGCTGCTTAGGCTTGCCAGGCGAGTAGAAGGACATAGCTGGCTCGTAACATTCCCACATCAAGTCATCGCAACCCACCAGCAGATCACGAAATGAATGATCTAACCGTAACGCTAGCTTCTCCCGGAAAACATCCCACGCCGAGTAGGCCGTGAGGATCAGCATCTCCCAAGCAGCACCCCGCTCCATCACCGCTGCATCATCTGGATTCTTCCACTTAGGGTCATTTTCGAAGACGGAGAGAAGACCGTTCAGGGTTTCGGACACCCTGGCTACCTGGGACAAATGCCGCCTTAGCGGATCTGATTGCGTGCGCTCGGTCCATGCTTTCAGTTCAGTCCTGAGCCCCTTCTGACGCCGGTCGAGTTCGCGGCGGCGGAGTTCAATAAGTGTGGACATCTAAACCTCCTTGAGCAGCATAGGTTCGGTGGGGTCGTTGGAGAACAGCGCAGCACTATACTGACTGATCGCGTCCTCCAGTTCTTTTGGAACCCCCGGTGGCCGAAGTTCCCTGACAAGTTTACCGGGGCTGTCTCCCCGGACGACGGCGGAAACGATCTTTTCGGCTATCACTATCCGATCGTAGGGTGCCTGTAAACCTGTAGCCAGGACTCCAGCCACTTGGCCTGATCGAAACAAATCCGCAGCGAAGCGATTGCGCAGAAGCAGCATGCGCAACTGATCCGTGATGTTGTCAGGAAGAGTAACGTCCAGAATCACAAATGGTCGTTGGCCTGCGAGGTAGCGAATCAGACGCTCAGGATCTAGTCGAGACTGCAGACGCTTTTGGCTGACGCCTTTCTTTATGCGCTCCTGAAACCGCCGACCGGACCCTTCGAAATCCATCGTGACACCTGTTGACTCTTCGAGCAATTGTCCTACAAGGTGAATTACTCCCGGCTGCAGCCTGGAGATCGTCTCACGAAGTTCGTCCGGAGCTGGTTCCCGCATGGACAGAACGCCAACCCGGCCTAAAGGCTTCTTGTAGAGGAACTCGATCGAGAATCCGCTAACTGACTCTAGGCTGATCGCGAATGAAAGATCATCTTCCGCTTCGTCCATTGGCTGGACTAACAGTACCTGACGATTGGGCGGAAAATAGGTTGGCGCATTCTTGAATTGGCCCTCGATTCCTCGGCAATAAAACCCTCCGCGGCTCGTGAATTCCCAGGGCAGGGCGGCCTCCGAGACGGAGGTGATAATTCTACCGGGAATGTCGGGAATGTGGCTAAGGGCCTGTTCAAGTTGTTCCAGGGCTTGGTCCCATTTGAAGAACTGCGAGATTATCCCATGGGTATCCTCTCGGATGGCAGCGTCGTTAAGTTTTCCCGATCCTCTGATGTGCCAGCTGGGTAGATTCTGCTTTGGCGGGTTTGTTCCCAGAATCACGTTGGCTCCAGAAGAGATTCCCGCGCCACCGCGAATGTTTACTTGTACCCGCGTAGGACCAATAAGGTCTGCTAACACTTGGTGTACTTCCCGCTTCCGACGGCACTCCGGTTGCTTGTCCCAAACCGCAACCGCCTGCTGTGCCAAATTCCGAGCTTCGTCTGCCTTGGGCTTGCCAAGAGTGGCCATTTCCTGCGCTGCCTTCGACTGAATCAGTCCGGCTAGCGGTGTAGATGCGTGTTCAGCCGACACCATGCTCCAAAGCTTGCGATAGCTCGCGGGTGGACGCGTTCCTGCGCGCTCGGCTGCCTCAATCAGACGAAAGTGATAGGCCAGTCGTGAAAGATGACGCCCGTCTTCGAGAGCGAAAGCGAACAGATCCAATTTATCAGCTGCGCTCTCCAATAGTCGAACAAAGCCAGGTCTTTTCGCCGAGGCCAGTCTGGCAATGTCAGACATAAATGGGCGATACTGCCACAAGGGCTCCAGACTTCCTCCACAGCGGTCCAGCCAGTCCTGGATAACAGGGAATGCTTGCTTGAGCTGTTCCGATGGCTGCTCGCGATATTGCAGGAAGTTTAGAGCCTCTATACCCGATTCATCTGGGGCGAGGTTAAAAAACATCTCCCCTAGCGCTCTTAAGGGTATCGGTTCGACGGAGAGGTCAAAGGTCATCGCGAACACTATTCCAACCAGTCTGTATCGCAGGCGCAAAGGGGTACTCAGCAGTTTAGCCATGCGCCTTTTTGCCTCTTCTCTTTTTCCCTGCGCTATTTCGCGATAGGCCCATGACAACTCATGGTAGAGCCGCTGCTCTTCGCTCTTGAATACTTTGCTTTGCCGCAGTTTTTCCTGGATTACCTCCGCCCGGTCCGACTCCATTTCCATCGCGGCAAAAGCCAATTCGCGGATCCGGCAGGTGAGTGCCTGACCGTCATCGTCAAGGGACTCGTAGCCTTTGGTTGCCCGCCCCATCGATTCCTCAGCCTCCCGGTAGTCGAAAACGAACGCGAAGAACTCACCATCAAGAGAGTCCAACTTGGCTCGACCGCGAGTATCTATATCCGCCCTTAGCGTGAGTAGTTCGTTGCGTTGCGCCTGCAACGACTCATCCGCGCCGGCCAGGGCAATTCGATACTTTAGACGTTTTCTTTCAAACTCAGACACGATGTTCGGGACTACCTTGATGAACTTCCGAGCATTACTGAGGTCGCGGTGATCCAGAGCCAAATCGCAAAGCAATACAGTGGCGTTGGCGCGGTCTGATGGTGGGGCATTCGCTCGTACTCGCTTGTAGCTATCAACAGCCTTTGAGTAGGAGCCCAATTGTGAATAGAAACCCGCCAGTTCCGAATCGACGCGCCATGCCTCGAGGCCTGCCTGCTGGGCGAATTCCCGAGCGCGTAACCAGTGGGTTTCGGCGCTCTTGTCATCCGCCGCCAGTGAGTATGCTCGCGCGGCCTGTTGGTGGAGCCAGAACCTATCGGCGGGATCGGTGATCGATTTTAGCCCGCGCTCTAACTCTTCCGCTTGTAGTTGGTCGGAGGGTCGGCCGGATGCCGCCACCACCACGCTCCAGAGGGGCGTGACAAAGTCGGGACGCACTTTTTGAACAGCCTTAATATGACTCAGGAACTTGGTCCAATTGCTGCTGTATTGACTGAAGAAGGCCCCATCCTTCTTCGCGAAAAGTTCCGCGCAGCGGAGATGGGCTTCGCAGAACCATTCCTCGAACCGCGGGGCAATGCGGTCTGGCGAAACAAGGTAGCCAGTAGGCTCAGCCGCGATTACCAAAGCGTCCATTCCGTCCGACTCTGCTTCTTCAAGAAGCTTTCGCCAGAGCACCGCAGCGCCCGCCCCTTCGAGTTCAGCCGCATGATACACAGCTTCAACCGCTGCCGATGCTGACTCCTCCCGAGTCTTTCGGGTTTGCCACAGATTCAGGAAGTAGTCACGAGCTCTTTGGTGCAAAGTCGTGCGCACCGGTTCTTCGCGCAGGAGAAGACGCACAGGATCTACTACCTCAGGGTGCAGTTGCAGCACGTCCTTCCCATCGGAAAGCGTAATCCATCCACGATCGCGGGCGTAGGTCCCGAGACCCGACCAAAGCTCCTCGGCCAAAATGCTCTCCGCCAACTCAGGTTGTTGCACCCAAGGGATTTCTGACCCCAAATAGGTTTGGATCTCCTTGCTCTGTTTTGCCGAAAGATCCTGATCGCCCCCGCGCAATGCGACACGAAGAGGCGGTAGGAGCACCTGCTTGAGAAAATCCCGAGTGAACGAGCGCGCGACGGAGGCGTAACGAACCATCCACCGCAGGGGCTGAGACTTGATCTTCAGGATGACACGTTGGATTAGATAGCCGATCTCGGCACTGGGAAGCTGGCGGACTTTGTCAGCTGTGATTTCAGGAGACTCCGTGACTATCTCGGCGAGCAAAGCAAGCTTAAACGGATTCAGCCTCCGCTGGAGCAGCTGATTCCCTTGTTCCACAGAGGCCCGATCAATGAGTGCACGTTGCATCTCTGAAGCGAAGATCAGGCGTTGGTGCAGGCAGTCCAGGGCTTCTCCTTCAGTGAAATGAGGAAGCTCATAGACGATGGAGTTAGCAGCCGTTAGAGCCTGCCCCTTTTCGGCCATATTGTAGCGACCGGAAAGTATCACAGTCATGTGTGGTAGGTACCTGTGAATCCGAGAGAGAGTGTCGATGCACTTTGCAAGCCACTCGGGCTCTGAGAGCGTGACGTCTTCGAGGGTATCCAGAACCACCACCATCGGCTGCCTGATTTTGGCACCCTGAAGATTGAGCCGCACTTCATTGATGACCACATCATTCCAGCCGGACTGCTGCCGCGCCTTTTCAAGAATGTCGGTCGAGGACGCCAATTTGTCCCCGGTCATTTGCAGCGTCCATTGCCGTAGTATGAGACTGAGCAAACGCATCGGATACACCACGACATCCTTCAGTTCTTCGTCGTCGAAATCCGCACGAGCGCAGGGGATCCGGCGTAAGATCAGGTTGCGCGCCATTAGGTGGTTGAGAAATGTGGTCTTTCCCATCCCGCCCGTAGCGTGAAGATGAAATATCCACGGGCTCTGCTCGTCGGTGCGGTCTATCATCTTAAGCAACTGTCTCTCAGCGTCCAGTCGATTGACGAAGAAAGCCGTTTTGCGCAGCGGCTCCAGAAACAAGAGGCGGGCCTCTAGATAGCGGACGCGGTCTTGGTAAATCGCGCTGAATACTCCGTAATAGCTTTCTTGGGACCGAAGCGCCTCGAGCAGTGCGTGGCAGTGAGCGAAATCCGTCTGGTCGTCTGCACGTTGGTAACGCGCTTGGAAATAGGGGGTCACCGCTCCGGGATCGGACGAAGCGGCGCCGTGATAAACGGCTTCTACTTCCGCCGATTTTGTCGCCCTCTCCGAGAAATAGGTGAAGATGCTTGAGTTCCAGCGGCGCCATACAACTTCGTTCTGTGTCCAGGCGTTTAACCTGCGCTCGCGCCCGATCATCTCCCAAGAGTTTGGGGGTATACGCCTGAAATCCCGAGCGGCGTCCTGGAGTAGTTCGTCTAAGGACGGAGGGCTTTCGAGATCGTTTGTCAAGAAGGCATAGACATCCCGGTCGAGGCGGCGAACGAGAGCTGCCCTACGGCGGGCCGTTTCCAATCTCTCATTATTTGGCGTTTCAAGAATTGTCAGGGCATCGTCGACCGTTGCCTCGGGCGCGAGCGCTTCTAGTTGCCGGAGTAACTCCTTGACGGCGGGCTTCATCTCATCCGCTCCGGTATTTGAAAGAATCCGTCTTCCGCTTGACGGTGAATCGTTTTCAGCTGCGCCAGCCCCTTCAATTTGCCGGGAGGACGGCCGAAGATGAGAGCTGCCATTTTTTGAAGAACACCATCCTCGTCATCCGGATAACGCAGCGCTTCCACGGAGAGTTCCTGAAGCTCATCTGCCGTGTATGATACCGGCATTTTGACAATTTCGGCGTCATTGGCGAGGACCTTCAATCCGAATCGGTCGTAGTCCTCCTCTAGGATCGCCAGCACCACGCGCACACTTGCCTGAGACTTGGAGATCCTCGCCAAAAAATGGTTGCGGAGATCCCCGAAGAGCGTGGGGTTGCTATTTCCTGCGCGCAGTTGATCGAACACCACGGTCGTATTATTCAGTTTTTCGATACCGTCTGCGAATAGCGAGTAAATCTTGGAAAGGTCGTTTCCATCGGCAAGCGCTATGTCCCTTGTCGAATTCTGATCTTCGGAGAGAACCATCCTGTCAACGTCGGCAACTAGATTCGGACCGTTAGCGACTCCTAGGCGCTTCGCCAAGGCGAGATAGAACTTAGTAAACGGGGTAGGATCGAGGCCCGCGCGCAGGAGACGCGTCTCGTCAGAAAGACTGGTGAAATCGTTGCTTCGCAATTGCACCAACCAATTTACGCAATTTCTGCCGGCACGCGCCTCCATATAGCGAACTCGATGTCCGTCCGCAGACCAGCTTTCCATGCACCAACGAAGGAGGTGGCTGGTCCCGGATCTTCCGGGTCCGCACAGAACAAGAAGCTTTTTCTGGCTACCAAGGTGCCAGTCGTGCAACTGACGTAGCCCGTGGCCGCACTTCGCAAAAAACCGCGTGGACTCAAACTCCGTACAGGCCATAAACTCAGGGGTCGCCGGCATGGTCTTCGCCGCAGGTAACCGGAAGGTAGAGGGGACATCAGAACAAAGGGTGAGCGTAGGAATCGCCCAGTCGACCGAGGGCTGATTCCCCAGGGACAGGCGGGCTTGCCGTACTGCCTCAGATACACTCTCTTGTCTGCCCTTCTCATCGGTTAACGCCCAAGAATAGAAAGCTTCGCTGAATTTAGCTGCAAGATCGCCTCGTACGTCGGATTGCATGGCGATTACGGCTGGAACGCCGATTTCGGAGAACTTCGCTTGTATGCTTTGACTTCCCCCCAACTCCGAAGCACTTCGACAACAATTCAAGATAACGAGAGTGGGGACCATGTTTGCATCGGAGAAATGTTCCTGAATTAGGTCTACGCCCCAATACCAGGTCCCGCTCGCGTGCTCGACCTTCAGGCAATAAGCACCATTAATATCCAGTCCACCATGGCCGATGAAATGTACCACGTCCGGTCGATACTCCGCCAGAATAGTCCTCAGTAGATTCTCGTCGGGCAAGCCTCGCTCAAGTCGAATGTCGATCGAACGGCCGAAATTCCTCAGCGCACGTTTTAATCCGCGGACCTCTATTTCGGCACCGATGCTCAGATCCAGCGTCGCGTAAAGAACCAGCACTTTCAATGGCCACCCTGTCTTAGACGCAGCCTGCTCGTTCGCCACCCGTCGGAAGAATCCACCCACCCTAGCAATTGCCACGTTCTGCCCATCCCAAAGGAGTTCCCACGGGATTCCTCCGAGCTTTGGCGTATTTATGGAAAGGTCAATACCGCGTTTAGCCGGCGGAGACAGGGCATCCCAATAGCTTCGAGCCGGACTTCCTGGGACTAGAAGGCAATCAAACAGTGTCCGGCCAAGCGCCTTTGCCTGTTCCCGATCGGGATCAAGGAGCTTAGCCGCAATCTGTGATGCGTTACCAGTGCCGACGAACGCCGCAAGGTCAAACTCGCTCTCAATTGCCTTACTCTGCAGGTCGGGCTGTATCTTCAGCACTCCTTTCCCCGATCTTTCCTCAAGCTCCCAGCGATGAGCCATGAAATCCTCCCGAAAAATGCTTACAGATCATCGTACAAGACTCAGTGTAAGCCAAACACTTACGCCCACGAAGCACCCTCCGGTTAAATGTCCAGCGACAATTAGAACTCCTGCGAAGAAATAGTTGACGCTGGACAGTTAAATCGCAAGATCCGTTTTATAGCATGTTGACGCACGGGAGCTCACGGGTCAACTCGGTTGCAGAATGGGCCAAACGTACTACACCCGCGATCTGGTGTTGGTCTCAGCTTCTCCGATACAAAAGCGAAAGTTCAAAAGCTTTCGTTTCGAGCGTGTATGGGCCGACGATGTGCTTTTGCCTCCTCCGAAAAGAACACTCAGCAGCATAATGTCACGGCTTGGCGTTAGCACATGGCTCACATGCCGAGTAGGCGAGTAGGCGCGGCTTTCTGATGCAGCTGCTAAAGAGTATTTGCCCCTAGCGGGTCAACTGCACTTGCAAGTACAAAGATGGGCACTGGATGGTCATGACGATTCGCGAGCGTCACGGCGTATTCGCCCCTGGCAAGAATGTGAATCGATAGTGAGGCTGACACAACCCCCTTCCTGATTTCGAAAGCTGCGATGGCAGCAGCGTCGAAATCGCGGTCCGCCCACCGCTCGAACTGGTCGCCGGTGCAAACGAAAACGTCAATCGGGGCTGAAGCCGAAACGCTGAAATCCAAGCGCCCGCCCTCTAGGCATTCAAAGCAATAGGGCAGCACCTGCCCCGGTTCCAGGTCCAACACCTCGGCGATGTAGTCGCCTGAAACAGCAGACGGGTCTGGCGGAGTCTTACTCCCAAGCTCACGCCATGGGAGAAGATCCTGCCAATAGAGTCCGTAAAGCATGAATTGGCCTCCTACTGAGCAAGACGCAAAGGAATTCTGAAACCTGACCACAAGGATGGGAATCTCGAACCATACGGTCCGCCGCATGATGCAGGACGAATCGCCAGATCCATCGCCGAAGTTTCAACTGCTCGATGAAGCGGGTCAGCCGCTTAGCGCCACGACTCAGGCAGTTTTCGTGCGCCTGGAACAACGGTTCCGCGAGTACTTCCCGACCCTCAACGATCCGGCTGTCGTCCGCAATCTCTTTGATCGAGCAGGGCAGCAGTACGCACGAATGCTGAGTAACGGCGAACAGGTGGAGAAACCAGAAGCCCTTGCTTGGAAAATCTTACAGAACCTCGGCACGTCCGAGTTGCGACGGTCGGAACAACGTGTTTCTAATGGCACTGTCCATGGCGATGCCGCCGATAGGCTGCTCGAAAATCTCGTCTCTGAGTACGGGACGCCGCAGCAAAGTTTCGCGATTGTCCATGCCAGGGAGATACTGGCGCAACTCAACGCGACGGAGCGCAAGTGAATTACTTTGAAGTCCGTAGGCTGGAATAGCGTCGAGGTA
>Ga0163144_10030654_pt1 | contig 10281 bp, 7 predicted proteins | sample OliLak19BULKMAT1_FD_123175 | JGI IMG/M metagenome (GOLD analysis project Ga0163144, IMG submission 123175) | Freshwater microbial mat bacterial communities from Lake Vanda, McMurdo Dry Valleys, Antarctica - Oligotrophic Lake LV.19.BULKMAT1 | ecosystem: Environmental > Aquatic > Freshwater > Lake...
GCGGCCGTTTTTCGACGACTACATGCGGGCGCGGCTTGAAGAGTTCGAGCAGGACAACGCGGGCGTAAAGGTCAACTGGGTTGACGTGCCTTTCGAGGCGATGGACCGCAAGCTGATCGCCGCTGCCGGCGCGGAGAGAACGCCCGACGTTGTGAACTTCTCCGACAAGGCGTTCGCGCGTTACATCGCTCTGGGCGCCATCCGCGACATCGGACCTCTGCTCCCCGCTGGCACCGAGGCGGAGTATCTGCCCGCAGCGCTGAGATTGGGACGGATCGACGGCCGACTGCTCGCTCTGCCGTGGTATCTCACGACCCAGACAGTCGTGGCCAATCAGGATCTTCTGTCACGTGGCGGGCTGACCGCCGAGGAAGTCCGTCCCGAATGGTCGTGGCTACTGGATCGGGCGGTGCCGTTTCGCGCCGCCACGGGCACCTACCTGTTCTCGACTCCGCTGGGCACCGAGTCGGACCTGCCGATGATGATGCTGGCCGACGGGCACCTGCCGCTCATGCCAGTGAAGGGGGAAGGACGGCTGCGGGCGAACCTGCTCGACCCGAGCATCGTGGCGCTGGTCGAGCGCTGGGTGAAGGTGGTCAGGGCGGGCGGGCTGCCGCGCGAGGCCGTGACGGGCGGGTCGGCGCACCTGCCAGAGATGTATCAGAACGGGCGCGTGGCGATCATCAATAGCGGGCCGAATTTCCTGCAGCGAATCCGGGACGTGGCCCCGGAGATCTATCGCTCGACCAAGGTACGACCGCCCGTGACCGGGGCTTTGGGCCGCGCCCACATCGCGGTAATGGTGTTGTGCGTGACGAGTCAGAGCAAGCATCCAATGGTGTCGGCGGCGCTGGTGCGCCACCTGACCAGCGCGCGGTCGCAGGAGGCGCTGTGCGAACTGGTCCCGGTGCTTGCCAGCACCACGAGCTCGCTCGATGCAACCGCATCTCCACCGGCGGGCAGTGAGGAGAAGATTGCCCAGGCGCGGGCGACCACCGTGCTGGCGCTGCGCGACGGCGCAGCTTTCACACCCGCCATCCCGGTGTGGCCGGAAATGCGGCGGGTGTTCGAGGATCGGATCAAGAGGGTGTTCCTCGACGGGGCCGACACGCGGGCGACACTCGGCGAGATTAACGACGCGTGGGACAGACTGTTGGACGGGTCGCCCGCTTTCAGCACGCCGGAGGCGGCGGAAGAGGCGCTGCCTCGCCCCGGCCAGCGCGGCGCACCATCGGAGTCCGCCGAGTCAAAGAGTCCCAACTGAGCACATGCCACGCCTCCGCCGCCAACACGTGTTTACGCCGCTCGCGTTCCTGAGCCCGGCCCTGATTGTGCTCGGGGTGTTTTTCCTGTGGTCCATGGGCGAGGTTGCCTGGCGATCGTTCACCCGTTGGACGCCATTCTCGGCAACGGTGGAGTTCGTGGGACTGGAAAACTACCGCCGGATCATTGCGGGCGAGCAGTTCTGGACGTGCCTGTTGAACTCCATCGCGTACCTGCTGGTCACGCCGGTGATCTTGGCGCTCTCGCTGGGGGCGGCGCTGCTGGTGGATGCCGGCCTTCGCGGAGCCCGAGGGCTCAGACTGGTGCTGTTCCTGCCCGTGGTCACGCCCACGATCGTGGCGGCGATCGCCTGGTCGGCGCTCCTGCGCGAAGACGGCGGTTTCATCAACACCGTGCTTACCGGGCTCGGCTTGGACGGTGTTGCGTGGCTCACGCAGCGACCATGGTCGCTCGTGAGCGCCATGATGGTGACTGTCTGGAAGGGCTTTGGCTTCTACATGCTGGTGTTCCTGGCGGGGCTGGTCGGCGTGCCAGCCGAGCTCAAGGAGGCCGCCCGCCTCGACGGGGCGTCCACGATCTCGGTTTTCCGTCACGTGACCCTCCCGGCGCTTTGGCCCTCCATCACACTGGTTTCGGTGGTCTCGTCCATCGCAGCCCTCAAGGTGTTCGAGGAACTGTTCGTGACAATCAAAGGAACACCCCCGGAGCACCAGACACTGGTCCCCCTTATCTACTTGGAGGCGTTCGAGCGGGGCGAATACGGGATGGCTTGCGCTCTCGGGCTCATGCTCTTTGCGTTCATTCTCGGCTTGTCGCTGCTGAATCTACGACTGTCGCGACGCCGCGAGCAGGAGCTCGCGTCATGATCTCTCCCCGCTCGGTCCCTTGGACCGTGGCCCTCTACATCGGCGCGACGATTTTTACTGCCGTAGCCGTGGGGCCGATGCTTTTTCTGCTTCTAGTCGCGCTTCAGCCAGCGGGTTCCCAGACACTGAGCTTGCGGTCGGGCCTGACACTCGAACACTTCGCCAAGGTTTGGTCGGCCGGGAACCTCGCCGGCCCGCTCATGAACTCGGCTTTGGTGACCCTGACGCGCGCCGGGTTGAACGTGTTGCTGGCGGCTTTGGCTGCCTACCCGTTGGCCCGCATGCGGTTCAAAGGGCGCGACCTGGTATTCGCGGCGATCCTCGCGACCATGATGATCCCCGAGCAGGTGATCATCGTTCCGATGTTTCACACCGTGGCCCGCCTCGGGCTTGCCGATTCTCTGTTGGGGGTTGTGCTGCCCTTCTCGGTGTCGGCCTTCGGGATCTTCATGGCGCGGCAGGCCTTTCTGGCGGTCCCCGCATCGCTTGAGGAGGCGGCGCGCATCGACGGCGCCGGCCCAATGCGGATCTGGTGGCACGTGATGGTTCCTCTGACCGCCCCCTCGCTCGCGACGCTCGGACTCTTCAGCGTGATCGCGGCGTGGAGCGAACTGCTGTGGCCGCTCGTTGTGCTGCAAAGTCGGGAGAACTACACGCTGCCGGTGGCCGTCAACGAACTCCTGGGGCAGTTCGCGACCAACATCCGTCTTGCGTACGCTGGCAGCGTGCTCGCACTGCTGCCCGTGATCGGTTTCTTCCTGCTCGCCCAGCGGTTTCTCAAGCCACAGTTGTTTGCCGGGGCGGTCAAGGGATGATGCCGCGGAGCTACCCATGACCGAGATGACCACCGACATCCTGATCATCGGTGGCGGCACGGGGGGCGTCGCCGCCGCGCTCTCCGTCGCGCAAATGGGGCTCTCGTGCATCGTGACGGAGCCGACGGACTGGCTCGGCGGCCAACTGACATCTCAGGCCGTGCCGCCCGACGAGAATCAGTGGATCGAGTCTTTCGGCGGCACGCGCCGCTATCAGACGCTGCGCGAACATGTTCGCCGACATTACCAAACCCACCCGCACATCGCAAGCGATCTGCCCGACGCCGCGCGATTAAACCCCGGTGGCGGCTGGGTCAGTCGGCTTTGCGCCTCACCAGCGGTCTGGCACCAAGTCCTTGCCGATCAGATCGGCGCAGCGGGCAACAAGATCACCACCCTGCTGGAAACCGAACCCGTGAGCGCGCAAACCGAGGCCGATCGCGTCACCGGCGTGCTTGTGCGCTCGACCAGAACCGGAGAAGAGCGCTTCATCCGGGCTGCCTTTTACCTCGACGCTACGGAGTTGGGCGATCTTCTGGCCCTTGCGAACGTCGAGCACGACGTTGGAGCCGAACATCAATCGGTCTACGGCGAACTCCACGGGCGAACCGATTTTCCCGCCCATCAGCGGATCGATCCGCTCGACCAGCAGGCGTGCTCATGGTGCTTCGCCCTTGAGCACCTGCCCGGCGAGGACCACACGATTCAGAAGCCCGAGCACTACGACCGGTTCGCCGGCTATGTTCCAGTGATGAAGCCGGAATGGTGCGGCCCGCTCTTTTCATGGAAGGTGCCCAGCCACGCCCCGCCCGGCAGCCGCGATTTGTCGATGACGCCGTGGCCCGATGAACCCGCGGCGGGCGTGCTGGAGATGTGGCGTTACCGCCGGATCGCCGATCGCGCCAACTATCGACCCGAGTTTCAGCCGCTCCACCCGGATGTCGCGCTCATCAACATGGTGCAGATGGATTTCTGGCAGCGGCCATTGCTGGGCGGCGGACCCGGGGGCCTCGCAGCAGCCCTTGGCGAAGCGAGGGAGCAGTCACGCTGCTTCTTGTATTGGATGCAGACCGCCGCCCCTCGGCACGACTCAAGCACACGGGCGGGATACCCCGGTCTGCGCCTCCGCGGCGAAGAACTGGGCACGACCGACGGTTTCGCCAAGGCCGTATACGTTCGCGAACCGCGCCGATTGCTGGCCCGGACGATGGTGACCGAGGCGCACATCGGCACCGAGCAGCGCCGAGCGGACGGTGCGGCCACCCCTGAACTGCGCTGGGACGAGACCCCGTTCGGCACAGCGCACCGCTTCGCGGATTCGGTGGGCATTGGTCACTACATGATCGATCTGCACCCATCGTGCGCGGGCCGCAACAACGTCTATGTGCCCGCAGCACCCTTCCGAATCCCGATGGGGGCGTTGATCCCCCGTCGGGTCCGCAACGTGCTGAGCGCCGGCAAGGCGATGGGGTTGACCCACATCACCAACGGGTGCTACCGCATGCACCATGTCGAGTGGAACGCGGGCGAGAGCGCTGGGCTGTTGGCCGCTTGGTGCAAGGCCGTGGGCACCGAGCCGCACGCGGTACACGCCTCGCCCGAAAGAGTTCGTGAATTTCAGTCGCTGCTGGCCGAGCACGGGGTTCGCACGGTTTGGCCGTGGGAGACCTGATTGCGGTGGACGTGACGGCCGCCATGCGCTGGCAATACAACGCGGTGTCCTTGCCTTCATCCAATCCGCCGTTGCCTGAAGCCAGCGAGACATCGGTCGTTTGGCGATCATCACGGCGCACGGTGATCAGACCTTGATAAACCAGCGGCGCCGCCACAGCCATAGACACAAGAGCCAGTACACGCTCAGATATGTCGCCGTCGCCAGCCACGGGCCAGCAATGCCTCCAGCCGGATCGCCCAGCAGAGGACGGACGAGCGCCGAAAAGTGCGCCTGGAGCGCTACAAAGAGGACCTGGCCGCCCAGATCGCCCGGGGCCATGACGCGCCATCGCATCCACACCATGGTCCAGAGGATCTCCCCCACGAAGTAAACCGTGATGGCGTTGCTCCCGAGCACAACAAAGAAACGGCCTATGGCGGAGACCGGCCCGGAAGTATTGTTGTCCAGTAGCCACGCCGCCAACATGAGAACCAGAATGCCCGAGCCGGCGCACAGGAGGACATACGTACTGGTAAAAAAATCCTTACTGAACGGGAAGACGGTGGACCAAGCCACGGCGACGATGCAGGCCGCGAGGCCCGCGGCGGCGATGACTGCCAACCATCGCGTTGAACGCTCCCGGCTGCGCAGTGCATCGCCGGTGAGCGCGCCGAGCACGACGACGGCCGTCGCGGGTAGGCCCTGCGTAATCGCGGTTCCGATCCAGCCCCAACTCCGGAAAGACGATTCGAGGTCGGTTCGCGACGCCATCCATGTCGCCCGATCAAGGCCCACCGTGGCCGTCAGGTCCGGCATGGAAAGCCACTTGGCGACAAGCACAAGCACCACGAAGGCCACTTGGGCGCTCCGCCCCAGGAGCGAGAGGATGACGCCGAGCGCGTAGCCGAGCCCGATCAAAGGAAGGATGTCCCAGTGCAGGATCGTGGACCAAGTGATGGGGACGCCGGGTTGGGGCACAAAGCGCCCTCCCTCCCATGCCAGCGAGTCCATGCTGGAGCGAGCCATGAAGATCACCACGCCAAGGAGATAGAGCACCACGCCGCGGCGAACCGCGATCAGGACCTTCGCGCCGGTGGAAAGCGACCGGCCCCGCCCGCCCTGCATGGAGAACGGGATCCCGACGCCGACGATGAACAGGAACCACGGAAAAACAAAGTCGGCAAGCCAATGGCCGTGGCGGCCGATGTTCCAGCCCGCGTGCCCGAACCACTCGGGGAACGCGTCACGATTGCCCGAGAGATTGACCAGGAACATGAGCGCAATGACCAAGCCACGGAAGGCATCGAGGGAAACCAGCCGCGTCGTGGCAGGCGGTGCGCACGCAGAATTTTCAATCTCAGGAGGAGCCAGCGTCATCTCGCCCTCGGCGCTGCGTTCGATTCGGTCGGCAGAGCGACAGCTTCGATGAGGTAGCAGGAACCCTTGCAGCGGCCCAGCCAAATGGGGTAGAACTCTCGCATGGAATACTCCAACACTCCCCGCTCGGCATCTCGCGCGGCGGGATCGTTGACCATGAGCTTACCACGATCACGGTCATATCCGGTGATCACCACCAGGTGACCGTCGGTCTCGGGATAGGGCGCGCCCGTGAGCTCGCCGGGTTCGACGGCGATGCTGGCGACAATCGGGCCGTGCTCGGCAAGCCACCGCTCCGCCTGTTCGGGCGTACTGAACCGGGCGAATCTTCTGCGGACGCCTCGCGATGCACCCAGTTCGAATGCGGCCTGCACGTTTCGTGGCCAGTTTCCATAGATATCGTGGACCTGGTCGTATGCGGCGTCGGCAACGGATTGAACCGCGACATCCACGCCCGCGGCACCGAGCACCATAGCAACACTTGTAGGGCTGCAGATTCGCCCTGCCAGTTCAGACCGCGGCGTATGTTGTGATCGGAACGGCACGGCGTGAACAACGACGGCGGGACCTGTTCGCTCATCGACTCGGCAGCGGGCCTGCTCGATCTCTGGCGCCGGCGACGTCGCTGTCAAGGACAGTTGTTCGAGAACAAGGGACGCCGGTCCACGCAGTCCCGGAGTTGCCAGCGCGCGAACACGGCATCGAGCGAAGGCCAGCGGCCGATTAGCGCCGAGCGTGTCAATGTCCACATGCATGCGCAGGTGCCGGTCTTGGCTCGACCAGTCGGCGAGCCCTGCGGCGATGCTGGAGGACGCGCCGACCCGGCCGATCTCCATCCATCGCGACCACTCAAGGCCGCCGGTCCCAGGTGAAGGCGCCGCTTGGACTTCGATGATGGCGGTGATCCCCTCGGAGTACCGCACGTTCCAGCAGGGCACAAGCTCGTTGAAACCGGGGATTGCATCAAACGATGCCGGCTCAGAAACAAAAACCGCCGCGGTCCCGTCCGAATCGACGGCCAGCGACCTCGGGGTCTGCAGCAAGTTGACACTCTGGTGCATGAATGATCGCGAGGTCTCCTGTTTGCCCGCCGAGTTCAGCTCGCAGCCGCCAAGGACAAAAGCGGATGCGAGAGGGCCAGCGAACAGTGCGGCGCGGAGGCGTAATCGATTCCGGCTTCGAAAAACGGTCGATCGTGATGGCGGTGATGCTGGCTGCACAGCAGATGTTACACCTGGATCATCACCGAGGTACTCGACGCGACGCGGAAGGTCTACCAACTCGCCTGGCCGACCTCTAACGCACGGCCGAAGTGTTCGGGAACCACGCAGACCGCGACGCACGGAAGGTTTCCTCTACCGGAACCCTCATTCCTTGCCCGTCAGCTTCACCATTCGCAGGCCGTCGAACCACGCCGTTCCGGTGCTCGTGCTGCCGATTCCGCCGAGCCTGGCTATCACCTCGACCTCGGTCCGGCCCGCTGAGTAGAACATCACAAACACAGAGGTCCACTCGTGCGTCCCATCGACCGAAACGCTGTGCTCGCCGGAGGACACCGCGAGGTTGGCGCCAAGCACGCCACCCGCCTCATCGATGCGCACGTCCTGAGTGCGGACCCACCCCGTCAGCAGGTAGTTCGAGTACGGCTCGACAGGCACCGTGTGACGACATCGGATGTCGTCTGGCTTCTCTGCGGCCAGCCGGAGGCTTGCCCGCCCGTCGCGTCGCATCTCCTGATCCACCGCCATGGGCCGAGCGTTGTCGGTCCGGAATGTCGTGAGTTTCCACGACCCTTCCAGCCCCTTCTCGAACCCCGCATTCCACAACAAGTTCTCCGCACCAGTCCTCGACGCGAACTCCGGAAGCAGGTACTTCGGGAACACTTTCGAGTACTTGGACGGCTTCGTCGCGGGCGTCTTCGCTCGCGCGAGCGGCCCCTTGGGCGCGGCCGCTCGGATGGTCCCAAGGTTCCAGGCCTGCTCCCCGAGCCCGACCCAGTCGGCCTCTTCACGGACCGTCCCGTTCAGAAAATCTCGGTACCAGTCCTTCCAGCCCCCGTTGTGCTTGTAGTCGTGCGCCACATTCCCGTGCAGGCCGCCCCGCGGCAGGCGAATGCCGCGAGCGCTGTAAAACGCCTCCAAATGGTGCAGCCACTCGTGCAGAAAGATCTCGGTCGTTTCCGAATCGCGGGTCCACAGCGACGCCGGGGCCCAGTTGATGCACGACTGCCCCGCGTAGTTGGCGTCCGGGTTTGGCCCCACCGACAGACCGAAGGCCCGCGGCAGGGTGTATCCCGTGCGGTCGTCGATGTGCTTGAAGTAAACGAAGACGCCGTCGTACTTCCCCACCGGTGCCAGCCCGCGCAGCTCCTCGGCGTAGTTCGAGGGCCCGCAGGCCGCGCAGTTTCTGTCTCCGTTCACCGTCCGCAGCGGCACTTCCGAAACCACCGCCTTCCCCTCCCAACGCACCCGCCCCTCGGTGAGCACATCGACCCAGTGCGCGGTGTGCTTCTCGAAGGCCTCGGTCACCGCCCGCACATCTGCGTCGCTCATGTCGGCCTGCACCGGCAGAAAAGGATCCTGATCGATCCGGGTCTTTCGCTTCACGATCAGCAGCGTCTTGAAGATGATGGGCTCGGCCGCGACCTCGCACGCTCCATACGCCACCGCAGGCGCGGCGCGAGCATCGCCGAGGAACGCGGCGAGGAGGCAGACCATCATGGCAAGCAGCACCCGCACGATCAGGCCTCCAAAGTGCTCGGGCACCCGATGCACACCACCAACGCACCCAACATCACCGTACGGAACATACTATACGGGCGACGGAAGCCGCATGGCTGTTCCTTTCCCAACGGCCCCAAAGGGTCAGCATTTGGTGGCATTTGAGGTCATCGCGGAGCAGAACGAACCCACGACGGGACACCCAGGGTGTCCAGACCTGGAAGTCACACAAAATACTGAGTCTTCAGGGGTTTGCGTGTCCATTCAGGATCACGCAGAGTCTGAACATACAAAGCGGGCGAGGAGGATCGAACTCCCGACATTCAGCTTAGGAATTGCCCCGGAGCCGAGTCAGCAAGACCTGAGATTACACACTAGTTGCTGAATTTAGCGGGGGTTTGCGACGATTTCAACTTTGCCAAGTTCTTCCCATTGTTCGCCGTTAGGCAGTGTTTTTGTGACCAAAGTGGTAGTCGGTGGTAGTCGCTGCGCATTTTAAGTCCGCTGCGTCTGCCGTTCCGCCACGGGCCCGCAGCCCTTGATTCTACGGCAGATGCGGCGATTCTGGATGCCATCCGGCGGCCGGACTGGACGTGTCTCGGCGGTTTGCTTGGCGCGATAAACGAGGATCTTGGCTGCATCGTCGAAACATGGAACGACCTTTCTCCCGAAGTACGTCGGGCCATCCGCTCACTCACGAAGGCCCGCTGAAGTCGCGTGGAAACGGTATGGGTCGAATCGGATGAGACGGGTTAGTCCTGCGTCTACTTGAGCCGGGGTTGAAACCCCATCGCGGTGATTCCCCAACGGCCCGCGTCCCGCTCTCCACCATCCCCAACGAGCCTATGGCGAGCAAAGGTAGAACGCAGTCGAACGCCGTGGACAGCCAGCCGCACGGACCATTCTCTCTGCGAGGGGGACGAGGGCTTCGATATCCATACACTTTCCTGCCATATTGCGGGATGCGTCCGAGCCGGAAGCCTCCCGGATAGGGAATAGCCCGACCACCTTACCTGTTTCCCAGTTGGACAATGCATGCACCGTGACGAGTTCGAAAAGCTTGCGGTAGCGGAGCTTGACGTGGTCTTCCGATTTGCTCGCTTCCTGACCAAGGACGCGGATGTGGCGGAAGAACTCGTTCAGGACGCCTACGCGCGGGCGTTCCGGCCAGAGTCGATCGCCGGATTCAGTACCCGTGGAGCCGGAATGCGGGCTTGGCTTATGACGATTGCACGTACAAGTTTTTACGGCCGGCTTGAACACGAACGAGCCGGGGATCGCGCCCTCGCGGGGGTGGCAGAATCGGCCCGATTCAGCGGGGACGCCGTTGAGGTCATTGGCCCTTCGGAGGCGAGCGATATTGACTGGAACTTCGCCACCGACCGGATGCACGTTGCGCTGGACTCCATGAGCGTTGAACTTCGGGAGGTCTTGTGGTTCTGGGCTGTTGAAGGGTTGAAATACAAGGAGATCGCGGAAGCCCTGGCTATCCCGATTGGAACAGTCATGAGTCGGCTCCATCGTGCCAGGACGCAGGCCTCTCGGATGCTCCGTGATGATCCACA
>Ga0163144_10030655_pt1 | contig 10281 bp, 2 predicted proteins | sample OliLak19BULKMAT1_FD_123175 | JGI IMG/M metagenome (GOLD analysis project Ga0163144, IMG submission 123175) | Freshwater microbial mat bacterial communities from Lake Vanda, McMurdo Dry Valleys, Antarctica - Oligotrophic Lake LV.19.BULKMAT1 | ecosystem: Environmental > Aquatic > Freshwater > Lake...
CCAACCCAGCGATGCGAATCACGCTGTCGGGCGAAATGAATCCGCCCGCGCGCAGCGGGACCCATCGCTTGGAGAGCAGCAAGGGCGCAGGAGCGGCTGTGGACCATGACAGCCCAGGCAACTGGTCCAGGATGTAGCGCCAGTGTTCTTCGGGTCGCTTCTCGTTCAGTACCAAACTCACGGCGGTCGCCGCAACCCACGCCGAAATCCAGATTCTCTGGTTCTGAAGGTGCTCGGGGCTATCGGACGCAACGATGAATCTCAACGTGTGCTGCACGCCCGCCGGTAGTTGCGGGTAGCAGCCTAAATAGCATCGGTCACCGATGCTGCCGAAGGTTCCGTCGGTGTCGAGGTGCAGTGGCAACCGTTGCCAAGCCGTCTGGTCCTTCAAACGCCCAAGGATCAGGTCCCGCTCAGAGGCGGTGAAATCTTCCGCCTCTACTCGGGTGACATCGGTCGCATATCGAAGGCGATTGGTGACCGTGCTCTCTTTCACCGTTCGCAGGATCAATGCAGACCAGAGCGCACCCGGAATCTGTTCGCCCAGGTCGCTGGGAAGGACGTTCCAGGTGTCTGCATCGACCATGCGCCAAAGCTTGACCCACGGCGACGCGATCCCGCCAGGTTCCAACCAAAGGGGCTCGCTGGATTCGAAGTGACTTGGTGATGCGTGAAGCAGGTATCGTGCAGCTTTGGCAGCTCCGACAACGCTCAGGTCGGCCGTGGTGGCCAGCCTGACCAGAGATCGTCTCGAGTCCACTTCCCCGAGCGCGGGCGGTGCCGCCGCCGCACCGATCGCCACCAGCATGGCCGTGATGTCCGAGCTGCCCGGAACCAGATGGTTGGCAGACTCAAGATCGGCCTCCACGAACGCGGCGACGCCCCGGTCGATGACCAGGGGTGCCGCTTTCGGAAGTGCAGCCGCGAGAGCAGTGAGGTGGCCGAATCGGTTGACCGCATCCGACACTTTGAAGAGCATGTGCCGCTGGTGAACCAGCAACAACAACGCGAGCGAAGCGCCGGTGACCTTCTGATCCCGGGCGTTCGTCGCCCGCAGCACCCGAAGCCCACGGTGCCGCAGCATGAACGGCACTTGCTTCCCGAGGTCGCCAAGCGCATCGATCAACTGCTCCGCAGCCCGCAGGAGGGGCTCGACAGTTTCGGACGAAGCGGCCTCATTGCGCGCGATGCGCTCGAGTTCGCTGTGAATCGTGGACAGCCACGCCGAGACATCGCTGTCTCGCGGGGCCGTCGTGGCCGAACCCGAGGGCGCGCCCAGATCCCCCGGGAGCAGTAAGGCATGGGTATCGACTGCCACCAGCGCCCGGTAGAGCAGCTCCGGAATGGCACCTTTCGCGGAGGCGCCCTGCGGGCCAAGCGCAAACCGTCTCTCAGGTGACAGAAACGACACCAGCTTTTGAAAGAGCGCCCGGTGGCTACGCACAGCCGACAGGTCAATTTGGCGCAGCACACCCCTGAGCAACGCGACCAGAGCGTCCTGGACGCGACTTGTGACGACATAGCGCGCGCGCTCCATGTCCAGAAACTGGGTGAGATACCCCAGCAACGTTTCGCTCGCCAAGGTCTCTGCGCCAACACCGCTCAATGCCGTGAGAAGGCTTGCGTCATCCCAACTCGACGGAGCCGGTGCAAGTGCAGGTGCATCGTTGTCGATGAACACCACGCCGGTCAATTTGGCAAGCCCCGGCAGCGCGCGCCACGGCCGATCGTGGTCTCGCATGGGCGGGTTGGGCAGAGGCAGCATTCGGGGGCCGGCAAGGCGCACCAAGGTCCATGCCGGTCCGTCTGTGCTCAAGCTGCGAACCCAGGCAGCTTGCCGGCAAACATGGGCTCCAAACGCACTGAAGAAGCCAGTCGTGCCGGACTCGCCTTCAGGGGCGCACCGCGCGATGGCGCCCGTGAGTGCGGTCAGATCCTCATCGCGGAGCCCGTTGGCATGGGCGTAGGCATGGAGGGCAGGCAGGATCTCTGGAAGGACCACGTCCTGAGCCAGCGCCTGGTTCCAGTGCTGCAGCACCAGTTGCTGCGACGCATGGTGCGGCAGGTCCTCGCGAGACACGTGCAGCCTCTCGTATTCCGCGATCCCACGCCGACCGGCATCGACAAAGAATTGACCATGCAACACGATGCGATGCTCGCGGGCGCTGTTCGGCATCTGGGCCACATAGGTCAGCCGAAGCTCTTCGGTCGGAAGGAAGACCGCCCATTGCAATACCAGGCGCCCAACGCGCTTGTCTGCGTGCGCAAACATGACCGCGCCTTCCGCGCGGGTCTTGTCCGGAACGCTGCCCCACTTGCCAGAGTCCAGGATGGCGATGGACTTTGGCCAGCTGTCGTTACTGCGAAGCGACTCGAACGGCGCCGAGGCGGCGGCGACGCGCTGCGACACCAAGAAGTGCAGGTGCTCTGCCTTCGGGCGTTGATCCGCCGCGGTACCGGCACATCGCAGCCCGTCGCTGCGGTGGTCCAGACGGTGCAGACCATCTTCACTGAGCTGCAGCTGGACCCTGAATGCGCGCCCGCCCGTTGCTCCCGCAAAGCGGGCGGTATGAAGGTGCCGTAGAAGCGGCAACAGCAACCCCAAGCGCTGGTCTACGTCTGGTGCCGACAGAAAATCCAGATCCTCGCCGTCGCGATCCCCAGCGAACCGGTCGATGATGCCGGGCAGCTTCTTCCCATCCAGCACAGCAAGATGGTCATGCCGCCGCAGTGGCACCCACAGCATGAACCACGTCTTCCCGTTACGGGCCTCGTCTTGATCGCGAGCCACCGCCAGGAGACTTGCCCGATCAGCCTCGCTGATCTGCTCCCAACGTTGATGAGTCTCTGAGGTGTTTTCGTCCCCGAACCAAGGGCTCAAGATTTCACAGTGTTCGGTCTGCCCGTCGAAAGCGATATAGAAGAAGGCCTCGCACAAGTGGAAGACACTCTTCATGCCGAGGCCGAACTTGCCGATCGCGGCGTCGTCGGCAGCCTTGCCGTTCAGCCCGAAGGACCGGATTGCCTGCTTATCCTTCCCTTGGAAGCCACCGTCATTGAGCACCCAGAGGGCGGGCCCGCGAAGGAGCGGATGGTCCACTGCTGCTGCGAAGCCCGCGTGATGCCCGAAGACCAGGCTCCCAGCGCCGGCGTCATCCGCGTTCTGGACCAGCTCCTTCAGGATCGGAAAGCCACTCTTGTACCGGTCCCGCAGGTTGTCAGCGATCAGATTGACGTAGTTCGTCGTGTACTTGGTCATCGATCAATCCGGCGACGAGCAGCGTTGTTCTTGGGTTCTGTACATCTGCCGCCCTTCAGCCGCCGACCACGGCAATCGCTGCCTTGATGCTCTCGCCGTCGAAGGGCTTGGCCGCCGACTCGGTGGTTGTCACCAGCGCGCCCGAAGTGCCGCCACCTTCTTCCACGGGAAGCACACCGTTGGCCCGATACCAAGCCAGCTTCTTCTCCCAGGCAAGTCGATAGTCGGGTCGGTCGAGCATGCCCAGATGCTCCCAGTAGTAGGTTCGACCCGAGATTTCGTCTTCGATCGTGAAGTCGGGGAACCGGGTCAATCCACCCAGCTTCAGCGGCTTCTCGTATTCGAAGGCCACGCTCGCATGAGCTAGCGCCTCGCAGATCAGCCACTCCGACTTGGAGCGCACGGTGAGCCCGCGGCCGGTCCGGTAGATCAGGCCCTCTTGCAGAAAGATGCTGCCCTTGACCTGGGGCACTTCGAGCATTCGGCAGTCGCTGACGAGGTTGGTCATGCGTCGCGCAGTCTCAGAACGATGCGGTGCGGCAAAGTCCTTCAGCAGCGTGCGTGGCCCTTGGTGCATGACTACGACGCGGTCCTTGTGGCGGGTCAGTGCCGTGTAGATCAGCTCCCGCGAAAGAATGGGGTGAGCCTCGGGCAGCACGACGACGACGAGCCCGAACTGGCTGCCCTGTGCCTTGTGGATGGTCAGCGCATAGGCCAGCTCCAAAGACGCATCGCCCTCCTCACGGAAATCGCTTCCGTAGAAGTCGTACGTGTAGCCCTTCTGCGAGGCGAACTCCACTTTCAGAATCTTCGGATTGCCGCGCGATTTCCACTGGCCCACTGTGATGCCGATCTCGCCATTGGCCAGATAGCCGATGGCACCTTCCTGCGGGTAGACCTTCTTGCCATCGCGGCGGTGGTTCGACAGGTTGATGACCTTGTCGCCGTAAACGATTCGCTCCACGCCAAACGGCTTCGGGATCGGCCGCCATCTCTGAGAGGCAAGATCCATAAAGCCCCTTCTGAACTTCTCGTGGATCTGCCGGTTGATGTCGCCTACACCGAACGGCATGCCTCGCAGCGGGCTCAGGATCTGCCAGGCTTCGACCGCGTCGACCGAACCTGGCTTTCCGTCGCGCGTGGCATTGAAGTAGTCGTACTCGCTCACTTCGGTGGCGCCCAGCTTCCGATTGAAGCCGCGCACATCGTCCACCCCCGCGAGCTTCAGCTCCCGGGTCAGTACGTCAAGCAGCTTGGTCTGGAAGTCGTCGGGTGTTTTCCATTCAACGAAGTTGATCGTGTCGTGCTCGCCCGCATCCGCAGCAAACACATCGTCCTCACCGACTGAAGGCGCGGTGGCGCTGAACCAGCGGGCGAACCGCAGGTCTGCCCTGTCGCTGCCCACCTGCCTGCGCTCGATCGTGAGTTCAGCAAAGCCCGCCGTTACGCGCGGGAAACGCGTCTCGTGGTCGGCTGGCCTGAGCTTGGCGATGATGTCCACGAACGGCCGGCCGGCCCCGATGGGCGGCAACTGCGCGGGGTCTCCAACAAAGATGAATCGCTTGACGCCTTGCAGAGCGTCGAACAACGCGCCCGTCATGTCCTCGGTGAGCATCGACGACTCGTCAACGATCACCGTTCCGAACCCCGTCGCCTTGGGTCGGTCACTCAGGTGGTAGCGGCCCGCCCTGCCGTCGTAGCGGCCGTTCTGGTTGAGAAACTGCGCCAGCGTCAAGGCTCTAGCACCGCTTGAGGCCAACTCCTGCATCCGCACACGCGCCTTGCCCGTGGGCGCGATCAGCAGCATGCCGTCGGCCACGATCTCAGGCTGTGCACACAGGATGCCGAGTACCGATGTCTTGCCCGCGCCTGCCGGCCCGGCCAGAACGCAGAACCGGGCTTCAGCCAACTCCTTGAGAGCCGCCGCCTTTTCCGCCTGGGCACGAACCTCCTCGGGGCTGGTCGCCTTGCCGAACTTTGCTTGCAGCAAAGCGGCCCAGTCACGCGCAACCGTATGCCGTTGCCCGCCCACCCGGCCGAGCGCCTGTCGGCGAACCAACTCTGCGATGGCACGGTACCTGTCCAGCTGCAGCCCGTCCCCGTCGTTGATGCGCGCCGGCACGATCTCTGGCGCCATGTCTTTGACGCGCGCGGAGAGCATGTCGCCTGTTACGGGACACGGTGGCCGCACGGCCACGGACTGCACCGCCTCGACCACATGCTGAAGCGGCAACAAGGTGTGGCCGGACGCTGCGGCCTTCTCCAACGCCGACAGCGTGAATGCCCGCACCCGCCGCAAGTCGGCCGCCGACTCCAGGCCAGAAGGTTTGTCGAGCGGATGCAGCAAACGTACGGTGTCGTCGGGAAACACCCCGCGGTCGATGGTGAGCAGGCGTACACCTTCCGGGTGCTGCCGCGTAATCTCGTAAAGGCGATACGGGTTGCCCAGAATCTCCTTGTCTGACGCAGTCCAGCCCTTCTTCGCACGGCTGCCAGCGTCATACAGGTCGGCCGCCTGCTCGATACTGAGCTCGAAGCGGCTGAGCAGCTTCAGGTAGGCACGCCGCTCCGGCACCAGGCCCTTCCAAGTCGGCGCCAGTTCAGCCACATCGCGTTGCAATGCCTTCGGCAACTGTGTCGCTGCGTTCTTGAAGACTTCACCGACGATCGGCCACGGGTCCACGTTGTCGCCAGCCTGCTGCTGCACCGCGTGCGCAACAAACACGCCGCGGGACAGGCCGAACGCCGTCAGCACGGGCCCGAGCCCAGGGTAAGGGCCTCGCACCTTCCACAGGCGCGCCAACTCGGTGTGCAGCCATTCGCGCTGCCAGCCGGTTGCGATGCCGAGTTCCGCTTCGATGCGGCCCAAAGCGGTGTCGAGCGACAGCAGAGCAGCAATGGCCCCGTCGTGCGTCACCAGCTCGCTGGCGTACGAAAACTCGTCCCAATGTTCCTCAGGCGCGTGGGCGGTGTAGCGCTCCAGGTCAAGCGAAGGATCGGCCGTGGCACGCGCCATCAGCTCGACATAGGGCATGAGGAAACCGTCTTTGCCCTTGGGCCTGATGGAGTGCTGGACGGGCCGCTCCCACACCATGCCTGGCATGCCCTCGCCCTCCTGCTTGTAGGGGGCGAGCTTGCCAATCTGCTTGATGCGCCCAGCGCCCACCAGAATCCGGCCCGTGCCTTCCACAAAGGGCACGTGCTTGGCATAGAACAGGCTCAATGAATCGTCGGGTCGCAGGTGCCCGGCAAACCCCTCCAGCAGTGCTGTCTGGTTGGCCGCTTCATGAACCCAGCTGGTTTGGTAGCCCAGTTCGGGCTCCCGGCTTTCGTCCGCGTCCAGCTCCAGCGCGTCCGCGTAGTAAGCGAGGTTCTCGCGCATCATCCAGCGGAACGGCACGATGCCCGCAGAAAAGGCGGGGTAGCGCTGCTGCGTCAGCCTGAAGTGGCCGTAGTGTTCCTTGTTCACTTCAGCCAGCGCGTGGCGCTTGACCAGCTCCAGCTCGAAGGGCGCCATGAAGGTCGACCGTTCGTCGATGCAACAGGGCCAATGCACGCGCGGCAGGTCTTCCAGGCTGCGGCCATGAAAAGCGATCTCCTGCTCGTCATGCTTGCCTGACGCGATGCGCTTGAGCTTTGCGCAGGCGCCATTCAGCTGCGGCGCCGAGCACACGGTGCCGGCCCAGCCGCTGTCATGCCACGGCACGCGCACGGATAGATGTCGCAAGGGAAAGCTGTTCATTTTTTCTTCTTCCTCCACCTGACCTGCTCGGCGGTCACATGCCGCTTCCAGACTATTTGGGGCGCGCCTCTGGCGCAGAGTCGTGTTCAGAGAACAATTGCTGAACCAGGCGCTCCCCACCGCTGCCACGCAGTGCCTCGCTGAGAGCCTGTTTGAACCGCGAGTCGCTGATGGACTCGAACGTCACGTCCTTGTAGACGCAGCGCAGTTCGGGCTTGAAGATTTCGGCTGAGGTTCCAAAGCTCTTTTCGAGGTCGCGCTCGAGCAGGCCCATCAGGTCCTCATCTGTTGGCTTCGATGTGAGCAGGACACGTTCATATCGAGCGGGCCGCTTGTCACGAATCCTGGGGAGCAGCGCCTTCGCCAAGCCGAAGATCGCGTCGATCAAGCGCTCGCCCAAGGCGCCCTGCACGGCTTCGTTGAACGCGTCGATTTGCCTGCGCAGCAGCGCCACGCGCGCGTCAAACGCCGCGCGGTTGCGTCGCATGATCACCTGGCCAAAGCGCGGAACGCTGATCAGGAAATCGTCATGCAACGCTTTGCGCTGAGCCTCCAGCTCGACCTCAGACCACCTGACGGAAAGCGGCTTGCCATCAACGCCAGTCTTCGGCTTCAAGGTCTTGGGATCGAGGACCGTCTGCCCGTCCGCTCCGACGGTGGACACCAAGGTCTTCGGGTCAAAGTCCGGGATGTCCACCGTGATCGAATCTTCGCCCTGCAGCAGCAAGAAGCTGTTCTTCAGCCGCTCCTTGAAGGCTTTGTCCTCGCCGACGAGCAGATCGTTGGGAATGTTGACCCGCTTGGCAGACAAGCGGTAGCCAGTCAACTCAATTTCGACGAACTGGATCTTCGATTCATACACCCGCTCGATGCGCGCGACGTCGAACTTCTTCGGCGGCGTTTCCTTCAGCTCGCTGAGGGACTCGTCCACCTGCTGCGGCGTTGCGGGCGTCCGGCCGATCTCTGCGTCCTGCGGTGCCGGCGTCGTTTGATCGGGCGAACCGACAGCACCACACGCTCGCATCAGCGAGGCCGTGGAGTCGCCGCCGCGCGAGATGACGATGGCGTTGGGCTTCTCTTCCGTGGTCGAGCCCGCTTCGATCAACAACGGCGTGGGTGAATACACCAGCGTTTGCTGATCCGTCACCAACAGGCCGACTCGCAGCCCGGGTTGCTGACGAAGCTCCAGATGTTGCTGCTTCGCCAGGGTCTGGAGCGCGCGCAAGCCCTCCTCCGTGCCATACCCCATGCGATAGACCTCGGGATCCAGGTCGACGATGACCGTCGCCAGGAGGTGATCCTTGGAATCCAGGCTCTTGCCGATGGCATCGACCACCGGCTTGCTGATGCCGGGAGCTACGTAGACAAGGGTTTGCGCGGTCGCCGCTATGGCAGCGCACAAGGCGTCGTCGTTGACTACGGTGAAGGTGCCTGGTGCGCTCACTGCTTTGCCTCTTTCTCGAAGAACTCCCAGGCGATGCGGTAGTCCTCTTCGCGGTCGGGCTTGAAGAACGGAGCGTGATAGGTGATCGTGCGCTCGGCAGGGCCGCCAGGGAGTGTGTCGTCGATAAATGTCTTGACCACCGTCCCGAATGCCGCGTCGCATGCCGTGCTTGTGCTCAGGTGATTTACCTCCGCCCAGCCCAGCGGAATACCAACTTCCCGCCAACTAGCACCAGCAAGATTGTGCGCATCCACGGAGTAGAACGTGCCCTCGGCTAGATCACTACGGCGCGCAGACCGGGGCAGGCCGACGCCGACAAGCCCTTTGCTAGCTGTAAAGACGATGCGACCACTTTGCTCGTACCAAGTGTCCGCTTCGTACTGGCGCATGACAGGGAATTGAACTCTATAAATTGTCAGCAACTCATCCATCGTTAGGCCCAAGGCCTGTGCCACGAGAACGTCGATCTCCAACAAGGCCTGCCTACGAGAGTAGTCCGTTCGGAGACTGCTTTCACGATGCCAATTTGGAGAGAGTCGCGCAAAGAAAGTATGAGGAAGTGCAGTTCGACTCGGATGGTCGTCTGTGTGCTGTCTACTCCACGTCAATCCTGTCCATTCGGGCGTCCAAAGCGTCTTCCAGAGTCCTGAGTAGCGGACCGTGAGCGAACTCAACGCCATGACCCGAACGATCAAGGACTGGACATGACGGTGTCTATCAATGAACGGCGACTCGTCAAGCATGGTTTGCAAGTTTGAGCGACCGGTGGTCTTTATGAAGTAGTCAAAGACCAGCGAAAACGTCTGAGCAGCGAGCACCGCCAGTTGCACAGCGCTAGTCTCTGGAAAGGCGTAGCTACGACATCCGTGTTGATGACCGACTTCCGGTGGAAACACCGCACCAATCAACGTTCGCTCGTTCTTTGGGTTGAGCATTCCACGCAGTACAAGCCGAAAGTACCGGTCAATCGGGTAGGGATCGGCTGCGTCGGGCTCGGTCCATGACACCCGAGGTATCCGCGCAACGTACTCGTCCTTGGTACATGCGGGAACGTAGTTGGTCCTTGGTAGATAGCCCTCCGGCATCGACTCCAGATTGAGGATGTCGTAATCGCTGTTTTGGGCGCACACCGCTCGCGGTGACTTGTAGAACGGATTCCCCACAGACAAGTGTGGACCCGAGAGAACCAGGTCCATTGCGGCCTGCGGAAAGCGCGTTTCCCTCCGGATCGTTCCGTCTCGCTGCGCACCGACTTCATTCCACATCTCGGTCGAGAAGTAACTCTCTCCGAGGTCGCCGAGCCGCCGACTGTGTGCGGCGAACTTCTTGAGAACGTCTACAAACTGTCTGGCATGCAGCCCCGGTAAGCGAGCTTGTCGGTAGTGCGTGCCTGGCGTATCGAAGACGCTTGCAAAGACCCCTAGCTCAGCGTCGCTGATCTGCAATATTCGATCCGAGTGCCCCTGCACTCCCCAGGTTGCACGAATTCGACCGTCCTCGAGTTCGACTTCGTCCTTAATTCCAGGCACCGGGCCTATCGAGTCATGAAGAACACTGGCGTCGATGGTTTGAGTGACGTAGAGATTGGAGATGTGATTGAATCGAACTGTCTGCTGCGTTGGCCCGTATACATTGATGCTGAACGAAGTCGTGTGATGCACTTCAGCGAACAGGAACAGCTCGTTGTAGAACTGAAAATGGGCACGAAGACGCGGGTAGATTAGTTCACGCAATTTGCCGCCATTGGGATCGTCGTAAACCCCTTCGGGATGCAAGAAGCCAGCGATTCCAAAGGCCGATGCCAGTGCCCACGCTTTGGGCAAGAAGCACTTGTAC
>Ga0163144_10030657_pt1 | contig 10280 bp, 14 predicted proteins | sample OliLak19BULKMAT1_FD_123175 | JGI IMG/M metagenome (GOLD analysis project Ga0163144, IMG submission 123175) | Freshwater microbial mat bacterial communities from Lake Vanda, McMurdo Dry Valleys, Antarctica - Oligotrophic Lake LV.19.BULKMAT1 | ecosystem: Environmental > Aquatic > Freshwater >...
ACTATTCGGGTGCTGAAATCGAACAGATTATCAAGTCGGCAATTCTTTTCGCCTTCAATGATAAGAAGGAAAAGAAACTAAACGACAAACACATCTTGGATTCAATCAAATTGACCATTCCTCTTTACGATACCTGTGCGCAAGATATTGAATGGCTCAAAGCTTGGGTCGGTTGGGACGAGGAACGTCAGGAAGGTGTCAGAGCGCGTTTCGCTTCTCCATCATCAAAGGATAATCATGCACATCCAGACCAAGTTGCGGACACCAAGGATGGTAAGAAGGTAGTTATGAAGATGGACAAAAGTAAGAAAGATTAATTAAACTATAACGAGGAAACGATGCCCAAAGAACCTAAAGAACCATCCCCGGAACAAAAGATTAAGTGCGGATTCTGTGGTCGGAAAGACGATGAAGTTGACCTTGTAGAAGGTGAAGACCACGCTCACATTTGTGAAGATTGTGTAAGAACTTGTGGCGTCATGTTTGCCAACAGGAAGAAGAAGGTTGTACGCATAAAATTTGAATTAATGTTACCAAAAGAAATGAAAGACCACCTAGAAGATTTTGTAATTGGTCAAGATTATGCCAAGCGAGTCCTATCGACAGCCGTTTACAATCACTACGTTAAGATTACTGGTGAACCGTCAACGAAACACCCCAGCATTGAGTTGGAGAAATCCAATGTGATGTTGATTGGTAGCACTGGTGTTGGAAAAACATACATTGTAAAGAACTTGGCTAAAATGATTAAAGTTCCTTATGCTCAGGCTGATGCCACAACTCTGACCCAAGCCGGATATGTTGGGGAAGATGTGGAGAATGTCCTCATTCGACTCGTCAACTCCGCCGAGGGAGTGACGATTGAGGAAAAGGTTAGAAACGCAGAGATGGGAATTGTTTATATTGACGAAATTGACAAGATTTCCAGAAGGGGAGAGAGTTCATCCGTGTCGAGAGACGTTGGCGGAGAAGGTGTTCAACAAGCGCTTCTAAAGATGCTGGAAGGTTCAATCTGTCACGTTCCGATTACGATGGCTTCTGGAGCTAAGAAAATACCGGGGAATGCAACTGTCCCCATTGACACTTCCAACATTATATTTATTGTTGGTGTAAGTTTTGATGGTCTCAATAAGATTATTGAGGAAAGAACAGCGTCTTCTTCGATGGGATTCACTGGAAATCCCAAAGGAAAGAAGGATGAAGATGATGCTGGCAAAGTTTATCGTCTAGCCTCGGTTGAGGACTTGATTAAGTTTGGAATGATTCCTGAACTGATGGGCCGAATACCAGTTGTTGTTCCGCTTGATGACCTGAACAAGGAACAATTGAGAAAAATCTTGTTGGAACCTAACAATGCTCTTATGAAACAATTTGAAGTTATACTTGAACACAGTGGAAAGAAACTTCAATTTGATAAGGAAGCTATCGACATTGTTGTGGAAGAAGCTTCTAGAAGGAAAATGGGAGCTAGAAGTTTGAGAGCAATCATGGAAATGGTTCTCTTAGATATCATGTACGAAGCTCCTAGTTCTAAGGAAAAACTGATTAAGATTTCGGGTGATTTAGTCAGAAAAAACCTTAATTTAAAGGAGAAATTGGGATAACAAATTGATAAAAAAGTCTTGAAATATTTGGAGGAATTTGATATAATAGTTTTGAAAATCAAATATCGGAATCATCCAAAATAGACAAAATTCTATATTAATTTATTTAGATAACAACAGGTGCAAGACACCAAAAGGAGAAAACCATGTCACACGTCTCGACAGTAAAGACTACAATCAAGGACTTAAACATCCTCAAGCAGGCTCTTAAGGAACTTGGCTATGGATACTATGAGGGCCAGCAATTGCAGGGCCAATACATGGGTAGCGGACAAAAGGCCGACCTAGTGATTGACGACAAGAACAACCGTTACGGACGCAAGTCTGTTGGTGTTGTCAAGGGCAGTGAAGATACTTATGCATTCAAGGGAGATTTGTCAGGAACGAAGAAAGAATTCGTTAATGAAATCACCCAAAAGTACACCGTTATGAAGCTTCGTAGCGAATTGAAGAAGCTTGGTGCCGTTTCCATTTCAGAAGTAGGACTAGAAGATGGTTCTGTTAAACTTGTCGCCAACATCGCCTAATAGGAGTAACACATGAAGAGAGTAGAGGCTACCATCTCACCTACGAGCGAAGTTCGTCTTGAGACTTTTGGTTACACTGGAAAGTCTTGTATGGATGTAGATAAAGCTCTTAAGGGATTGAGCGATAACATCGCAACTTCCAAGAAGGCTGAATACTACGCCGGAGAAGAACCGAACTTGGCAACAATCGTAGGAACCAACTAAAGAAAATAAAGAACCGAGGGCTGGGTGGAGAAATCTGCCCAGCCCTTTCTCTTTCTGGGACACGGATGAGATATTTGTCACTTTTATTCTTAATTCTACCATCATTTTGCTTAGCGGCTCCACGCCATCATGTCAAATTAAATGTGTATATAGTCGAAGACGGACAAAAAATCCCACTCTTTGAAACACAAAAAGTGTATAAGAAATTTTTCGACTTTATGACTGAGGAAGATGAAATTTTGTCTAGATATAAAGATAATTTTTATGACATTAAATATATAGAAGTTTTTGTACCAAATGAATTAGACAAGAAAGAAAGTATTGTCGTAGGAATTTCTAACAACAAGAGAAAGAAATTCAATTATAAAAACAAAAGATTTTTTCCATTCTATACCCCATATAGTAAGAACGAGAAAAAGGTTTTTTCATATAGGTTTTTGGCTGAGAAAAAACAAACACTTGAAACAGAAAAGATATTAAACAACGGGAAATACGATTCGGAATATGCCGAAATTCTCAAAGTTAATTATTAAGTTGTATCTAAAACTCTAAAGGAAGATTGGGGACATTCCTTGTCCCCTTTTTAACTATATGGCTAAAAATTATCGCAAGACTCTTGGAGTTTCAAAAGACGCTTCTAAAGAAGAAGTTAAAAACGCCTTTAGAAAATTGGCGAAAAAATATCACCCCGACATTAACAAGACTCCAGAGGCAGAAAATAAGTTCAAAGAGATTAACGAGGCTTATGACCACATCATTAATGGGAAGGAATCTGACCCAGATGAATTCAGATACGGAAGTCCTTATGGTGACGATGGATTCAATGTGTTTCATCGCCCCATTATGCGTCAGATTGACCCGGATGTTCATATCGTAACACAGGTGGAATTCATGGAAGCCTGCCACGGTGTTGATAGAAGGGTTACTTTTGAACAGGATAGTATTTGTAAACAATGCGAAGACTATAAAGCTAAAAATGGACAAATAAATATTAAACATTGCGTCAAATGTAATGGCAGAGGAATCCTACACATAACCAACGGTCCATTTAATATTTCGATGCCATGTCCAGCTTGTGGAGGACAGGGTTCAGCGATTTACTGTTCTGGATGTAACGGCAAAGGTTCTCGCACGGAGTTGAGGGATATGACAATAAAATTCCCTGCTGGTGCTGATAGTGGAAAGATGCTTAGGGTATTAGGACACGGAAACTACAACTTCAAAACTGGGAAACATGGTAATTTATACATTCACATCGAAGTTTTGAATAACACCGATTTCAAACGTGATGGAGACAATATATTTACAGAACGTCCAGTAGAATGGATTGATTGCCTGATTGGTGGGGAAATAGAAGTTCCCACTATTCACGGAAGTGTTATAATGAGGGTTCCAGAATGTTCGGAAAACGGCAAAGTTCTCAAATTAACAAATCAGGGAATTAATCACGTGGGTTCACAATACGTAACGATTAAGGTGACAATTCCAAATAATTTGGATAAATGCACTAAAAGAGTTTTAACAAATTTAAAAAAGTTAAAGAAAAAATAAAATTATGATATAATATGTAATAAGAAAGTCATAATTCACAGGAGAAATCATGGTAACTATAAATATAGATTCTAACTTAAACACCAATTTGCTAATCATCGGCGCAGGCGAAGCTGGGGGAAGAATTGCAGAAGAATTTCATCTGCAAGGTTTTCCTTTTGTTATTGCTTTGAACACGGCACAAGTTGATTTGAATGGTCTTAGTTCTCTTCCAGAAGATAGTAAGTTCCTAGTCCCAGCCACAAATGGCGAGGGTGCCGGAAAGGAACCACAAGTTGTTAGAAATGCAATTGATATGTTTTATGATAAGGTAACTGAATTTATAAAGTCAAAGTTACAAGGACAAGATTCTGTCCTGATTTGTGTTGGCGGTGGTGGCGGGACAGGCGGAGGTCTGGGGATTGTTTTGGCAGAAATAGTTGCCAATTTAGGATTGAACGTTGGAATTATTTACACTCTTCCAATTAAGAATGAAGCCCCACTAGTGTTTGTGAACGCCCTTCAAAATTTAAATGAACTTTATGAAAACGCTAAAACAGCCGCAGTAAGTCCGTTCATTCTCGTTGACAATAATGAGCTTTACAACAGACACAATTCAAGTGTCGTCAATTTCTGGAAACCAATTAATAGCGCTATCGTTGAGATTGTAAAGAACTTCAATGAATATTCAAAACAGACATCCAAATACATTTCCGCACTTGACAGAAAAGACTTAAAAAAAGTATTGTCAGTCGGAGGAAGTTGCGCCATTGGGAGCATTGACATTCATAGTGTCGATACTCCCGATTCTATTATGGATAAGATTCAAAACTGCTTCTTCATGAGTGGATTTGACCTCGGAAGTTTTAAATCCGCTGGTGTAATCGTCACTGGCACTGAAGAAAATCTAGCAACTCCAGAATCAGCAAAATTCCTAAATACAATTTTTGATAAGGTTGCCCTTCTTGGCGGAGGCATGTTCTTCCGTGGAGTGTATGCTGAATCCAACATAAAGTTTCTACGTTTATATGTGATTTTTAACGGAATGACATTGCCGGAAGAACGCATCAATGAAATGATTAAAGATATTAATATTGGATACACAAAGATTAAGTCTCAAGAAAACAGGGTAGATGGAGTCTTCTTTGAAGTCGATAAGAGAATTTCCAATGCCTTTAGTTCATCTGGAAATCAAGATGGCCCTAAGAAGATTATTAGAAATCCATCTACTGTTGGACCATCCTCTCAGCCGGGACAAACTCCTACGGTAAAAGCACCTATTAACATACCAGGAGTTCAGCGTAGGGGCAGATAATGGCAATCCGCTATGATAGTGTTGTTTCTAATATGGTTGGTTTTGCAAATGCTATGTCTGTGGCGTCATCAAACATTACAAAATCGTATAGTAGTCTTGCGGATGAACGTTCTGAAAAGAACCTAAAAAGCAATGTCTCGTTGAAAGAAGAAGCCCTCTGCTTTAGCAGAGGGAGATTCACGGAAGTCATTGAAGGTATGAAGTAAAGGTGTCGCGTAGATTTGGATTCGTCAGCAACGTTGTTATTGATGAACAGAAATACTATATGAAGAGTATGAAATTGGCTACAATTGAAAAGCGTGGTCTTGAAAAAGTCATTGAAATTTACAAGGAAAACATTCAAACAACTTGCGATACGATTAGATATTGTAAAAATAACGGAATTAAGTTTTATAGAATGGGAGATTTGTTTCCATTTCATACGCACAAAATTTTGTCTGGTTTTAATTATTTAGAACATTTTGACAATGAAATATATGAACTTGGTCAATTAGCTAAATTTACGAATACGAGGTTGTCAATTCATTCAAGTCCATTTTGTGTGTTGAGTTCTGTCAATACAGAAACAGTTAAAAGGGCAGTTGTAGAAATTAAGCACCACGCAGATTTCATGAACAAGATGGAGCTTCCACCAAGCAACAGAGCGGTGGTCCATGTAGGTGGTGCTGAGGGCGGAAAAGAGGCCGCTAAGAAAAGATTTGTTTATACATTTAATAACTTAAGTCCAGAAACTCAAAGTAGAATAGTTTTGGAAAATGATGATAAGATTCATTCTTTTAAAGATGTGGAAGATATACACAAATTAACTGGCGTCCCAATTGTGTTAGACATATTTCATCTTCGATGCTACAACCCAGAGAAGATAGATGAAGTCGAGGCTCTAGCAAGGGCCTGTACAACTTGGAAAAATGGCGAAATGCCAGAGATACATTATAGTTCGCAAGAACCTGAAAAAGTTAAAGGAAGTCACTCCGCTACGTTAAACTTTGAAGAGTTAGCCCTGTTTCTTAAAAAAGTCGCTCATCTGTCATTTGATGTTATGCTAGAAACGAAGGGAACAAATCAAGTGGCAGAGAGAGTTGTGAGAGAATTTGAAAATGATTAATAGTATTCAAAAATATTCTAAAGAAATAATAGATAAATATAAGAGAGGCAATAATTGTTCTTATATTGCTGAAGAATTCACTGTTAGTAAATCCGGCATTTTAAAATTTCTTAAAAAGAATAAGGTAAATATTAGAAGTAAGTCTTTGGCTCTAAGAAGATTTGATATAAATGAAATTATTTTGATAAAATAGATGAAATAGATAAAGCTTATTATCTAGGTTTACTTTTTGCAGATGGATACAATAAAACATCTAACTCTAAAGCAGTAAAAATTGTATTAAAAGAAGAAGATAGAGATATATACAAATTCTTAAAAAGAATTTACTCGTCAAAATCTTCTCTTTTCTTAAAAAGGAAATATGAGAAATTCATAGAAATTTCTCATTATTTGAAGGAGAAAAATAACATGAGTAATTGGCACGTAATTTCGGTGACACCCGGATTTGAGCAGAAAATCAAGAATTCGTTAGAGACTTCTTCGATGCTCAAAGGAATAGATAAGAAAGTAATGGTTCCAGCAATCCAGAGAAAAGGTTATATCAACGGTAAAATACATTTCTACCTAGAGAAGCTTTTCCCAGGATACGTATTTATAGAATGTGCAATGCAGGATTACGACGAGCTTTTCTCATATCTAGGAAATCTATCATATGTCTTGAATATGTCAAGTATCAAAAACAGTTACCGATTAGCTTACCAAATAGATGAAAAAGAAATCTTAGAAGTGATAAAAATGATGGGTGGCTTGGTGGAACAAAGAGCAAGAGAGATGGAAAAGAACCTGAAGGTTAATGACAAGATAAAGATAATCTCAGGACCGTTTTCCAACTTTGAAGGTATCATCAAAGAAATCAACAATATCGGAACGGGCGAATCAAAGATTAAAGTCGCTACCCGTCTTTTCAACAATGAACTCACTTTCATTATCGTCTCAGAGTTTCAAGTTGAGCACGTCTAAGGAGAATATCAGCGTTTTCAATTAAGGTTGATAATGAGAATGATTTTAACCTTCTGTCCTGAGAAATCCCTTTCCTTTAGGTGAGGGATGAATCAGGAGTTGAAATAATACTTGCTTTCTAAAGACAAATCAGGTATAATATTTTAGAAAGTGAAGTATGTCTAGAAGTTGAAAAAATTATAGGGCTTAGGCATAGGTTGAGATAAAGTTCACATATTTCACTTTCTAAATCTCGAAACCTCATGTGGTGTGGCATGAGTGGGCTTGTCTTAGTCCCTAGAATCCCTTTCCTTTAGGTGAGGGAGCATTCAAAGAAGAAGGTTTAAATTATCTTAAAGGAGAATAAAAATGCTAACAGAATGTAAATGTGGAAATCCAGTAGAGGCAAAGCTTGACACAGAAACAAACAAGGTGATTTGTCAAAATTGCAAACAAGAAATTGACAATATTAGTCAGTTCGCTAAGGATAGGATGAGGGCCGATGGGGATATCGTCAGAACCAATGTTAACGTAATTCCAGTTGGTGGTATGCAAGTTGAATGCAACAACTGTCACAAAACCATTGTTGCTCTACTTGATAAGCGCGATAACAATTGTTATTGCTCACTATGTAAAAAAGAGGTTAATCTTAGTTCTTATGCGGTAGCCCTTCTGAGGGAAAATGGTCAGTATGTCGGAATCGTTAGCCAAGATAATTTTGTTGGCGATGATTTAGATATAAGTGGTGAAGTGACAACGGAACAGGTGGTTCAATTCGATGAAAATGGTCGGTTAGAAGTCATTAAACTCGGAAGCGAAGTGGAGCCAGTTTCTCCGGTGGAACTTTTGGCAAAAAGAAACAAAGCAATTGCTGATGAATTGAAGAAAGTGACATCAACTCCTTCGGCAAGTTCTAAGACAGAAATTGAAGTCAAGTCAAATTCATTAACGACATCTATGATTTCATTAATGCCTGATGACGAATTGAAACGTCTAGTCACATCTACAAATCCTGATGACATCGCTCTACGTCAACAGATTGACCCTCAGGTGTTGGCATACGTCTATGCTGGCAAGAATATTCCTTTGACAGAAACTCCAGTCGTTGAAGCTCCAGTTGTGAAAAGAAAGCGCGGAAGACCACCAAAGGGTGATTCTCAAAAAGCCTAATGGACCTATTTGTTGAATTAAGAAGCAAAATAAGGAATATACTTAATTTGTTTAAGCCAAAAGAAGAAGTTAAATTGGACAAAATATCAGATTATTATCATAATTTGTCTAAAAAGCCTCCAAAAATAAATAATAAAATTCGGTAAATTTATATGAAAATTCTATATTTATTCACTTAGTTGAAAAGAAAGTATATTTCAAAACGGAGGTCATTCAAAATGGCTACAATCACAACAACAGGAAATTTAACACAACCAGATGTCACCACACCTGTTTCTCCAGCCGCTTTAAGAGGCGGAATCACTGGAAACATCAATGGTGGAACTGCAAGTTCTAATAATGTTGGCAACGCTTCAAGCGCAGTAATTCTTGGTGGTGCTGGCTCATCTAATGATAACGTAGGTGGTGTCGTCTATAGGGGCGCAGGACAAAGTTCAAACCAGTTCCCAGTAAGCGAAGCAACACTTCAGCCGGGAGCACCAACTGGTGGCGCAGGACAGTCTTACGCCGCGTCAGACGGTTCATCAACAAATCCAGCCTCAATTCAGGAAGACGTTACTTCAAGAATCGCCACTGAAAAAGTTGCTCAAACAACTTTGGCAAACATTTCAAGTCCCGCTGGTGGAGAACTTATCAACTTCCCCAAGACAACCGAAACAGCTTCATTCGGTTCTTCTTCAAGCATTGCAAGCAATGTTACACTTAACAATCAGCAGAATGCTAACGCTTATGTTGGCATCACAGAGAACAAGACATTCGTTGTTGACGAATTGACAAGATTAGCCGCAATGAGAACGGATGTAATCAACAGTGGTGAAGACGAAAAGGTTGACGGTGCCGCTCAGGGCGCAAACTCCGAAGACAAGTTCCAGTCAGTAAATGGCGAAAACTTGATGACACCATCAGTTACGGTTCTTCCAGGTGGAGTTCCACAGAGTCAGTTGATTGGACCAGAAGCATTGGTAAATGATTTCCCAGCTTCTTCTGGAACAACAACACCAGGAAGTTACTAAAAGTTAGATAAACAAACTCAATAAACAAATTTGGCTCGGTAGATAATCTCTACTGGGCCAGTTTGTTTTTAAAGGTATTGATTTATCTAGGTTTTGAGGATATAATACTGCATCAACTCTTCTAAGGTGTAATATGAACAAATTTATTGACCACACTTTGTTGAAACCTGACGCAACGGATGCAATGATTGACCAATTGTGTTTGCAATATTTACAAAACAAATTTGCAACAGTATGTGTGTCCCCATATTGGGCTGAGTATATTCAAAATTATATGAAAGATATACATGTTTGTACAGTCATTGGTTTTCCTCACGGCAACACTTCGATACGTTCCAAGACTCACGATATAAATATTTGTCCAGAGATGGTTAAGGAAGTGGATATCGTCATAAATGTCGGGGCTGTGAAAAGCGAAAGTTGGAGAATGGTGGAATCGGAAATACAATCCGTTAGTTCGGCGGCACAAGATTCCAATTGTATCTCAAAATACATTGTTGAAATAGGATATCTCACGGACGAAGAACTTTTTAAGATTGCAGATTTGCTCATCAAATATAAAATAGATTTCATTAAGACTTGTACTGGCTATGGACCACGTAATGTGACCGTGGAAGATATAAAAAAAATCAAGGCTTATGTCGGAGATAGAATCAAGATTAAAGCATCAGGGGGAATTACATCACTTTCTTTTGCCCAAGATTTAATATCCGCAGGAGCCGATAGACTTGGGTGTTCATCTTCAGTATCTATAATGAAAGAATTTAACCTTCTGTCCTGAGAAATCCCTTTCCTTTAGGTGAGGGATGAATCAGGAGTTGAAATAATACTTGTTTTCTAAAGGCAAATAGGTATAATATCTTTGAAAGTGAA
>Ga0163144_10030658_pt1 | contig 10280 bp, 13 predicted proteins | sample OliLak19BULKMAT1_FD_123175 | JGI IMG/M metagenome (GOLD analysis project Ga0163144, IMG submission 123175) | Freshwater microbial mat bacterial communities from Lake Vanda, McMurdo Dry Valleys, Antarctica - Oligotrophic Lake LV.19.BULKMAT1 | ecosystem: Environmental > Aquatic > Freshwater >...
CCAGTGTTCGCGCTGGGTGAGGATTGAAACGACGGGCAAGCGCAAACCAATCGAGCCGAAGGTTAGTCGCACCCAGTGTTCGCGCTGGGTGAGGATTGAAACACAGCGTGGCCTTGACGTATGTGCCAGAGATGCTAGTCGCACCCAGTGTTCGCGCTGGGTGAGGATTGAAACTTTGCGGTCTGCTTGATCAGACTGCCAGAACCGGTCAAGTCGCACCCAGTGTTCGCGCTGGGTGAGGATTGAAACGTATTTGTGATGGTCGTTATGCTGCTTCTACTGCGTCGCACCCAGTGTTCGCGCTGGGTGAGGATTGAAACGCTTTATCGGGTCTTCGCTGAGTCTCGCCCTGAAGGTGTCGCACCCAGTGTTCGCGCTGGGTGAGGATTGAAACGTATGTTGGAATTGGTGGGGTTGTTACGGGTCGAGGTCGCACCCAGTGTTCGCGCTGGGTGAGGATTGAAACTTGTATTACCGAGCCAGACGGCCCGATTAGAACATGTCGCACCCAGTGTTCGCGCTGGGTGAGGATTGAAACCGGATCAGCGTGCTTCCCTTGCGCCTGGTCAAAGAGTCGCACCCAGTGTTCGCGCTGGGTGAGGATTGAAACAGGCTGAGATCTGAGTGCAACTTCCGAACACACCACATGGGTCGCACCCAGTGTTCGCGCTGGGTGAGGATTGAAACACGGCCCCTCTGAGCTGATCAACATCGGCACTGATGTCGCACCCAGTGTTCGCGCTGGGTGAGGATTGAAACACTATGTAAGGACGCAGCTCGAGTCAGGCACGGATAGTCGCACCCAGTGTTCGCGCTGGGTGAGGATTGAAACTATGTCGATACCTTCGATGATGCGACTGCATTTAGTCGCACCCAGTGTTCGCGCTGGGTGAGGATTGAAACTCGTTACTCAGCAGCGGGATGTAAGTGGGTTCGGGTCGCACCCAGTGTTCGCGCTGGGTGAGGATTGAAACCATTACGGCGATGGTATCAGGCGGCGTCGCGGCGTCGCACCCAGTGTTCGCGCTGGGTGAGGATTGAAACCTCTGGACGAATAAGCCGGACGACAGCATCCTCTGTCGCACCCAGTGTTCGCGCTGGGTGAGGATTGAAACTTCGAGTGGCACCACGTAATTGCCGATTAAGGCAAGTCGCACCCAGTGTTCGCGCTGGGTGAGGATTGAAACGTCAAGAGAAACAGGGCTATGACAAAACCCAACGCTGTCGCACCCAGTGTTCGCGCTGGGTGAGGATTGAAACACGTATGCGCGCATCTGTTTTGTTGAGGGAATCGAGTCGCACCCAGTGTTCGCGCTGGGTGAGGATTGAAACAAATTGCCTTTGATGATGCCCGCACGGCCTCGCTTGTCGCACCCAGTGTTCGCGCTGGGTGAGGATTGAAACCCATGCCGCCTTCGCCGCTGCTCTGGAGGCCACCGCGTCGCACCCAGTGTTCGCGCTGGGTGAGGATTGAAACCAACCGTCAAACGGCGCAAGTTCCGCGCGGCGGCGGGTCGCACCCAGTGTTCGCGCTGGGTGAGGATTGAACGGGCATTGGCTTGTGTAAAAACAATGCCACACAGTGCGGAACGGGCACAGCAGCGGCGTGCAATCCACCAGGCCATATGCAGATGATGGCCGCTGCTGCACCCCTACGGGATCATTGCAGATCTGTTTAGCATCTCGTAAGGATTGTGTAATTGCCAGCTTACTCGCATCTGGTTTGATATGAGGGTTCGCAAATGCCCAATTCTTGTATATCTGCTATGATGCTCTGAACGAGCACTAATCTATGATACTGGCCAATACGATGATTATTCGCGGGCTACGCCCGGAGAAGTTGGTTGCGATTGCCACCAACAACCTGATTATGCAATTGATGTAAATACAAGAGGAGTACTTGAGTATGGCGACCCAGGCACCAGCGACCACGCCGACCGCAGCTGTGAAACCAATACCAATACCATTGGCTATTCCACGCTGGGAACAGCGCATCCAGCATATCGTCATTGTCATTGCCCGCTTGGTATTAGCCTATCTGTTTCTGGCGAATCTGGGTTGGAAGATGCCACCGCGCTTTGGTTGTGCCAACGAATTCGCCTTCCCAACTACCACTGCCGATGGCAGGATTCAGGCTGATCGATCAACCGGCCTGTGCTATTATCTTGGGCTCGAATCCTTCTATGCACCAAAACCGCGTCAGATCTTTGTCGCTCAATTGCATAACGCTGGCGGCCCTGATCTGAGTATTGATATTAGCCCGGTTGCCCAACTCAATGCTGCCTTTATTGATGGCTTTGTTAAGCCAAATATCCGTTGGTTTGGCTATGTGATCTGGGGTGCCGAGGCCTTTATTGCGATCACAATGTTCCTGGGGTTATTCTCACGGCTTGGCGGGTTGGTGGCTCTTGGGGTTTCTGCACAACTGATGATTGGTTTGGCAAATATCCCCTCACCATTTGAATGGGAGTGGAGCTACAATCTGATGGTGACACTTGCATTGCTGATGTTTGCACTAGCACCAGGACGCCATTTTGGGTTGGATGGATTCATACGACGTTGGGCTGCACCAATCGCTGCACGCGGAAACCTGCTGGCCCGCCTGCTCTTGATCGTGGTGTAATCGTGACACGACGAATCTTGTTTGTGGTTGCCAAGCAACCTGCGGCAGGACGCACCAAAACCCGGCTCTGCCCACCGCTGACATATGAAACTGCCGCACAATTGTATGCCTGTTTCTTGCAGGATACCCTGACGACGATACGGGCGGTTGCCGATGTCGAGCGTGTGATTGCGTTTCTGCCAGCCGATGCCGAATTGTTTTTCCACACACTTGCTGCCGATATGCGCTGTGTCGCACAACAGGGCAACGATCTTGGTGAACGGCTTGATCTGCTGCTGACTAATGGGTTGGAGAGCGGTGCAAACCATGTTGTCGTTATGAGTAGTGATTGCCCAACGCTACCACCAGCGTATATTACTCAGGCCTTTGCTGCACTTGATGGTGGTGTCGATGTTGTGCTTGGCCCAAGCGATGATGGTGGCTACTATCTGATTGGCATTACGAATCCACAACCACGGCTGCTGCGTGAGGTTCAGATGAGTACGCCATCGGTGTTGGCCGATACCCTGGCGATTGCGGCTGAACTGAGTCTCGATGTTGCTCTTCTACCACCCTGGTATGATGTCGATACGCTGGCTGAGCTTGACCGGCTGCGTGCCGAATTGCGTACACAGCCAATAGGTTCCACCAAGGCCGCTGCGACACGGCAGTTTCTGGCGGCATTTGATGCGTAGGGGCGTATGCGCTACGCACCAACCACTGAGGTACTTATGCATGTTTCCCTGATTATCCCAGCACTCAACGAGGCCGATTGCCTTGGCCCATTATTGGCCGAACTCCCACCAGGGCTCGTTCAACAGCTGATCGTTGTTGATAATGGCTCAACCGACAATACCGCTGATGTCGCCCGTCGCGCAGGAGCCGAAGTTGTGATCGAGCCACGCCGCGGCTATGGTGCTGCCTGTGCTGCTGGTGTTGCAATCGCAACCGGCAACCTGCTGGCCTTTATGGATGGCGATGGCAGCTTTATTCCTGGAGAATTGGCGACACTGCTGGCACCATTGCACAATCAACAGGCCGATCTGGTGCTTGGATCGCGGCTGCAGGGTGGCATGGTCGCTGGATCCATGCCAGCCCATCAACTGTTTGGCAATCGGCTGGTCGCACGTTTGGTATGGATGCTGTATGGTGTGCAGTTAACAGATCTCGGGCCATTTCGGGTCATCCGCCGTGATCTGATTGAACAACTGGACATGCGTGAGATGACCTATGGCTGGCCGATTGAGATGATCGTCAAAGCTGCTCGCCAGCAGGCGCGGATCATCGAACTACCCACTAGCTATCGCCCTCGCTTTGCTGGCCAATCAAAGGTTGGTGGCACGCTGCGCGGAACACTGTTCGCAACATATCGCATTCTGCGAACCACATTCCGCTATGCCATTGTTTCGCCAAATCGCAAATATCCCCTGTACCCATAATAGATGGAGACGCCATGATTGATCTTGCGGCACGTACAGCCATCGCGGAAACACTTCCACAGATTCTCTATATTGATGTGACCAATCGCTGCAATTCATTATGTATGTTCACATCCCGAGTGTAGCAGCCAATGATGGAGAACCGATGGATGTTCATGCAAGATGTGATGGAGTAGATGTAACCAATTGGTACACTGGTGCATCGAATGATTAGCAGCGCACACCACTGCCGCTGATCAGCAGTTGCCGGATTGGTGTCTGCATTACATATAGGAGCAGGGTATGAACATGGTAATTGTTGGCGGCGTAGCGGCGGGTATGTCGGCTGCTGCCAGGTTACGGCGACTCGATGAGCAGGCCGAGATTATTGTCCTTGAACGTGATCGCTATGTTTCGTTTGCCAACTGTGGCCTACCCTACCATATCAGCGGCGATATCCCTGATCGCGAACAGTTACTGGTGGCTACCCCTGAGCATCTGCGGGCAACCCTTAACCTGACTGTCCGCACGCGCCATGAGGTGGTTGGCATTGATCGGGAAGCAAAACAGGTGCAGGTGCTGGATCGCGCCAGCGGTACCCAGTATGTGCAGCCCTACGATAAGCTCCTACTGGCGCAGGGTGCTGAGCCAATCCGCCCGCCGACACCCGGCCTCGAACACCCGCGCATCCTCACCCTCCGCAGTATCCCCGATATGGATGCCGTGAAGGCAGCCGCAGATGGGGCGCATAGCGCAGTTGTGATCGGGGCCAGCTATATCGGGCTAGAAGTTGCTGAGGCGCTGCGAAAGCGTGGCCTGGCTGTCGATCTTGTTGAGCTTCAGGAGCAGGTTATCCCGTTATTCGACAGGGAGATGACTGGTGCGCTGCACGAACACCTCAGCGAGCAGGGTGTGACGCTGCATCTCGGTACGGCGGCGGCGGCCTTCCACGATGACAGCGGGCGTGTGGTGGTGGAATTGCGTGATGGGACGAACATAACCACCGATCTTGTGTTGTTGGCCGTTGGTGTGCGGCCAGCCTCGGGCCTCGCAAAAGCGGCTGGCCTAGCACTTGGTCCACGCGGTGGCGTGGCGGTGGATCGCCATCTGCGCACCTCCGACCCAAACATCTATGCGGCTGGCGATATGATCGAGGTGATCGATACGATCACCGGTGAGCCAGCGGTGATTGCTCTCGCCGGGCCAGCCAATCGCCAGGGACGGATTGTCGCTGATCATGTCTGCGGGCGCGATGCGGCCTATACCACCACCCAGGGCACTGCGATTGTGCAGGTGTTCGATATGACGGCTGCCAGCACGGGAGCCTCGGAAAAAACACTGCGGCGTACGGGGCGTAGCTTTCGCAAGATCTATGTTCACCCCAACGACCACGCTGGCTATTATCCTGGTGCAGTGCCGATGCACATCAAGCTGTTGTTTTCCCCAGATGATGGCCGCGTGCTTGGCGCACAGATCGTTGGGACTGCGGGTGTTGATAAGCGCATTGATGTGCTGGCGACAGCCATCCGTGCTGGCATGACGGTCTTTGATCTCGAACGGCTGGAACTGGCCTACGCGCCGCCCTATGGTTCGGCAAAAGATCCAATCAATATGGCCGGGTTTGTGGCTGCCAACCTCATGCGTGGCGATGTCGTCTTCTGGTATGCCGAGGAATACCCTGGCCGTGCCCAAGGAGCAACCGTGATTGATGTACGCAATGCGGATGAGTATGCGGACGGGCATCTCCCAACTGCTGTCAATATCCCATTGCCCGAGCTACGGGCACGGTTCGCGGAAGTAGCGCAACTGGCTGAACAGGGGCCAGTGCTGTTGTACTGTATGGTCGGGTTTCGCAGCTATGTGGCCTATCGAATCCTGCGCCAGCGTGGCGTCGAGCAGGTAGCAACACTGGCCGGTGGTATGAAAACCTTCATTGGGCTGCATGGGCCAGCAGTCGCACGCTAGCGAACTTTGCTGTGTATCTGACAATGATAGGGCCGCTGGAGCAATCCAGCGGCTCTTGTCTATCTATGAAGGCTACCAAGTCACAACGGCTCCCGCCGGGCCAGCAGGCCTTGCGTTGGCGCGCGATCACCCACCGGATCTGGTAATCCTGGATATCATGATGCCGGGTATGGATGGCCTTGAGGTTCTGCATCGGCTACGCGCCGCCGATCCCCAATTGCCGGTCATTCTGCTGACCGCATTGGCGAGGTCAAGCGCGAAGCATCCCGCCTTGCCATTTATCGGGCAGCCCCTTCCCAATGCAGCACCAGCGCTGCTGGATGTTGGCATAATTCAGGTGCTGCAATTTATCCTCGTAGGATTGGGAATTCTTGGTTCACTCTACGCTGCCTATCGCATCGCAACCAGCCAGTATAGCCAAGCACGAGCGTGGTTAGCATTCGCACCCTATGTCGTGCCGGTGGCGGTGCTGGGTGCTATGAACATCTACCTGTTTGTGCTGCCGATGGCAATGCGAATGCTCAATCATGCTTTCGGTGGGAATCAGCGCAACGCCATACACTGTGTTGAGTTCGGGTGTGGCCTGGCTGCCCACAGATAGCAGCATGTGTTCACCTGAGTAGCCGCGCCGTTTCGGCAATAACGGTGAGAATTGCGTGGCTACCCTGGTCCGGCCCCTTCTCGAAATCATCACCATCAGTTGCCATGGTGTTGGTCACATGCGCGAAACAGATGATCGGGTAGCCCTTGGCTGTTGCTAATGCGTAGAGTGCAGATGCCTCCATTTCAACGGTAGCAATTCCGGCAGCACGGCAGCGTGCTATCATCGCTTCGGTTTCACGGAATGGGGCATCCGTTGTCCAGCTCGCACCAATGTGCAGTGGAACCTGCTGTTGATCCCAACTGGTGAGCAGTTGCTCACGCAGCGCAGGTTGAAGTACGCTATAGGCTGCGGGCGGCAGATAGTGGTAGCTGGTGCCTTCATCACGCAAGGCGCGCTCGATCAGCACGAAATAGGGTGGCTGTCCCAGTGGCGTGATCTGGCCCGCTGAGGTGATACTGATCAGCAATTCGCAGCCCGAAACGAACAGCTCCTCTGCGATCAGGACGGCAAATGCTGCGCCGACAGCCCGGCCAATAATGCCGATCTCCGCCCCATTGAGGCGGAATACATCAAGTGTACTATGGTAACAGGCCCATGCTGTGTGTGCTTGAGATTGCCCACTTGCATGCAGGTAATCAACCAAATCGCCATCTGGGTCGAGTACGCAGATCGGCGGTATTAGTCCGTTGGGCAGGCGTTTCTGGCGGCGGGCCTCGCGCATGAGATTCGCAACATCGAAGACCGAAGGCGCATCATAGTGCTTTTCGGAATGGATCGGCAGATCGTGATCGGGCCATGGGTTGTGCGTGCTCATAGGTTCCTATGTAGAAGCTGTTTATGCCCTGCCTACCAGACAACCAGGCATGTTTCGGTGCGTCGAACGCCAACGGCGCTCGCTATTCCGCGCTTATCATCGTTGACATCCTATTCGACTCTTGGTTCTATAGCAATCCTAGCGGATTTGTAAAAAAGAAGGGGGATTTTCTCGGGGGTTGCATCCCAAACCCCTGCTGTGAGCTACGCATGTGTACAACTCAAATAGGATGCTATATGAGTAGGTCGGTGCATCATACCAGACAATCAGGAGTATGCGTTCATCCTGTGGGTGCCAATTGAACATGCTGCCAATTATCTGCGGAGAATGGGTAGTACGCAATATTCGTTAGTAGCGATAATCGTGCTCCGTGATTGCGCCAGCCTGATCATAGAAGCCAGCCGCATCCGCGGCTACTGCAAGTGGCCGATAGCCTTCAATACGGCCAGCGCGCCACTGCTTCAAACCCTCAAGATCCATGAGTGGCCGTAGTTCGGGATCATCATATGACATCGCCATCAGCAGATCATAGAATCGTTCGACAAGCGCTTCGGTTGCTGCTGGCCCAACCGTGACATTGCAATGATCATAGGCAGCTGTTTCCGCTCCAGAATGGATTTGATGTGCGCATCGCTACGAACGTGGCCTGTGTATCAGCATGGGCCATAGGTCTAACGCATAGCTCATCGAAATCTCGTGGTTTGGTAACATGTGGCGATTGTAGCGACAATACTGATCAGCAGGAGCGGCGTGGCCCATAATGGCGGTGGGGGCGCAACAAGAACCGGGTGTGCAGTCACGAAAAAATCGGCTGCGAGATTGAGCCAGAGTACACCCAGGCACACCCAGGGCAATATTCTCTGAGAAAGCTGGTGTTGTGGGAGAAGCACTGCTGGTACGAGTGCCCACAGCACATACCAATGTTCGAACCAGAAGCTCCCAACCGCAAGATATATGAATACGAAGATCGTCAGGCGTTGCCAAAGCCATGCATCGCCATCACCCTGCTGCCGATACTCGCGCCAGAATCGCCAGAGCTGAATACATGCAAGCACGCAGAACAGCAGTGTTGCCGCCTGAGTCGTGATGCGCCAAGCAGCAACCTCCGTCCAACCAAAAACCATCTGCAACAGCCAGTAGGCCACAAACGCCCATGAGTTTACCAGGAACCGTACCCGCTCCTCAAGCATGCGTGGCAGTGTTGCCCACCCACCAAGTGGTGCATACAGCAGCCAGGAGATCGGCACAATCATCAGGAAGGCGATACTGCTGTGCCATATGGCTCGCCGCCAACCCAATTGGCCAACGATATGCAGCAGCATGAGCGGCAGCAGCAGCAGCGCCGTGATTTTGACATGCGCTGCCAGCAGGACTGCCAGCAGTGCCAACACCCAACGCTGATGTTGCAGAAACCATAGGCCAATCAAGGCCAGCAACAGCATCAGCATATCGTTATGCGCGCCAATCGCCGTTGCCGTCAGCAGCAGTGGGTTCCAAAACCAGGCCAACAATGCGGCTGGCACATGCTGTGGATTGCGCTGATGCACGAGTGCTGCAATCGGAATGCCACACAGCCCAGCAAGACATATTGCCAGCAGCCGATAGCCAATAATATAGAATGCGAGTGGTATATCGCGCAGACCAAGCAGGTGTGCCACCATGCGAACGCTTACTGCTATAGCGCCACTCTCATATTCCCAGAGTGGGCCATAGGTATCGACATTGTTTGCCCAGTGAACATAGGCATAGAATGGGTAGCCAGAAACCTGGGCTGGGACTATCGCCAGTGGACTATGGCCATACTCAGCCAGCATGCGGCCACGGAACAAGTAATCAAAGATATCGGTTGAATCACCGGGATACGCATTCAACAGCACAATACTGGAAATCAACCAGCCACCAATAACCAGGCCAATCAGATGCCGCGTTGCGAGTGCCGTTTTGGAGCTATTGATATTACTGTTGCTGCGTAGTGCAACCCGCAGCGCGAGCGCATAGCAAAGCATTTCGAGCGCATAGACAATTGCGTGCAGTACGACGGCATCTGGCGCGAAATTGGACAGAATGGCCCAGGATGCGCCCGGATAGTTCAGACCCACAGCAAGTGGATAGCGTGCCGTAATGCCAATGGCATACAGCACTGGGCCGATCAGGGCCAGGCCATAGAATATGCGACGTACTGGCCTAGCACCCATTTATGTGAACCACCAGATCATACGTGCAAGGCGATTGCGCACAGCAGCATGGGCGAGCCGCGGGCGCAGCATGGCATCAAGGCCAACGATTCGTCCGGGTGCCAGGCCAAACAGCAGGATCGAGAGCAACACCATGAGCAGGTAGCTCCACTCCCATTCAAACGGAATGGGGATGCCAGCCAGCCCGACCATCAGTTGTGCCGAGATACCGATCGCAACCAGTGCCCCAAGGCGGCTAACCACGCCCAGTAACATGCTGACTGCAATCAGCGCTTCACTAAGAAAGATCAGATACCCAAACCAGCGGATATTCGGCTTGACGATGGTATCAATAAATGCACCATTGAGCTGCGCGATTGGGTTAATCGGTATCGCCAGAATAGTGCGATCGCGTTGGGCATAGACTGATTCAAGCCCGATCCAATCACACAGGCCATTGGTGCGCTGGAGTGTTCCGCTGGCATCTGCCGTTGTAAACGCATAATCAGCATCACAACCAAACGATGGGGGAATCTTCCAGGCCAGTTGTGTCAGAAACAGCACGCCCAAACCCAGGCGTGCCACCACAATAACGGCCTGTTGCAACCTTCGCTCCCAAGCGGAGGGAGCCAGTTCAGGTGGCGCTGATTGCTGTTGAGTGTTCGTCATACCATTACTCCTCGGGCATACTTGTGCTTGCAGC
>Ga0163144_10030661_pt1 | contig 10279 bp, 5 predicted proteins | sample OliLak19BULKMAT1_FD_123175 | JGI IMG/M metagenome (GOLD analysis project Ga0163144, IMG submission 123175) | Freshwater microbial mat bacterial communities from Lake Vanda, McMurdo Dry Valleys, Antarctica - Oligotrophic Lake LV.19.BULKMAT1 | ecosystem: Environmental > Aquatic > Freshwater > Lake...
GAACCCCCGCCGAAGCAATTCTTGCCAACAGTTTCCTTGTGCCTCAACTCATGAATGTTGACAAGCCCTTCGATGGTGAGGCAGAGGTTCTCCGCAACGGTGGTGCCGGGCGAACGCCAGCCGAACAGACGCTTTGGAACAGTCTTGTTGGCGTGAATAACAGCGCATCAGGATCACTGACCACCAATACCAATTGGGTCAATCCCGCCAATCAGAATGGACTTTTGAGTGCGGGCACTTACTCCAACACCATCAGATACAATGTCTACGCTCAGAGCAACACGCTTAACAGCGGAAGCACAACGGCCGACCTTTCAATTGCCGTTACGACCCGGAACAATCTCGCGGGCGACCTGAACAACGACAGCGTTCGCGACCTTCAGGACACAGCGTTGTTGGCAACTGCCTATGCCAGCCCCGCCGCTTATGCAGCCACCGCTCAGGGAACCCTGCTTAGCAGCACCGGAACATTCACGCAGCGAGCCGGCACGCTGGTTACAGTCCCGGGAACCGGAACCATTCAGTTGACCAATGCCAATCTGGTGGTTCTGACCGACTTCAATTCCAATGGCAACCTTCCGGCGACATCCGGCGCGGTGACGCTCAACGGCACCGAAGGCGCTTCGGGGCGCGTGGTGGAACGGGCCGACGTGCGGTTCTTCCTGTACGGTGCAGCGGTTGATACAAGTGCATTCAACTCTGCCGGGACTGCTGCCCTCAATGGGGGTTCAGTGAATCTGACCGCCGCCCAGAATCGCCAGGAAAACGGCACCCGTCTGGGTGCGCTCAAGAAAAATCAGGCGATTAGTGACTTCAATACAGCGTTGAACGCATTGGTGGGAGCGACCATCAATCCCGCCACCGGAAATAACTACACCGCCGGAGAAATTGGTGAACTCAAGTTCAGCAAATTCGACGTCAACGGCAGCGATCAGCCCACTGCCAACAGCGTCAACGGGCACAAGGGTCTGACCATCGCCGATGCCAAACTTGTGAACGACGCAGTCGCCGTTAATTCAGACGGAACCATCGGCCTGCGTTACGACAACTTCAATGACGTGATGAGCACCGATCTTGATCTGGTCGCGACCAACCTCAACGACTCCGACACCATCACCACTCACATTGATACCGGCAGTGGCAGCGACTTCAAGGAAGTCCGCGAAGCCCTGGGTTCCTTCCTTTTGGATGGCGATGCCAACTTTGATCTCACCGTAGATTCCACCGATTTCTCAGCACTGGCTGGGGCTTATGGTGATTCGCTTAAGAAGTGGAGCGATGGCGATTTCGTTGGATATGACGGAAAAATCAACACCCTTGATTTCAATGCCCTGGCCGGCAACTTTGGTTTGACGGCCCCCCTGCCCGGATCGCTTCCGGGTGCGGCTTTGGGTTCCACTGTCCCGGAACCGACGACAATGTCGCTTATGGTATTAGGGGCGTCGGCTCTGCTCCGCCGGCGTCGCTAAGGCATGGTTTTATCGTAAACAGGTAAACCCTGCCCGTGTGTACTCCCCCGCGATTTTTCCGACGTGCGTCGGAACGCGGGGGAGTTTTTTTGCACAGTTCATTGGTGACTGGGGGCTGGGGTTGGTGGCTGGGGACTCGTGGCTGGGGACTCGTGGCGGGTGACTGATCTCTGCCGACTTTCGACTGGTGACTGCCCTCTATTCATTCGTTGTATTGCGATCCATCCCATCCGCCCGATAATTCCATCAGGTCATGTTGCGCGCCATCGGACAGACAATCTCGCTGATCATCCTCATCGCCGCTGGCGCGGGGGGATTGTGGTGGTATCGCTCTCATACCGCGATGGAGCGGCAACTGCAGGAGGTGCAGGCGAAGAATGAGGAGTTAAAGGAGATCGTTGTCCGGCTCACCGTGGAAAAGCGGGTGGCGGACGTGATGGTGACTTCTCAGCAGACACTGAACGGCCAAACACAGACAACGTTGCTATTTGTGGAAGTCGGCCGAAATGGTGTCAATCTTCCGCCCAAAAGCTTCACGATCCAGGGTTCGGAAGTTCACATCGACGCGATGCTGATCAAGTTTGATCATCATTTTGTGGAGGAAGGCGATCCGTTGCGCGGACACAGCATTGCGCTGTTCACCCGAATCTACGGCGACAGGGAAAGCCCCGCCGACGCCCAGTTGATCGATAAGCCCGGCGAGGTGCCCGATGTCTACCGCGATGCCGATCCGCGAATCTCGAAGTTCGAGCAGGAACTGTGGGGCGACTTCTGGAAACTGTTTAACGACGAGCAATTCCGCAAACTTAAGAACGTGAGAATCGCCAATGGCGAAGGCAAGTGGTTCCCGGCGGAGCGGGACAAGCTCTACACCATCAGCACTGAAGCGGCGGGCGGTTTGAATGTCGTATCGGGTCCGGTGCCGGCGATTTATCAGGAAGCGATCAAGCATACCGGGTCGTGAACGATTCTAAATTTTCTTCAACTTGTGACCCGCGACGCCGTGCGCCTGCTCCTTCTCCCCATAATCGGGAAGAGGGAGTCAAGCGTTTGGTCTTGGACATTTTTCACCACAGCCTACAATTGCACGCATGCCCCATGACGCCTATGAATCCCCCCTTTCCTCACGCAACGCAAGCAGGGAAATGCTCCGGTTGTTTTCGCCGCAGCACAAGTTCGGTCTGTGGAGAAGGCTTTGGCTTGAGCTGGCGCGATGTGAACGGGAACTGGGTGTCACGCGCATTTCGCAGGATGCGATCGCAGAGATGGAACGATCGCTGGATGACATCGATTTCGCCCGCGCCGCCGATTGGGAGAAGCGGCTGCGACATGATGTGATGGCGCATGTGCATACGTTTGAAGAGGCCGCGCCCGCGGCCAAGGGGATCATTCATCTGGGCGCGACATCTCAGTATGTCGTGGATAATGCCGACCTGATCATCATGCGCGATGCGATGAAGCTGGTGGCATCCCGGCTGGCGAATGCAATCGACGCGCTCGCGACTTTCGCGATGAAATGGAAAGATCTCCCGACGTTGGGGTACACGCATTTTCAACCCGCGCAGCTCACGACTGTCGGCAAGCGCGCGACGCTGTGGGCGCAGGATATGGCGATTGACCTTGCGGAGATCGAACATCGCATCAGCACGCTGCAGTTCCGCGGCGTGAAGGGAACCACCGGGACACAGGCGTCTTTTCTCACCCTCTTCCATGGCGATCATGGTAAATGCGATCAACTTGATGATATGGTGACGAAGCGTTTCGGATTTCATTCATCCTTCGCGGTCACCGGCCAGACCTATCCGCGGAAGATCGACGCGCAGATTGTCTGCGCGCTGGCGGGTGTTGCGGCGAGCGTGCATCGCTTCTGCAATGACGTCCGTCTTCTGGCGGGAATGAAACAATTGGAAGAACCGTTCGAAGAAGAACAGGTGGGTTCGAGCGCGATGGCGTATAAACGCAACCCGATGCGATGCGAGCGCGCAACGGGACTTTCTCGATTTGTCATCAGTCTCGTGACATCCCCCCTGCAGACGGCGGCGGAGCAATGGTTCGAGCGGACGCTGGATGATTCCTCCAACAAACGGCTGACAATTCCCGAGCCGTTTCTGGCGATCGATGGCTGTCTGCAGATTGTCATCAACGTCGCGCGCGGACTGGTTGTGTATCCGAAAGTGATCGAGGCTGCAGTGAATGCAGAATTGCCTTTCATGGCGACCGAAGAAATCCTGATGGCGGCTGTGGCACACGGCGGAGACCGGCAGGAACTTCACGAGTCCATCCGCAAACACTCCCTTGCCGCCGCTGCACGGGTGAAACAGGACGGCAAGTCGAATGATCTCATCGAGCGTTTGAGAAACGATTCTGCGTTCTCGAAAGTGAATCTCGCGGATGTATTGGATGCAAAGCGGTTCATCGGACGGGCGCCCGAACAGACTGAATCATTCAACGCGAAGGTTATCGCGCCCATCCGGGCGCGGTATCAAGCCCAGCTTGCGCAGGATGTTCATTTGAGGGTGTAAAGCGAAATGAGAAGCAGGAGAAGGTTCGCCGTTGAGGTGTTTCATTTCCGCTCACCAACCGCTGACAAATCCAATCGAAGAAAAAGGCCGCACTCTTGAGGAGTGCGGCCTTATGTGTGCCAGTCCGGGCTTTATCGGAGGGAAGCAATTCTCATTTGCGGCGACGGATCAACAGCAGGGTTCCGGCGAGTCCGACGGCGCTGATGCTGACGGGTTCGGGAACAATGAGTGTGATTTCAACACCGCCGCGAACGAACTTCTTCTGGATGGTTGAGGTTGAGTTGGCAAGGCTGGTGGCTTGGAGCACGTTGTTGAGAACAATGTGAACCTGAGTCCATCCATTGGGAAGAATGGTGACGCTGGAGTTGCCCGTCCAAGCGCCCGAGCCTGGTCCGACGATTGGCATGGCCGGGTTGGTGTGCAGGGTGTCTGAGACGACTTGCCCGCCGCCGTTTGGATCGGTGTTGGCGACAACCAGCAGTCCGGTTGCCGATACAGTTCCGCCCGCACCGAGGATCGAATAATCGCCCAGTTCGTTGACGGCGAAACCCGTGAGCGATTTACCTGGTTTCAGGAGAAGATCGACTTCAAGCCGGTCTGAGATTCCGACGGCCACGCCATTGCTGCTGGTGGCTACGAAACCGGATGGGAAGAACAGGAAGCTGTTTCCAACGAGCGTCGGACTGCCGAAGAGTCCGTTATCGCTTTGTCCATTGGACCAGAAGAAATCACCTGCTGTGCCGTTTGGATTGCTCCACGGGATTGGAGCCGCTTGCGCGGAACCCGCAAAACCAATCGCCACTGCAATAGCAAGAAACCCCGCCGCCAGATATTTCAGTGAACCCATTACACACTCCCACTCTCTTCCAAAGGCTCTCCGCTCCATCCACAACCTGATAACTACGGTTGGATTATCAGGTTCTCTCTAATGTGCAAATCAATAAGGTCTGTTGACCTTGATGTGTTTTCCGGACAATGAATGCGCCGTCTCTTTATCGGCGATCCCATGTCCTGCAAGCTCAACTTTCTAAAGCGGAAAGTTATTCCAACTTTCCCACTGCAAAAATTTCGCCTGCGGCCCGGGCACGGAACTCCCGGACAGCTGAGAATGATAATCCCCTCCGATCATTGAGCAAGACAAATCCCGAAAAATCTTTCGCAAAAAGTCGACTTTCCGCAATCGCCTGCCATGGCGTATCAATCTTTACGAAATGAAAACTCACCCCTGTTCCTTCTGATCCACCCTTGCGTGTCGTCGAAGGAATTTCCCACCAATTTTGCAGTATGAATCTGCCGAATATAACGGTGCGGCCACGCAGTGCTGTAAGTGCTGACGGTTCATGCCGTTATCGGAGCTTATCAGACGGGACAAAGACGCATGCCACGAGATATTCCAGTCGGCAACGGCAAACTGCTGGTGACCTTTGACGATCGCTATCAGATTCGCGATGTCTATTTTCCTCACGTCGGTCAGGAAAACCACGGCGGCGCGGGTCCGTGCCGGTTCGGGGTTTACACTGACGTTCCTGGCAAACATCGCAGTCAGCTTTATTGGACCAACGATCCCCACTGGCAGATTCGCCAGCGCTATCTGCGCGACACGCTGACAACCTCAGTCGCGCTCGATAATCGTGAACTCAAACTCGCGATGTACTGCAACGACGTTGTCGACTTTCACCGCAATATTCTCGTCCGCAAAATCAAGGTCAAGAACCTTGCGCAGCACGAGCGGCACGTCCGCATCATCAGCCATCAGGATTTCAACATGTTCGGCACGAAGATCGGCGACACCGCCTATTTCGATCCCGAACTGCGCTCGATGGTTCACTATCGCGGCAAACGCTATCTGATGGTGACGTTCTTCGCCTCCGGCGAACAGCGCATTGATGAATACGCCACCGGCACATCAGGCTTCCACGGGGCTGAAGGAACCTGGCGCGATGCCGAGGACGGACATCTGCAGGGCAACGCCATCGCGCAGGGCGCGGTGGATTCAACAGCATCTCTGCACATCCATCTTGCGCCGGATGAAGAGAAGACGTGCTACATGATTCTCGTGGCGGCCGAGTCGCGCGAGGAGTTGTTGCAGTTGCATAAGTGGATCACCAAGCAAAGCCCGCAGGGCGTGATCGACCGGACGACATCCTATTGGCGTCTGTGGGTGGGCGGGACAAACATCAACTTCGGAAACATCCCGCCTAAGGTGGTGGATCTGTTCAAGCGGTCCTTGCTGATCCTGCGAACCAACATCGACAACGGCGGCGCGATCTGCGCGGCGAATGATTCGGACATCATGCAGTTCTCGCGCGACACGTATTCCTACGTCTGGCCGAGAGACGGCGCGCTCGTCGCTGATTCGCTTGATCTCGCCGGCTTCCCCGACGTCGCGAGATCCTTCTATAGCTTCTGTCAGCGGACGATCACCGAAGACGGGTTCTTCTATCACAAGTACAACCCCGATGGCTCGCCGGCGTCTTCATGGCATCCGTGGGTGATGAAGGGCCAGAAGTCGATGCCAATTCAGGAAGATGAGACGGCGCTGGTCGTGTGGGCGCTGTGGCGGCATTACTACCGATATCGCGATATCGAATATCTCCGGCCGTTGTGGGTGGACATCGTGCAGAAGGCCGCCGACTTCATGGTCAAGTATCGCGATCCGCGCACGGGACTGCCGCTGCCATCTTATGACTTGTGGGAAGAGCGCTGGGGTGTTCATGCGTTCACCGTCGCAACGGTCTATGGCGGACTGATCGCGGCGCGCAACTTTGCGGTGTGTTTTGGCGATCGCGAGCGCGCCGAGATGTACGAAGAAGCCGCAGACGAAATCAAAGCGGCATCGGCGAAATATCTCTGGTCGGAAAAACTGCAGCGCTTTGTGCGAAGACTGGTGCCAAAAGACAACCCGCGCCCGCCGATGGATGATGAGTATCAGGAGAAGATCGCACTGGTTCCCGATGAAGAGGTCGAAGACATTTACGAAGTGGATGAAGTGATCGACGCTTCACTCTACGCGATCTTCAAATTTCACCTGTTTGAAGTGGATGATCCGCGCGTCGAAAAGACGATGAAAGCCGTCGAAGAAAAGCTCTGGGTGAAAACCGGTGTGGGCGGCGTGGCGCGATATGAGAATGACTATTACCACCGCATCAGCAATGACATCGCAATGGTTCCCGGCAACCCGTGGTTCATCTGCACATTGTGGCTGGCGGATTACATGATCGCCCGCGCGCAGACGCCGGGTGAATTGAAACTCGCATTGCCCATCTTTGAATGGACCGCCAATCACGCGCTCGAATCGGGCGTGCTCGCAGAGCAGGTGAATCCCTACACCAACGAACCGATTTCGGTCTCACCCCTCACCTGGTCCCACGCGACGGTCGTGTCGATCGTGATCAAGTATCTCGAAAAACTTGAGACATTGCAGACATGCGAAAGCTGCAATCAATCGGTTTTCAAGATGCGAAGGCTCGGTCAGGTTGAACTCAAGAGTCACGCGACCTTCGACAAACTCGAAGCCGGCTTTGAATCCGCCACCCCGCGTGAAACCTGCAGCGCTCATGCGAAGTTCACGCGTGAAGATCCATCGACGAAGGAATTTCGCAAGGTCAGCCTCAGCATCGACGTCCGCGACTGCATCGGCTGCGAAGTGTGCGTCGCCCACTGCGATCGCGGGGTGCTGAAAATGATCGACGGCAAGGCGCTGATTGATCTGCGAAATCTCAACAAGTGCGACATGGACGGCGAATGCGTGGAAGTGTGCCCGACGGATGTCGTGAAGCTGGTCATCGAACCCGCAACCGCGCAGTTGCAGGAGACCAGCTCGAGCAACTGAACGTGTACCGCATGGCATAATCATGAAACCCAGGATATCCCGCCATGCTTGCACGGCCTTCCCGGCCCCCTCTCCCCTGGCGGGAGAGCGAGCCGTTCTCCGCCGGTTGGGAAATAGTATCGAACCGGAGCGATCGTTCAGGGAATATTTCTGACGCGCAAGGATGCGGTGCGACTGCAAATCACCTCAGCCGCGTATCCGAATTTCCGATGCCTCGCAGCGCCAGCGTCAACGCATCGACATTCGACGCAAGACGTTTCGCCTCCGCGACATCGATGATCTGTTTCTGGAACAGCTCGGTCAGATGCTGATCGAAACTCTGCGAACCCGCTTCGCGGTTTCCGACGCAGCCTTTGAGCTTCTCGAACTCACCATCAAGGATGTATTTCCGCACCAGCGGTGTCGCCATCATCAGTTCGATGATCGGCACGCGGCCCTTGCCTTCGCGCTTTTTCGCAAGTCGCTGACAGAGAATGCCGTTGAGGTTGTTCGCGAGTTGCTGCTGCTGAAGCTCACGCAGGTTCGGATCGAAGAGCGATACGATTCGCTGAACCGTTGTCCAGGCATTGGTCGCGTGAACCGTGGTAAAAACCAGATGCCCGGTGTCGGCGGCTTTGAGCGCGGTGGTCAGTGAGAACGTATCGCGTATTTCGCCGATAAGAATCGTATCCGGATCCTGACGCATCATGGCGCGCAGGGCGTATTCGTAACTCTCGCTGTCGGTTCCCACTTCAACTTGCGATACCAGACTCTTCGCGTTCTCATGCTGAAATTCGATCGGATCCTCAACGGTGATGATTCGCTCGGATCGCGTGCGGTTGATCTTCCCGATGACCGCCGCCAGCGAAGTGGATTTACCCGAGCCGGTAGTTCCCGCGACGATGATGATCCCGCGGTGATAATCCGCCAGCCCTTCCACCGCCTGCGGAAGATTTAGATCCGCGAAATTCGGAATCTTGGTGATGATGCGGCGCATCACCACGGCGTATTTCCCGCGCGAGTGAAAGATGTTGGTTCGGAAGCGGGCGTTGATCTCGGGATTGGCATAGGCAACGTCCAGCGCGCCCTTGTGTTCGAGAATTTCCCACTTTTCCTTATCGGTCACCAACTGCTTGGCGATCTCGTTCATCTGCGCCTCATCCGGAGGCGGACAATCCAGAAACCGCGCGCGGCCGTCCACGCGGATCATCGGGGCAGAGGCCTCCTGCAGGTGCAGGTCTGATCCGTTCACCTTGATCAGCGTTTTGAGAAAGTCCTTTAATGAAAGCCGCCGCTCTTCGACATGGATCTGCGGCTGAGGGATTGTGCGGTCTGGTTCGGCTGGTTCGTTTAGAGCGTCTTGTGCGGTGACATCGCCTTGGGTGACTGACATAGAAAACCTCAGGTGCAAGAAACTACATTGGCCGGGACCAAAACGTGGATTATGGTTGGAGCCGGAACGCTTCGCAACAGAAAACGGCCGTTGCGGATGATCAGATTCAGGCGCAGGGTTTTCAGTGCAGTCCGATTCGAGCCGTGAGATCATAGGCGGGGAGATACAAGTGCAGTTGCGCCGCAATGGCCATCAACTCCGTGCATTCCGTCGAGCCGCTTTTGAGCTTCTTGAACCCCGCGCCCTCATGCACGGCGGACACGACGAAGCCATTCTTCATCACAGCGTGAATTTTCAACCCGCCAATGCCAATCGTCCGGGTGGCGATCTCATCGACAGTGGCAAAGTGTTCGGCGATCGCGGCAACGGGCACATGTATGGCTGGAATGTCGATCTTACTTCCACCACACGCGACCGCAATGCGATCACCTCGCCGAATCAACGTCATGACACGCTGATTCAGCCGCAGATGAATGCCAAAGGCGTGTGGGAAATCGAAATGCCCAACGGGCTGTATCTCGTGCATCTGGTGGCGGGTGATCCGAGCTATGCCGATTCGGACATCAAGTTCGCAGCCGAGGGAAATGTCGTTCTCGATGCGAAGACCAGCGCTTTCACCCGCTGGGTGGAAAGCGAAACGATCGTCAATATCGAAGATGGTCGATTGACGATTTCCAACGCGCCCGGTGCGATCAACAACAAGCTGTGCTTTCTTGAGATCACCGATGCGATGCATCCTGACCCGGAGGTGGACACGCAGGTGAAAATTTCCATCCCGCAGCAGTCAGCCGACGAAGCCGGTGGAACCGCGACGGCGCTGGTCACGCGCTTTGGATCGATCGATGCGCCCCTGAGCGTCCATTACAAACTCTCGGGCACGGCGAGTTCTGATCTGGACTATGTGGCGATGACCGGCACTGTCGAAATCCCGGCTGGCGCATCGAATGCGCCAATCACAATCACCACAGTGGAAGATGATCTTCTCGAGACTTCCGAAACCATCGAGATCACCCTTCTGCCCGGCGAAGGCTACGCGATGCGCTTCGGGCAGTATGCATCGCTCAACATTGTCGATAACGAGATC
>Ga0163144_10030662_pt1 | contig 10279 bp, 6 predicted proteins | sample OliLak19BULKMAT1_FD_123175 | JGI IMG/M metagenome (GOLD analysis project Ga0163144, IMG submission 123175) | Freshwater microbial mat bacterial communities from Lake Vanda, McMurdo Dry Valleys, Antarctica - Oligotrophic Lake LV.19.BULKMAT1 | ecosystem: Environmental > Aquatic > Freshwater > Lake...
TAGTGACCGCCTGGCAGATTTCTCTCAAACCGATGCCCATTATCTCCAGCAGCTGTGCCGTGCAGCGGCCTCTTTATTTTAATTGATCTAGGCTGTTTTTTGGTATTTATTCTGTTTTGCTATTCTACTTGGTTAAGGTCTTGGCCGGGAGCAGGCATCAGATTTGCCTTCAGGTTTATGCTTATTGCCGGATGCGCCTCATCTGTGCTGTATAAGATTAAAGGCTTGGTTGTATTGCCCAGAAACCCCTTTGTGTCTAAGTGTATGTACAGATCTGTCTTTTGCCCAGGTTTTAGTTTAGAGGCCAGTAGCTCTGTACGCACACAGCCACACCGTGCTTTTAAGGCATATATGGCAACGGGGGCTTTGCCAGTATTTTCTAGCACAATCTTTTGGGTAAGCACTTTGCCGCTCTCTGCAGGGCCATAGTCTAGGGCATCTGGGCTTAGGCTCAGGTGGCCATGTTTTCCTAGCTCTGGCGCAGTGAGCGGTTTAGAGATGCCCTGCACTTTAGCCACAGCATACGCCCTGCGCTGCCGGGCAGGCAGGGGGCCGGTAGTTTCTAGGGTAAAAGCATCTGAAAGGTTTCCAAAATCCTCACGCACCTTGCCTTTGTATTTTACAAAAAGCTGGCCTTGTTGGCCGGGGGCCAGCACAGATGGCACAAGCCTAACCCTAAGCCAAGCAGGCAATGCTACTCCGCGCAGGCCCACAGAGGCTTTGCCCATGTTTTTCACCAGAAAAGGCATTTCTATGGCTGCGCCAGTAGGGGGTACATCGCCCATGTTCAGGGCTAAGGTGCTCATCCGCAGGCCGTGGCCCAGGGTGTCTGGCCACTGTTGGTCGGCTGTTTTTACATGCGGTGTTACCACCCCTTTTAAAAAAAGCTGCTGGGTGGCGGGGTTACCATCAGAGAGTATTGCCACAAGTCTATTAAAAGACCCTGGCCGCCCCAGCGGATTATAGGCCACATCCACATAGCCGGTTTGGCCCACGGCTATGGGCTCTTTGTTTGGCTCTGCGGTGGTGCAGCTGCAGCTAACACTTACACCCGTAAGCCGCAGCGGGTTAGGCCCGTTATTTAATACAGAAAAGCGGTGGCGCACCGGGCCCCCATCTTCTGTAATTGTGCCAAAATTGTAGTCAGTTTCAATAAAACTATACCCAGAACCCTGCCCCAAGCAGGGCACAACAGGTGCTGCAAAGGCTATAAGGCTGCTCGCTACTAGACATAATCTACCAAGATTATATAAATTCATGCTGTAAATTTCGTGCATGCGGGTTGCATTTGCATTTGGGGCTGCAGACGCCCGTAAATTGCCACTTTTTGCGTATCTTTAATAATCATCCCGTGCCTGCCATACAGGCAAAATGTACCCTTTATTATGGCAGATTTAGATGCCCTTATCCGGCCCTTTTTAGAGGTACCTTTTCCACTGGCCCAAAGCGCAGAAACGCCCTTTTCGTATGAGCCTATAAGCCTGCCTGCCCGTGCTTTTGCCGCATCGCTTTTAGGTTATGAAACCGAGGTAGCCGCTCTCCAGGCTATGGATGCCACCCCGCAGGTGCCCGCTTTTTTAACCCAACCTGCACCACTAGCCCCCAACATACTAGATACTTTTACGCTGGCAGAAGCCGGGGCCAACATTACCACCCAGCTAGCCGCTCTAAGGCGTGGCCTGAATACCTTGGCCGCCCAGCCAGACACACCAGAGGTACACTGGCACCTGGGCCTAGGCGGCCATGTATGGGAGAATCTGGCGCTGTTACGGGCCGGTAAAGCGCTCGTTTATACGTATTTTCAGCAGCAAAACCAGCCTGTATTTGTAGTGCGCCTTCACGCCCGCGGGCTTGCCACAGCCATGTCTGAGGCAGACGGCTATACCAATGTATTACGTTTAAGCACCATAGCCCTTTGCGCTCACATAGAAGGGGTTGATACCCTGTATTTACCACCCTTTGCCGCCGAGGCCTCTGCCCTAGAAACCCTACGCCACCGCATACATGCCGTGGCAGAGCATGAGAGCCTTGTGCACGCTTATGGCCCTGCCCAGCAGGGGGCATACTGGCCCACGCTGCTGGCCGCACGCTTGCTACGCGCTGCATATTCATTAGCGGCCTCTGGGGCTAATTTGCATGCGGCCGCGGCAGATACCTTAGCGCAAAAACGGGCCGATGTTCTGGCTGGCAAGCGCGTTTGGGTGGGCCAAACGCTTTATACCCAGCCTAATCTCACCATACCTGGGCCCGCATCTGCGGCTACAACAGAGTGGCTAGTTGTGTAAAGAGCACAGATGCCCTACACACCGCACAGGTTTTTTTAAGGTAGATTGTCTGGCAGGGCCGTAAGTTCGTGCTCCATTTTGGCAGCCCGCCAAGCAGCACTTCCCCGTGGCATTCGCAACTCTCCCTGGCTATTCAGATTTAAAAACAGCCCTGCTTAAGCTGGGTGCCAGCCAGCGGGTGCCCCATGCCCTGCTCTTTACAGGCGCCCCTGGCACACCCGTGGTGCCGCTGGCCTTAGGCTTTATACAACAGGTGTTCTGTGCAAGTTCTACACCTGCTGGGCCATGTGGCACCTGTGGGGCCTGTAGCAAAATAGTGCGGCTCCTGCATCCAGATTTACACCTGCTTTTTCCTGTTTCTGCTTCTGAAGGTGAGACCGCAGCTGACGACACCACCCTAGATAAACTGGTGCCCACCTTTCGGGCTTTTGTGCAAGAAAACCCCTTTGCCGGTGCCCCAGCTTGGGGTGTTGCCTATGGCGCAGGCAACCGCCAGCCCCTTATAAACGTGCGCGATGTCCGCAAGCTCATTGGCAATCTATCGCTTATGAGCTACGAGGGCGGCTATAAAGTGGCCTTTATCTGGCTGCCAGAGCTCATGAACACCGCCGGCGCCAATGCCCTTCTAAAAATGCTTGAAGAGCCCCCAGATAAAACCCTGTTTGTGCTGGCTACCTACGAGCAAGAAGCCCTGCTGGCCACCATCTTAAGCCGGGTAATACAAATACGGGTACGCCCCGCAGAAGACACCGAGATTGAAGAAATCTTAACCCAAGCTGGCATACCTGCCGCTGCCATAAGCGCCGCACTTGTTGGGGCAGAGGGCTCTATAGCCCGGGCTTTAGAGCTTGCCCAGCAGCAAGACCTTGGCCTGCAAGATAGGTTTATAGAGTGGATGCGCGCCTGCTATGGCCTGCAATACGCAGACATGGTAAGCCAGTCAGAAGATTTTGCTAAACTGGGCCGGGAGGGCCAGAAATGGATGGTAAGCTACGCCCTGTCTGTTTATCGCCGCCTGCTGCGCCATAAAGTTGCCGCTGCCGCAAGCCCTACAACCACTACCCCCGCAGCAGAAACCCCCGCAGCAGAAACCCCCGTTGCACTCACCCGCTTTTTTGATGTTGTGCCCCTAGCTGCCCTAGAGCCGGTGGCCCAGCACTTAGAGCACCTGCATGAGGGCATAGTGCGCAACGCCGCCCCCAAACTTGCCTATCTATCTGTAAGCATAAAAATTGGGCAGGCGCTGCGCCAGCCTAATTAGTTTAAAGCTCCTGCATTCTGTAGCACCGGCCGCTGGCAAGTGTTTGTATTTGTAACGGCTATGTGCCTTAGCCCGCCCCTACAAAACAAAGGCATTGGCCAAGGCTTACCCCGCACCTATTTCACTAATTTACACCGCTCAAACCCTAGGGCCGCCAGCTCTTGCAGCAACTCATTGCTTAGGTCTACGCGCTGGGCGCGGGCAATAGTTTGCACGCTAATGTTCTTTTGCACATCGTGCAGGTGCACATACACAGAGGCATGGCCAGCGTACTTTTTGAGCGTATCAGCTAGGGCCTGTTTAGGCAGGGCCGCCAGCTGGGCCACATCCACATCTAAGCGCAAGCCCTTAAAGAGCTCTGTGCGGGCATCTTGTAGCAGCAACACCTTCTGGGGTTTAAGCTCGTACTGGTCTTGGTTGCCAAAACGTGGCATTACCTTAAAACGCACCAGTAGCGCGTTACCAGGCTCAAACCAAGCCCCATGGTTGGCCACGTCTGCCCCAAAAAGGGCTATTTCTACAGACCCATGCAAATCTTCTAAGTTGATGGTTAAGAAGATTTTATCGGTCTTGGTGCGCTTTTGCACTTTAGAGGCCACCATGGCCGCAAGCCATACCTCCTGCCCTTTATAGGTCTCCCAGTTGCCACTGTTAGCTGTGCACAACAGCCCTATCTCCATCTTGTAGGGGTCTAGCGGGTGGCCAGAGAGGTAAAAACCTGTAGCCTCTTTCTCATGGCTCAGGCGGGTTAGTGAGGTCCACGGTTGCCAAGCCCCCGGTATTTTGGGCGATGGCAACGAGCCCGCATCGCCGCTACTGCCAAAAAGCGTAGTTACAGCATTGGCCTTCTCTTGAGATACTAAAGCGCCATAGCGCAGGGCCCGCTCAATAAAAGCCGTGCCCGCCTCTTCATGAAAATACTGCGCCCTGTCTAGCCCAAATCCATCAAAAGCACCGGCATACACCAGGCTCTCCACGGCTTTGCGGTTAAGCTTTGTACCGGCCATGCGGGTAGTAAAGTCAAAAATATCCAAGTAAGGCCCAGCAGCCTCACGCTCAGCCACTAAGGCATCTACGGCGCCCTCCCCCACGCCTTTTACAGCTGCCAGCCCAAAGCGCACGGCCCCATTGCCATCAACAGAAAATTTAAGGGCAGAAGCATTTACATCGGGCCCAAGCACCAGCAGGCCAGTGCGCTTGCATTCCTCTGTAAAAAAGGTGATGTCTTCTATATTGCTCATGCTGTGGGTAAGCACAGAGGCCATATATTCGGCAGGGTAGTTTGCTTTTAGGTAGCCTGTCTGGTAAGCCACTACAGAGTAGGCAGCCGCGTGCGATCGGTTAAAACCGTACTCGGCAAACTTTTCCATGGTGTCAAACACCAAGTCGGCTTTGTCTTGGGCAATGCCGTGCAGGGTATGGGCCCTTTGCACAAACTTTACCCGTTCTTTGGCCATTTTCTCTTTATCTTTTTTGCCCATGGCCCGCCGCAGCATGTCGGCCTCACCTAGGTTGTAACCAGCCAATATCTGTGCCGTCTGCATAATCTGCTCTTGGTACACCATAATGCCATAGGTGTAGTGCAGTATAGGCTCTAGAAGCTCATGCGGATACTCTACCTTCTCTTGGCCGTGTTTGCGGCGTATAAAATCAGGAATAGACGCCATAGGCCCCGGGCGGTAAAGGGCGTTCATGGCTATAAGATCTTCTATATCTGTGGGCTTAAGATCTTTTAAATACTGCCGCATGCCCTCGCTTTCAAACTGAAAGGTGGCAATAGTATCTCCCCGCTGGTAAAGGCCAAAAGTGGCTGCATCGTTTAGCGGTATTAAATCTATGTCTATGGCTACCCCCCTGCTTTTTGTTATGGTGGCCAGCGCATCGCGAATAATAGTTAGGGTTTTGAGGCCCAAAAAATCCATTTTTAGCAGGCCCGCATCCTCTATCACCTTGCCGTCATACTGGGTCACCAGCATGTCAGACTCTTTGCCAAGGGCCACGGGCACGCAGTCTGTTACATCATAGGGGGCAATAATTAGGCCCGCAGCGTGTATGCCCGTATTGCGCACAGAGCCCTCCAGCTTTTCTGCCTCGCGCAGCACCTCTGCGCGCAGGTCGTTTCCGGCACGTATCTCTCGCAGCTCGGGCACATCGGCAAAGGCACCCTCTAGGGTGGTACCTGGTTTTTCTGGTACCAGCTTGGCTAGAGCATTGGCATCGGCCAGGGGCAGATCTAGCACCCGTGCCACATCTTTTATACTGCTTTTTGCAGCCATAGACCCAAAGGTTATAATCTGGGCCACCTGGTTTTTCCCGTATTTATCTACCACATAATCTATTACCCGCTGGCGGCCCTCATCGTCAAAATCTATGTCCATATCAGGCATAGACACCCGCTCTGGGTTTAAGAACCGCTCAAAAAGTAAAGAGTATTTAATGGGGTCTATATTGGTTATGGCAATGGCATAGGCCACGGCACTGCCCGCAGCAGAGCCTCTGCCTGGCCCTATGCTTACGCCCATGCTCCGGCCGGCCCGTATAAAATCTTGCACGATTAAGAAATAGCCGGCAAAGCCCATTTTCTTGATCACGCTAAGCTCAAAGCGCAGGCGGTCTACAACTGTCTCATCTAGTATCTCTCCGTAGCGCTTCTTGGCTCCATCAAAAGTTATGGCCTCTAGGTATAGATCAGCAGTATCAAAACCGGGCGGCAGCGGAAAGTTGGGCAAAAGAATATCGCGCTCCAGCTTGGGGTTCCAGCATTTATCTACAATCTGGTTGGTGTTGTCTAAGGCCTCAGGTATATCGGCAAACACCTTTTCCATCTGGGCGGTGGTCTTAAAATAGAACTCATCGTTGGCAAAGCCAAAGCGGTAGCCCTTTGGGGTGCTGCCCTCTTCTTTCCATACGGGGGTGCTGCGCAGCTCGCCGGTGTTTACACATAGCAAAATATCGTGAGCCGTGTGGTCTTCTTGGTTTACATAATGGCTGTCATTGCTGCATATAACGGGCACACCATACTTTTTTGCAAAACGCAACAGTACCTCGTTTACCTTTTTTTGCTCCTGTAGCTTATGGCGCTGTAGCTCCACGTAATAATCATCGCCAAAAAGGTTGTGCCACCATACAAACAGTTTTTCTGCGGCGGCCTCACCATCGTGCAAAATAGCCTGGGGCACCTCTGCCCCCAGGCAACAAGTAGTAGCTATAAGCCCCTCTTTGTATTGCTGCAGCACCTCTTTGTCTATGCGCGGGTACTTGCTGTAAAGCCCCTCTACAAAGCCAATAGAGCAGAGCTTGCTCAGGTTTCGGTAGCCGTTTTCATCTTTGGCCAGCAAAAGCTGGTGGTGGCGCTCGTCTTTTTTGTCTTTGCTAAAGGCTTTTTTGTGGCGGTCTGCCACTAGGTAAAACTCGCAGCCAATAATGGGTTTAACGCCATGCTTCTTGGCTTCGGCCACAAATTTAAATACCCCAAACATGTTGCCATGGTCTGTTATGGCCACAGCAGGCTGGCCATCGGCCTTGGCTTTTTTAAACAGCTTATCTATAGGGGCGGCGCCGTCTAGCAAAGAGTACTGGGTATGAACGTGTAAGTGGCTAAACTGGGGCATAGGGCAGGGGCAAAACAGGGTGTGCTGAGCGTGTATAAAGTTACGATTTCTAGGGTTTAAAACGCTTGCTAGAACCTGTAAACAGCTGCGTACACGGCAAACCTGCTTTTATCCTACAACTGATGTTAGTATACTTTAATCTAATAAAAAGACTATTCTACCGAAATAACATTGTAAACTCCGGCCTTTTACTGTGTTATTTGCACTTTAACATTTTTAATCATCAACATGACAAAACTTTACAAAGTCTACTTCTTAATCTGCATCTTTTCACCCCTGTCTTTGAGTACGGTTTATGCTCAATGGAAAGGAATGAGTTCGTTTACTGAGCTGTCTTGCATAGGTATTAGCCCCGAGTGGCAGCGATTAACAGGTGCTATTGCACTTACCAATGAAGGGAAAGCATTAGTAACACACGAGATTTCAATAAATGAAAAAACGTACGAATCCTACAAATTTTCTACAGATGGTAAAGAAACTATCACTAAAAATTGGGAGAAACCCGATTCAATAAAATTAAGTTCGGACTCTGTAGATAGAGTTGTATTTGTTTTAGAAAGTGCTTATGGTACTAGAACAGCATACCGTGCCAGAAATACAGAAGATTGGCATTTGCTTTATAGGGCTGCTTACAAATGCCAAGTCTTTGAACGGGAAAGTAAAAAAACTTTAAAAAGTGCACAAAAAATTAAGCTAAACAACTCTTTTAAATCTTATTTAGATACATTACAGACAATAACCACCACTCCCTCCAAACAGGCCCTAGACGATGCACAGTCATTCTTTCTAACCTATAGAATACTTAGGCGTTGGAAAGCATTTCCTACAATAGCTTACCAGTATATAGGAAACCATGCTGCCAGAAAGTATTATTCTGATGGCGTAAAAGATTTGCAACTTTTTAATAGTTCCAATATATACTACAACGTTAGCCAACCAGGGGGGGGTATTGTAGAAGAAGTTGCAACTAGTTACCTGCTGGGTGTAAAAGTAGATGCAAGTATTTCACTTGGCAGCCAAAAAGATTCTAATCTGAGAAACTCAGTTGACAGTATTAAAAAATTAAATACCTCAGCTTTACAGCGCATTGCCACCAATACGGGTAACCTTTCTCTAGGTATGGCTTTCCCTGTTTTAGACTATAGAAATGCAGATAACAGTATAATATGGGAAAACTCTATAGACGTACGTTATGGGTTAGATATTAAAGATGTTAATGCATCTTCATACAATAGCTACATCAAATCTGCATTCCGGTCTACCATAACATTTGATTTAGAGAACATTCAGGTAAAAATTGGGTATAGCCCTGGCACTATCTTTACGATGAGTGCGGCTACTAAAGAGTATCATAATTTAAAGCAAGGCGCCTTTTATCAAGGAGAATTTTCTACTGCAATCGTGTTTAATAAGACCATCGGTTTAACTTTAACTCGGTTCCACACAGATTATTTTACTAAGCAAGATAGGTCACCCTTTGGCGGGGTTACAGCATTAGGCTTAGTGCTTATCCCTAAATAAAAAGTAACGGCGCTCAGTTGCACCAGTCTATCCTGCAAAGGGGCTTATCATACCGATGGCCCCTTTTTTTATTTATAAGCAGGGCGGTTTTACGCCTATTGTACTCTCACCTATATTGGGTGCCGTTTACCAGCTTTTTTAAAGTCTGCAACAGGTAAATGTCTATAAGGATTAAATGAATTCTTAAATTAATACGAGCCCAGCAAGAGAATAGGTTGTATCCTTAAGGATTTAATGGATTCTTAAATTAATACGAGCCCAGCAAGAAATTAGTTTGTATCCTTAAGAATTAAATAGATTCTTAAATTAATACGAGCCCAGCAAGAAATTAGATTATATCTGTAATAGTAGTGCCTAGCATGCCAGCGGCCAAGAACATAAAACCCGGCCGTGATCTTGTCTTTTCCAGGGCGGAGGTGTATTAGGTACATGGTATTGTTAGAGAATTATATTCGTAATGTTGTCAATTACTATGTTTGGGGCCTATAGTTGGCTATACCCCATGGCATAATGCCTAGGGGTGGGCTACAAGCGGGGGTTGCTATGTTGTGTAAGAACTAGTGGTAGCATTGGCCTCTTGCAAGTTTTTTTGTTTTGTATAAGCCATTATGCCAGCCCATGCAGCCTTATGCTGTTTACCTTTTAAATACGTGGGGATAAGCTACTACAGTTTATTGGCTCGGTAATTTAGGCTACAGATGATGTGTGATAACAACTGTGAACCATAATTTATTGAGTGAGATTATACCATTGCACAGTTCATAGTAAGGGCGGTGCAAGCCAACTAAAACACAAAACCATGAAAAAAATTATTTTAACAGCCGCCATTTGCATGGCCACAGCTGCCGCAGCTTCTGCCCAAACAGCCACCCCCAAAATTGACGAGCGCCAAGAAGTGCAGCAAAACCGCATAGAACAAGGCGTAAAATCTGGTGAGTTAACTGCCATGGAAACCAGAACCTTAGAGCGTAAACAAGGTGCAATAGAGGCTAAAAAGCTAAACTCTAAAGCAGACGACATGCTCACATCCGATGAGCGTGAGAAAATCAGAAATAAGCAAAACAAAGCAGGGCGGTCTATAGCTCGTAAAAAAACAAACAGCCGCACTCAGTAAGTAAACTGCTTAAAGCAAAGCCCACGGTAGCTGCCGCGGGCCTTTTTATTGGGATATAAGGGGGTAGCAGGCTATGGCAGCAAAAAATTGCAGGGGCGCACCTAATGACCCTCCACGGCGCACCGCACTTTGTAGCCGCTGGCCGTATGTATTTTTTTTGTAACCTATCATCCTTACGCTTAAAACCTTGGGCTAATTAATTTATTCCCTGGCGGGGTAATGGTTTAAGGGGGGTAAATTTCTAAAGAAGGCCAGCTAATCAATCTATAAATAATATTTTGATATATAACGTTTTAAAAGGGCCAGACATTCTGAAATAATTACAAAAGATACCCGTATTGCTAAGGCTTTTAAAGACGGTCTTATCGGCTTTGCACAATTATAATCTGGTCTATGTTTTAGGTTTCAGAAAAATGCTGGCTATTAAACCAAGCCCTACAACAACATCAATAATATACCAAACGTGTTTACCTAATGAATTTTTAAA
>Ga0163144_10030663_pt1 | contig 10279 bp, 11 predicted proteins | sample OliLak19BULKMAT1_FD_123175 | JGI IMG/M metagenome (GOLD analysis project Ga0163144, IMG submission 123175) | Freshwater microbial mat bacterial communities from Lake Vanda, McMurdo Dry Valleys, Antarctica - Oligotrophic Lake LV.19.BULKMAT1 | ecosystem: Environmental > Aquatic > Freshwater >...
CGAAGACGACGCCCAGCTGTCTCCAGGCTCCGCTCATTTCGCCCAATAGTCGTTGCGGGCGATCAGGGCGCGGTAGTCGGGCTCGGTGACACCGACCATGATCCGGTCCCACCTCTGGCCCCCGCGCCAGTACCAGTCGCGCTGGCGACCCTCTTCCTTCCAGCCGCATTTACCGCAGTAAACCGCGGTGGAGGCGTCGTTATTGGCGACCATCGACCCGTCCAGCCGGTGCAGGCCCAGTTCGTCGAAGGCGTAGCGCATGGTGGCCATGATGACGTCCACGCCGATGCCCCGGCCGCGCAGGGACGGATCGCCGATCATCATGCCGTGAAAGGCATTGCGGTTCTTCCAGTCCAGATCGATCAGGTTGGCCGTGCCGACCAGGCCGACGTCGGGCACGTCGATGGCGAATCGCTGGTTCAGCGGATCGCGCGCCAGGCCCTCAAACCAGGCCTGGGTCTGCGGCATCGATGAGGCGAAGCGCCAGCCGCCCAGCATCGACCACAGCTCCGGGTCATTGCCCCAGCGATGCAGGGTCTTCAGATCCCCTGCCTCGACCGCCCGCAGTGTGACGGTCCTACCCTTGATGTGCATCGGATCGCCCGTGATGAATCGGCCCACGGTAGGCGGGAAAGAAGCCGCTGTCCTCCCGTCCGGTGCCAAGGGCCCGATAGGCGGCGGGATCGAGGACAGCGCCGCACAGAAGGGCGGACTCTGCCGTGTTGGCGAAACCGGCCTTGAACCGTGACAGGCCGTCGGTGGCATCGTCGCCCGCACCCGCACCGCCGCCGAAATTGATGGTCTCGCAGTCCTCCAGCCGGTCCAGCGCGAGGTCGTTGACGGCATAGGCCGCGCCCGCCGCATAGCCCTCGGCAGAGGAGGCGGCCAGATGGCTGATCGCGCGGCCCTGATGGGTGACGAACAGGTGGGCCGACGCCAGTCGCCCGTCGATGAACGCCCCGAAGGTGCGAAGACCGGGCAGAACCGTCAGAGCCAGATGATGACTGTCGGGAAAGGCGTGGAGGCCGGTCAGGTCATGGCGCTGGATCAGCTGGCCGTAGAGTCCGGTCCAGTCTGGCAGGTGGTCGCCCAGAGCGATCTCGCGCGCCTCGACGCGGGCATGGGCGCGCCGGATCTCATAGCGGTGGTGCTTGCCATAGGCGGGCGGTCCGAGGCGACGGTCGTGGACATGGTGCGTCTTGAACGGGCGGACGAGGTCGAAGGCGAGGCTCAGGGCCCCGGCAGGCGGGGCGGCGGCGGCGGCGAGCACGATCACCACAGAGACCAGCCCCCCGGCTTTCAGGCGTTCGAGCCCGGCGGGCAGGTCGGGGTGGGGCGAAAGGAGGGTCAGCGGATAGGGCCCGACTGCGTCCTGCCGGTCGCCGTCGGGCGTGGGTCGCGTCAGGACATGGCCACCCCATTCGGGCAGGGCCAGCGGCTGGCCGATGTGGCTCAGGCTACTCGCATAGGCCAGGCCGGCATAGGGATGGGTCATCCCAGCGCCTCGCCCACAAGATCGGCGACGGCCGCCATCTCCGCCTCGCCATAGCGGTGGTCACACGGCAGGGTCAGGAGGCGTCTGGTCCAGCCGTGTTCGCGCGGGAAGGCCGCGGGCGGCGAGGCCAGGTCCGGCCAGTGGACGGCGGCGAAGACGCGGGCGGCATTCAGGTGACGGCGCAGCCGGTCCCGGGTTTCGGGCTCCAGATCCAGCACATAGCCGAGCGGGGCTGCGCCCGGGTCGGCGGGCAGGGCGGACCATGAGGCCAGGCGCTGGTCCAGCGTGCGCCAGTTACGCAGGCGCGGCACGGTCAGACCGGCCAGCGGGGTCGTGGTCAGGAGGGCCAGACTGTCCGGCGTCATGGCCTCGGTCGAGACGGCCATCCCCGCCTCCTTGCATTGGTTGGCGGCGTGCCACAGGGCGTTGTCACCGCCCCGAGTGTCTGCGGCGCGGAGGTCGGACGCACCCCACAGGGCTCCAGCGTCGGCGGCGGTGGTCGGACGGGGCAGGGCGGCGTCGGCGTGGCCTGCCACCAGCACCCCGCCGTCGGCGACGCCGAGCAGTTTTCTGGGGCTGTAGAGGGTCCAGCCGGCCCGCGTTTCGACGCCGGGATCCAGGGCCTGGGCGCGGTCCTCGACGACGTGGAGGTCGGTGCGGTCCGCGATCAAGGCACGGGTCGCGGCGTCGACCGGTAGACCGAAGGCGGCGAGGACCAGCAGGAGATCTCCGGGGCGGGCGTCGGTCTTGACCCCGGTCAGGTCAGGAACGAATCCTTCGCCGACGCGGTAAAAGCGGACCCGGTCGGCCCAGGCCGGCTGGACCAAGTCGCGGCACAGCCAGGCAGGCAGCCATACGGTCGGGGGTGCCAGCTGCGCGACGAGCGCGGCGAAGGCCGAGCGGGCGTTGATGAAGGCGGCGTAAGGCCGGCCACCGGTCCAGACCTCGAGGACGCCAGGGCCGTCGACCGGCGCGCCCGGCATGTGGCGTTCGAAGAAGCCGCCGACGGGGCGAGACAGGGCGGCCATCACTTCGCGGTGAAGCCGCCGTCGACCATATAGGTGCCGCCGGTGCAGGAGGCGGCGTCATCGCTGCACAGGAAGGCGATCATGCGGGCGACCTCGTCGGCGGTGACGTAGCGTTGCAGCGGCAGGCCCGGGGCCGAACCCGGCGGGCCGACCGTGCGCTCGGGGTATCGCTCGGACAGGGCGCGATCCAGCCGACGCATCATGTCGGACTCGATCGGCCCGGGGCAGACAGCGTTGATCCGCACCCCGGACGGCCCGACCTCAAGGGCGGTGGCGCGGACCAGGCCGATCACGGCGTGTTTGCTCATCGTATAGGCCGCCAGCGAGGCGCTGCCGATCACGCCGGAGATCGAGGACAGGGCGACGATGCTGCCCGAGCCCTGCGACTTCATCGGGACCAGAGCGGCCTGCAGTGCGAACAGGCTGCCCTTGAGGTTGACGGCCAGGACGCGGTCTAGATCGGCTTCGGCGATCTCCTCGACCGGGCCGACGGGGCCCTCAATCCCCGCAGCGAGGACGGCAGCGTCGATGCGACCGAAGCTTTCGAGGGTGGCCTTGACCACAGCCTGCATCGCCTCACGATCGGTGACGTCGGCCGGCACAAATGTGACGTCACCCGCAAGCGTGTGCTGAGGCGCGACGCGATCGGTCATCATGACCCGGGCCCCGCGCTCCAGAAGGACGGTGACACAGGCCCGCCCGACCGCACCCGACGCGCCCGTGATCAGGACCGCGCGGCCATCCAGGGTCACAGGCCGGCGAGCGCCGTGGCAAGGGCGGCGGATACGCGTGAAATATGCCGCTCGTCCATGTCGACGGCGAACGGCAGGCCGAGCACGGAGCGGCCGAGGCGGTCGGTGTTGCCCAGGTCGCCGCGCAGACAGTCGGCGAAGGCGGCGTTGGTGTGACAGCCCTGGTCCCACCAGCGACGGGTCTCGATGCCGTAGGTCGCCAAGCCCTGTTCAACCGCGTCGACCGATCCGTCCGGAAGCGCTACCGAGCAGACGCTGGTGACCCAGTCGACACCCCAGCCAGACTGGAACCGGACCTGGGGCAGGAAGGTCATGGCGGCTCGCATCAAGCGGGCGGCGCGAAGATACTGCAGCCGGTCGGCGTCCCAGCCGTCCAGCGCGGCCAGGCCCACGGCGCCGCTGTATTCACTGAGCTTGGCGTTGGTCGCGACGATCTGGGCAGCGCGGGAGCCCCGGAAGCCGAAGGTAGACAGCTGGCGCATCCGCGAGGCCAGGTCAGCGTCCCGTGTCGCCAGGAAGCCGCCCTCGCCGATGCCGAGCACCTTGGTGGCATGCAGGCTGACGACGGTGGGGATGTCGGCCTCGCGGGCCTGATCGAAGGCAGCGGCGGCGTCCAGAATGACGGCCAGGCCGGTGTCGTCGCGCAGCGCCTTCCAGCCGTCGAGGTCGGGCATGGCGCCGAAGGCGGCGACAGGGATAACCGCCGAGACCGGACCGGGCGCTGTCGCCAGGGCGGCGCGCACGGTGTCGGGCCGCAGCATCCAGTCCCCGGCGTCGACGTCCACAAACCAGGGCGCGAGACCGGCGGCGATGGCGGCGTGCGCCGTAGCGACGAATGTGTAGGCGGGAAGCACGACGAGGCTACCCTTGGGCAGGTGCATGGCCTGTAGCGTCAGGGTCAGGGCCTGGGTCGCGTTGACGCAGGTGACGACTCGGGTGCCCGGCTCGAAGCGTTCCGCCAGCCGCGCCTCGAACGCCGTGAGCAGGGGGCCGAAGTTCGAATAGCTGCGGCTCTGATCCATGCTCCGCAGATAAGGGAGGATGGTGTCGGCCGTGGGCAGACGGGGACGCGCTGCGGGAACGATCTCGCGGACCGCCTCCGAGGCCAGGCGAACGGCACCGGTGCGGCCGCCCATGTCAAATCTCCTCGCGAATGCCTGATTTCATGAGACGGCCGCCATGGTTAAGGAGGCGTTATCGGCGGGGCGCGTTCCTGGCCGGGCCCAGGGTCTAGGCGTCGCGCACAACGTTGGACTTGATCCGGGCAGACCCGTCGGCCGCGAGGTCCACCCGCGTCGTCTCGAGGCTGAGCGGTCCGCGGATCGCCGCGTTCACGGCATCCATTCCCGTCGCCGCCGCGGATCGACGCCCGATCAGATAGCGCAGCGAGATGCGTTCATGATCAGCAGCATCGGGCTGGGTGCCATGCAGTGTGAACGGGTGCCAGATGGCCGCGAAGCCCGTGGATCCCGTCAGCACCGTCTGCTGCACATCGATCGCCTGACCGTCTGGAGCTTCGTAACGCCAGGTGCCGGGACCGACGCGATCGAGGGCGTGCGGAAAGGGGGTCGCGCCGAGGCGGTGGCTGCCTTCGAGCAGGAACAGGGGAGCGTCCATGCGGGCTACAGGGTGGAGGTAGACATACAGGGTGACGAAATCGGCTTCGCGGTCCCTGTAGTCGATGATGTCCTGGTGGAAGTCGATGCCGTAGAAATAGGTCACATCGCGATACTCGGGCTTCACATAGGGGCCGAGATTGTTGACCGGCTCGCCGTCGATTCGCGCTTTCAGCCATTGCGGTATCGACCGGGCCGGGACGCCGCAGACCACCTTCCGGTCCATCGTATAGTAGTCCGCCCCCAGCACTTCGGTCAGCACGTCCACCAGCTGAGGTTCCTGTTCGAGGATCGCCAGTTCCGTATCAAACTGTTCCAGCAGATTACGCCCGGGGCGCGGGTTCACGCCCCTGTATTGAGGCGCGAGATCGAACGCGGCCTCGTCCAGAAAAAGGCTGTGATCGAATGGGCGGAGAGCCTTGATCCTGCGCAGGAGACCAGCCGCAACCGCCACGTTGAGAGGGGCGTCGAAAAGATACGCCCCGTCGGACACCAGAGTCTCCGTGACAGTCTGCCGGATGGGCACAGTGCGTTTCGCCAGAGCCATCGCTGAATCTCCTCCAGTTGGAGCCAGCCTGGCGGTCTCGTGTTAACGGCGGTTAAAGACGCCACGGCGCGCGGACGTCGAAGTTGAGTGTGGCTTCGACTCGCCGCAACCCGCTAACGTCAGCGATGTGATTCTGTTTCTGCACGGCCGCCACCGGCCGTCCAGCCATCGCGGCGGATCCGCTTATGTTCAACGAAAAATCGATCCTGATCACGGGTGGCAGCGGCTCGTTCGGGCGGATGTACATCCGCATGATCCTGACGCATTTCAAACCTCGCCGGCTGATCGTCTATTCGCGAGACGAGCTGAAACAGTTCGAAATGCAGCATGAGTTCACCCATCCCTGCATGCGTTTTTTCCTGGGCGACGTTCGGGATCGCGAACGGCTGATCCAGGCCACCCGGGGCGTGGATTTCATCATTCATGCGGCGGCCATGAAACAGGTGATCGCGGCCGAGTACAACCCGACCGAATGCATTCGCACCAATATCAACGGTGCCGAAAACGTCATCGCCGCAGCCCTGGCCAACGATGTCGAACGTGTCATCGCCCTGTCGACCGACAAGGCGGCCAATCCAATCAATCTCTACGGCGCGACCAAGCTGGCGTCGGACAAGCTTTTCGTCGCTGCGAACAATATGGCCGGCAGCCACCGGACGCGCTTCGCCGTCGTTCGCTATGGCAATGTCGTCGGATCCCGGGGGTCGGTCCTGCCCTTCTTCCAGAAGCTGATCGAAGAGGGCGCGCCCTCGCTGCCGATCACCGATCCGCGGATGACCCGGTTCTGGATCTCGCTGGAGCAGGGCGTCAATTTCGTCCTGACCAACTTTAAGCGGATGCATGGCGGCGAAATCTTCATCCCCAAGATTCCGTCGGTCCGGATCGTCGACCTGGCCGAGGCGATTTCACCCGGTATGGCGACCCACGTCGTCGGCATTCGGCCTGGCGAAAAGCTGCACGAGATCATGTGCCCGGCGGATGATTCCCATCTGACCTATGAGTTCAGCGACCACTACGTCATCGCGCCCACCATTCGCTTTCACAACGGGGACGTGGATTTCTCGATTAATGCCCTGGGTGAACAAGGCGTCCACGTCGGGCCGGATTTCGAATACCATTCAGGCACCAATCCGCACTTCCTCAGTGTTGAAGAGACCCGCGCCTTCAATGCCACGGCCAAGACCTAGGCCCTGGTCTCAGTCCAGCATCGCCCAGTCGAGGGGCGTGCCCTTGACCGTATCGCGTCTCAGGGTTCGACCCAGCAACTCTGGATAGTGCCGGGGGTGGAGGCCGTCGCCGGGGCGAACCGAGCGCAAGGTCCGGGGTGTCAGGATTTCGCCCGCCTTCACGTCCTCGGCGATGAACAGCGACCGGCCGAACCGCCGATTGACCAGAGCCTGTCCCGTCGGACCGGACTGGATGCCCCCGATCGCCTGCTCGGCGACCCGAACGCCCTGGACCAGACGGGCGAACTCGTCGGGCGTCAGGGAAAAGCTGGCGTCCGGTCCGCCGATGGCCCGGTCGAGGATAAAATGTTTCTCGACCACCCGGGCCCCCAGGGCGACGGCGCAGATGGCCACGGCGTCGTCGGTGGTGTGATCCGACAGGCCCATCCGGACGCCGAACGTCTGCGCCCACAGCGGGATCGTCGCCAGATTGGCGTCAGACGGCAGCGCCGGATAGGACGAGGTGCATTTCAGCAGGGTCACGTCGTGGTTGCCCTGCCGGTGACAGGCCGCGATGGCCTCCTCGATTTCCGCCAGACCGGCGATCCCGGTCGACATGATCATGGCGCGCCCCTTGGACGCCGCGTGCTCGATCAGCGGAATATCGCAGATCTCGAACGAGGCGATCTTGAAGATCGGAACGTTTAAAGCGTCGAGAAAATCGACGGCCTCGAAATCGAAGGGCGACGAGAAGAAGGTCAGGCCATGGCGGTGGGCCTCGGCCTGGATCGGCGCGTGCCATTCCCAGGGTGTCTGGGCGTCAAGATACAGGGCATGCAGGGTCGTGCCGTCCCACAGGGTTCCGTCCCGGATCTGGAACGGCGGCGTGTCGCAGTCCAGGGTGAGGCCGTCGGCGGTATAGGTCTGCAACTTGATTGCGTCGGCACCGGCGGCGGCGGCGGCCCGGACAGTCTCCAGACAGATGTCGAGCGACCCGCCGTGGTTTGCCGACAGCTCGGCGACCATGAAGACATGATCCGGATAACTGAAGCTCACACCGCCGCTCCTTCAAAAACCGTCGCCATCAGGCGCGCGCGGTCGGTCGGCCAGTCCGGGGCGAACCGGGCCAGACAGACGATGTCCTGCATCTCGCCGTTCTTGCGATAGTGGTCCACGAAACGGCCCTCCTCGACGAAACCGAACCGGTGATGCAGCCGCACGACCCCGGCGTTGAAGACGAAAACCTCGCAGCACAGTTTTCCGATTCCGATAATGCCGAAGGCCTGGTCCAGGGCGAGCAGTTCCATGGCAGCGCCCGAGCCCCGCGGGGCGTCGCCCTCGCCGAGATAGAAGGCCCAGGTGCACCGGTTGTGGACCCGGCTGATGCCTGTGAACGACACGAAGCCCAACGGCCGATCCTGATGTTCGAAGAGGTAACAGGCCGCCGTCGCGTCAATCAGGGCGGCCGCGAACCAGCGGTCGTGTTCGTCCTGGTTGATGATGTGGTCGCTGTACATGCCGGCCCGCACCCGGTCCTGATTTCGCCAGGACAGGACCCGCGCGCTGTCGTCCGGTGCGAGGGCCCTCAGTCGGCAATCGGCGTAGAGCATCAGTCGATCCTTTGCGCGCGGTTCTGGTCAAGGCGATCGAACAGGCGCCGCACGCCCTGACCGTCGACGACCGCGCGGGCCCGTTCGGCGACAGACTGGCGCTCGGCGGCAGATCGGAGGCTGTCCAGGCCCGCCCGGACCCGGTCATCCAGATCCTCCGCGTCCCAGGGCCCCGCGTCGACGAAACCGCACAGCTCTGGCCAGTGCACCAGATTGGCGCGCTGATTGTCGGCGACCTCCACCATCACCGTGGGCGTTCCGCAACGCGCCAGCTCGAACACCGTTTGACCCGCGCCGCTGATCGCGACATCGGCCTCAAGCATCAGCCTCGCCATGCCTGCCGCGTCGATCGCCTGATGGATGGTGAGTTCCAGAGACGGGGCCGGCCTTTCCTGACCATCTCCCAGAACCAGATCGATCCCTGCCCCGGGACAGACCGTCGCCACCAGACCCGCTATCCGGGTTCCAATGGACCGGAGATCGCCGCCGCCGAACACCACGAGCACACGTTCGATATCGGCCCTCGCGGGCGCACGCGGCCCGACGTCCCAGAACGGCGCGCGCAGGGGGAGCCAGGCTGGCCCTTCCAGCCAGGTCGAGGTCGAATGCGATGCGGTCGCGTTCTCGATCCGGGGATCGGGGGCCGGATGAACGACCAGCCCGGCCGGCCAGACGCGCCACAGATCGTCCATATAGACGGTCGCGCCCGCCATCGTAGCGATGGCCTCCAGCGTTCCGGCCGTCGCGCTGTAGGAGTCTACCAGCGTCACCTCGGCCAACCGGTCGATCAGCGCCCCGGGGGCAGCGTCCTGCCAGCGCAGAAACTCAACGGCCGGTTCCGGCCCGATCATGCGTACGGCCGAATCGTCGCCGTCCAGCACCCACAGGACCCGGCCCCCGCGGCGTTGCCACTCCCCGGCATAGGCGCTGCACCGGCTGATGTGGCCCAGCCCCCGGACCCGGTCTCCCTCGGTGAACACGACCAGAAGGCCCGCCCGGTCCATCAGGTCTCGCCGGAATGCAGCAACTGGTGCTTCAGCTCTGCCAGCCGCCAATCGATTTCGGTGTCGATGTCCTGGACCTCCGTCTCGTCGATCACGAAACTGCCCGCTCGTCCCGCGAACGTCGGCGTTCGTTCGAGGCAGGCGCGATCGCTCATCCAGTAGAACTGTCCCGCATCATGGTAGGCGGGTTCGAGATCCTGCGAGCGGGAGCTGTAGTGCTCGGGCTGAAACATCGCGATCATGCCGTCGGCGTCGCGACGCAGCGCCCGCTGGATCGGCGCCGGAAAGCGGGTCACGGGAAAGACGCTGTCGAAGGCACCGGTCGAGAACATCGCATGGCCTGTCCTCAGACGATCGGCCGTCACCAGGGTCGCGGTCGGCAGGATGCAGCAAACGGTGTCGAATATTTCCCCGCGCGCGCGATAGGTCGCCACGACCTCGGCCAGGACGTCCAGCAGGGCGGAGTGATCGTCCGCGGTCTCGCGGCTGCGAAGGAAAGGGGTTTGAGCGCCCGCCTCGCGGGCCACACCGGCGATCTCCTCATCCTCGGTCGACACCATGACGGTGTCGAACAGCCCGCTCTCGAGCGCCGCCTTGACGGGCCAGGCGAGGATTGGTCGCCCCGCGAACAGACGGATATTCTTGCGCGGGATTCGCTTGGATCCCCCGCGGGCCGGGATCACCGCCAGGGCGTGGCCCGCGCTCACGCCAGTCCCCGCAAGGCAGTGATCACCCGCTCGACGTCCTCATCGGTCATCGCCGGATAGAGCGGCAGGCTGAGGCACCGCCCGTAATAGGATTCATTGACTGGAAACAACGCAGTATGGTCGCCCATTCGTGCGGCGTGCCAGGGTTGCCGGTAGACCGGAATGTAATGCACCTGCGAGCCGACGCCCTCGGCCGCCAGGGCGGCCATGACCTCGGCCCGCGTCCGGCCCATCGCGGCGAAATCGAACTGAGCGACAAACAGGTGATAGCAGACCCGCTGGTGCCCGGCATCGAAGGGCAGGGTCAGCCACGAAAGGTCTGAAAACGCGGCGCGGTAGCGCGCAATGATCGCC
>Ga0163144_10030665_pt1 | contig 10279 bp, 15 predicted proteins | sample OliLak19BULKMAT1_FD_123175 | JGI IMG/M metagenome (GOLD analysis project Ga0163144, IMG submission 123175) | Freshwater microbial mat bacterial communities from Lake Vanda, McMurdo Dry Valleys, Antarctica - Oligotrophic Lake LV.19.BULKMAT1 | ecosystem: Environmental > Aquatic > Freshwater >...
TCACCGCTGAAAGGGTCGCACCAGAATCTCTAACTGTTCCGGTGGTACTCCTTTCAACTCTTCGTTGTTTACGGTCGCTGCCAACACAGCGCCGGCGTGATCTCTTGCGAAAATGTTGTCGCGAACCGACAACACCTTCTGCGACCCGTCCTCCGGGTTTAATCGAACGATACGAACATCATACAGAATCATAGCGACGCTCCTTTGTGTATGATGGTCTGGTAAACACTACCAGAGCATCAGACACGGTTTTGATAAATGCACGCGGTGAGACTCGAACTCACAACAAACCCCTTATCCGGGGCGTAGCCTTGCGGCGACGGGATATAAATCCGCTGCTCTACCAATTGAGCTACGCGTGCTAAATGCAAGAAGTTCCCTTGCAACTTATAGTGACACATTTAGCTCAGTAATTAAGCAACCCACAGGACACACAAAAATGCTTAGATTAGTGTTCATATCTGACACACACGGTATGCTACCAGACGAGACGCCCCCGTGCGACGTGTTAGTACACTGTGGTGATATAGGTCCGTTCTGTGACAACGCAGGTCAACGTGCCTATCTTAATTGTAGGTTCCTACCTTGGCTGAACGAACAACCTGCACTGCACAAAATCTTCATACCAGGTAACCATGACTCGATGTTTCAAGACGAACCAAACGAACCACTGTTGTTGCACAAGAGGGTAACGTTCCTATTAGACAGCTCGGTCACTATAGGTGGGCTTAAGTTTTACGGTTCGCCCTGGGTACCCTGGTACCGTGATTTCTCATTCAATTCACCAAGGTACGAACCAGACAGTACCGAGTTCATGAAATCCAAGTGGTCACATATACCATACGACACACAAGTGCTAATTACACACTGTCCACCCAATGGTATTCTCGATCACCAAGCGTACAAGAACCCTACCCACCTAGGCTGCAACGAGCTACGTAAGCGGGTGGAATCGTTAAAGCATATTAAGGTACATGCCTTTGGTCACCTTCACGAGAACAAGCAGAAACACGACAGCGATGGTAGAGTATTCGTTAATGCGTCAATGACAGTTAACGACATTGAACGTGGTCTAGTTAAAGCACCAGTGATAGTAGATTTAGAACTCAATGCGTAAGTGGCCGAGCGGTATAGGCATCACTTTTCCAAAGTGAATCACGTGAGTTCAACTCTCACCTTGCGCATAACCGCGACTAGCTCAGTTGGTAGAGCAATAGTATTACACGCTATAGGTCCCCGGTTCGAGCCCGGGGTCGCGGATTAACCCCATACAGAAAGGATTGAATGACAACGCAAGTACACAAAAGATCAGTGGAAATTGGTATACAGTTTAGGGCACCCGGTAACGTAACATTCGGCTGCAAGGGTAATCGTGAAGGGCTGTACATATGGTACGACAGCGGTAAAGAATCCAACACGTCGTACATAGTAGTAGGTACTGATTATAAAATACCATTCGATAGCTGGATGATTATAGGTACGGCAATCGAAGAAGCTGGTTTAGTGTGGCACTTGGTGCGCGAGCTTAAGTAAGACCAACGAATCTAACAGGAATGTAGTCATGAGTAGGGTGACCGGAGGCTTATGTAGGATTAGTAAGGACCACTACAGCGATGCTTTCATCGCGCAGTTCCTTAATACGATTGGTGTGTGCGTTGAGGAACAGGACTTCAAACAACGCAGGATGGAGCTGGAGCGCATACGAGACTTGTTACCACCAGGGCAATCTGTTTGCCTTGGTTTGTGCGCTGTAACCGGAGGTATAAGAACGTTCCAAAATAAGGATCTTGTACATGGCAAAGAAAATACCGTGTAGCTGTAGTAGCTGCTCTAGTAAAGAGGTCTGGACTAAACCAGACACGCCACGAGGTGTACAGCTAGTAGAGGTACCAGATGACCATGTTGGTCCAGCGTACTGTTCAATCACCTGTGCAGTGTTAGACGGGGCCATGAGCCTGAAGAACCACAAAGAAAAAGGAATAGAACATGCCTTGTGACAGTAGCTACTTGGAACAAACCGAACGTGAATCAGAACTACAGCGGGCGGCCAACTTATACGTCTACGTGCTTGTAGAGTTCGGCAAACGCGTGCCTCTATGGGTAACCCGAGACGCTGACAACTGTTACCTTGCCAGCGACAAAGCGCTTAAAGCGCTATGCAAAATACTGACTGGAATGCCAGTTGCTAGGCGTAATAAGATAATTTACAAACCGAAGGACAGTACTGCCAGGGATCTTGCAGACTGGTGGGAGGAACATCAGATAGCTGATATAGCACGCGAGTCTGCTGAAAAAGAACTTAAGACTAAGAAGGAGCTCATAAAGAGTGCACTAGCAAAGTTGACACCAGAAGAACGAAATGCATTGAAGCTTTGATAAATGAGTTAACCATTCTGAGTCTTGTCAGGCTGTAGCGCAGTTGGTAGCGCGCGTAGTTTGGTGTACTAAGTATACTAATTCGACGAGGTTGGAGGTTCAAGTCCTCCCAGCCTGATTGTGTAACCCTGTGGGTCGGTTGGCGCCACTCCCCAGGAAATTAGAAAAATGGCTCAATTCATTAACTTCATGCCTAACCGTAAAAAGAAAATTGGTGCCGATCAACTGGGTATCCAGTTGTCGCGAGGCTCACGTCAGCACACAGTGTCTATTAACTACTTCATCGGGTTGAACCTGGCGAAGCGTATGGGTCTCCCGTCCGAGGCAGATGCATTTAATCCAGCAAAGATGCCCCCCGAGAAACGTGGCCTATGCCGCATGGTGGAAGACTATTACGGGATTAAGCGGTTGAACCAAACCGGTCTGCCCGGACTCGTAGTCAAGAATCGTGGCCCACGCCACCATCAGCTGAACGAGTACAACTTCGGGTACACTAAGACCCACATCCGCTTCACCCCACAGGTCCAATCAGAAGCCATCCACAATCGTGTTGACTTCTGTCAGTTCCTGCAGATTCCCGGTCCCGGCGAGCGTACCACAGGTATCCTGCTCGACAAGGAGGATTATGACGTTACAGACATTACAGGCGTAGGTGGTACCCTGATCATCGATTTTGATAAACTGGTAACAGCCCAGTCTGTTTACGTTAACGCTATCACTGAAGCACGACGTATTGCGCGTATTGGTCTCTAATAATTGAAACTGAAGTAAAACGTTAACGCCTACAAGGCAGTATCGCCAAATCGAAGCCAACCGACCCACACAACGCTTTGGTAGCCCAAACGGTAGAGGCAGGTCAATGATGATGCAGGTTCGAGCCCTGCCTTATGGGGTGCACCCCATAAGTAGCCCAACAGGTAGAGGCAAGTTGACCGACAGTCTAGGTTCAAATCCTAGCCAAAGCTTTATGAACACCCCACCCCCATATCCCGAGTTTGTCGACGGCATGAGTTCGACAATAAACGACTTAGATAAGTCGTTCTTTCCATTGGAAGCCCTCTGGGAATACCAGACGGCAGGACACAGGCTGGATATCGCAAAGCGTAACATCTTCTACGCGAAGAAACCCACCTCACAGCATGTGGCCGAGTTATATCGCCAATCAGTACGTATGGAAGCCTCAATGCAGGCGATTGAGCACCCTGACCACATGGGATACATCGAAGGTGCAAAGGTACAGAATGCAATCAATAAAGCAGGTCCTGACGGGATCAACGTACTACATGGTCTGATCGGTATCCTTACAGAGGCATCCGAACTGGCAGAGCTGTTGTTCAAATGGCTAGACGGAGAAGAACTAGACCTGGACAACATGCTGGAAGAACTGGGTGACAAACAATTCTACACCCAGCTACTGATGAACGCATGCAACCGCATCGACCCTAAGAAGCGATTCACCGCAGCTAAGGTGGAAGCAGCAAACATGGCCAAACTGCGTATACGGTACGCGACGGATTTCGACGTTAATCTAAACTCTGGGGCAGAACGAAACTACGAAAAGGAGCGTATTGCAATGGCTGAAGCAGTAGAGGAGGAACACATTGACGCACCTGCCGTATCCTGATTTTGAAGAGTGCGCAGACTGCTTATCTAAGGTTGACCTGCTCGTAGCTAGAGAAACAGCGTATCGTCTAATGCAAGTACCATACAGACCACTGTTTGACGGGGCACATGCCCTTGAGTGTGGTTGGTGGGCTAAGTATCCAAATACGTTGTGCCAGTATTACAACGAGATCGTCAACGAATGTTTCAGACGAAACATCTTCCCAAAGTACGGCTATGCTGTAATGGAAGGGCAGCCAACCAATCCATCATGGTTGGGTAACGCGGAGTTTCATAGCCTACACCGTACGAACCTGCACTACATGCAACCATCGCACTACCGCAGGTTTGATTGGGAGGAATCCAAACAAGCGTACAAACCAATCAACTCATTATGGGGAATCACATGATCATTGCAATTGACTTTGACGGTACCATCGTAGAACACCGTTTTCCAGGTGTAGGAAAACCAATACCCGGTGCATTCGACTACATGCGCAAGTTCCAGGAGCTTAACGCCAAGCTAATCCTGTACACTATGCGTAGTGACAGCCCTGACAAAAAGCGTATGGTGCTGACTGCTGCCATCGAGTTCTGTGAGTCACACGGTATTAAGTTTTGGGCTCACAACATTAACCCAGATCAGCACTACTGGACAGAGTCGCCTAAGCCGTATGCAAATGTGTACATCGACGATGCAGCCTTTGGGTGTCCATTGGTGTATGACCCGGTATATGGATATCGTCCGTACGTGGATTGGTCTATAGTTGGACCAGCCATTGTAGAAAGGCTGGAAGCAGAACAGGAGCGTGCGAAGTGAAGAAGATAATCTATGTACTAGCTGGTATAGCCTTTGCTATATTGGAATTTGCGTCCGATGTCATAGCGGCCCTCAAGAAACAGTAAGTCTAAAAGGTGTAACATGCCAGATAACCCAGTGTCGATAACTCGTGAAGAACTAATCAGATTGCGTATTGATTCGGAGATCCTACAACGTTTGGATGCAGGAGGTGTATCGGACTGGGATTGGCATTGGCTCTCTCTCAACCCTAACCGTATGGTGGATATGAGCACTAGAGCGGCGGAGATCAAACACGAGGTAATGCTGATGGACGGTATTGATATCTAAAAAAAAAGGGCCTAGTGTGCTTACGCACACTAGACCCGATCACAGCAGTTTACTTTGCCGACCAAGGACATGTAAAATCGTTCATGTCCGCGAGGGCTGTGTGGTAGCCCTCGACGTAGTCGTTGGAGTCGAGGGCGACGTTCTCGATCTCCATATGCTTCATGATCCTCACGATCTCCACCTTTCGGTGAAGTTCGTACTCAGCTTCCGACAATGCGTCGGGAAGCTGAGGCATGTAGAATGCGTCCAGAGCCACGAAGTACCCGTCCAGGTACTTAGTGGAGAACCGGACCACCTCCGGTGCAGCCTTTTGTTTCAATGGTTTACCGGGCGCCGAGGAGCAACCGGAGAGTATCACTGCTGGGATGAGCATGCTCACCACCAGTATGAACAGTATCAGCAACAACGCTGTGGCATTCGAAATCTGATTTTTGGTCATTGGGAAACTCCTGGAGAATTGTGAACTAAACATTCTAAGATTTACCAACCGTGATTTCGCCAACCCGACTCCATCAACCCAGGCTCCACCTCCTTTACCAACTCTGGCGCTCCCACCGGCTCCACCACCCTCAGGACCTCCGCTACCTTGTTACACCACGCCATGATAGTGGCCTGGTGCATTGCTTTTGGGTGGTCTTGCGCGGACTCGTACAGTCCCGCCACCACTGAAGCATGTGCGGATTCCTCAAATAGGAATCCGACAGCACTCGACAGTTTCCTGTCGATACGAAACTGGTCCAGCATCATCAGCGCTTCGGTCATGGCCTCTTCGAACGAGTCCGTGACCAACAGGTCCACGTTGTACGGTAGCACCACGCCACCCGCACCAACTCCGGTGAGAACCATCACCTTGGGTGTAACCCCCCGAGATCTCAGTAACACGGTGGGGTTCCTGTCCTCTACCGACACTAGCGTCGGCACGAAGGGCATCTTCCTCAGTAGGCACTTGGGAAGATATTCGTTGAAACTCCAACCTTTCGCCTCCTTGGCTTGCGTTAGCTTTGCCCTCAAATCATACAAACTAACCTTGAGAATCCGCACGGTGGGTTTTTGCTGCATACAAAACTCCTGTGGTTACACTCACCGTCGGAAACACTCCGACAAGTAAACTTAACCGATAAGTGGTTAATTTATATTGACACAAAAGCTTGGTTTATTAAGTAGGTACAGGTATTCAAAATGGAAAGAGAACGGACTGTAAATCCGTTGCCCATAGTGGCACCTGTGGGTTCAAATCCCACCCTGTACATTCACCCCTTACAAGAGGATCAGTATGTTCAATCGCAAGATAGTAACCCGGGATTTGATTAAGGTGTTCTTTACCTCAGACTGGCATTTTCAGCACAAGGCTGTGATGAAGTACAACGGTAGGTTTGAGTTTATGAACGCACAGGAACAGTTAGAGATGTCTAATGCCAAAGCCCGGTCGCCTAAGTACTACGACCGAAACGAGGTAAAGCACATCGACATAAGTGAAGAGTCCTCTGCCCGGATGACCGAAGGATTGCTGAACCGAATCAACAAGCGTGTACCCAAAGATGGGTGGCTGTTCGTGCTAGGCGATCAGGGGATGTTCAAAACCGTAGAACAGGCTGCCCAGATCTTCAACGGTATCAAATGCGACCGTGTGTTCTTCATTGAGGGCAATCACGATGATAAGATAATGATCGATGCAGTCGAGCACTGTCGTGAGGTACACGGACGTAAGCAGTGGATGTTCATTGGCGACATGGCCCATCTAGAGGTAGGGGAGTCACCTGCATGGGTGTCGCTACATTTGTCCCACTACCCCATGGCCCGATGGCACAAGAGTCATTATGGTAGTATCAATCTGTACGGACACTGTCACAGCCACTTTGAGTCGTACCGACCAGCCTGCACCAAACAGATGGACGTTGGTGTTGATAACTGCGACGACTACAGCCCCATTAGCCTATTTGATGTTATGACAAGACTTAAGTTCCGAGATGGGATGCTATAATGGCATTGAGGTACAATCATTATGAGTGCAGCAAATCTAATAAAACACACAACACCTAATGGTGAAAGGTTTGAGGCTAGTGTCTCATGCAAACCCGCCGATAGTATTAGTAACATGGGTTGGGTGACCTTTGACGCCAGGCTATCTAACGTGTTTAGACTGACGCTAGTAGGCAACGTCACTCTACACGGACCTTCAAATGGCGAAGACTGTCAACGTGTGATAGTCATACTTACTCAAGACGGAGTAGGTGGTCGCACGCTTACACTCGGAACTAACATCTCTGTGGGCACAGATCTTGCAACAGTAACTCTGTCATCAGCCGTTGGAGCTATTGACTACCTTGGTTTAATGTACAATGCTGTCACTGGCGACTGGCACGTCGTCTCATTCATTAAAGGCTTCTCATGAACGCAACCGAACTGAAACAAGTAATATCCAAGTCTGTTCTAGGTGTGGTATCCATCACGCTCATCGGACCCAAAGCGGCACAGCCAACGCGCTATGCCGCTGCTGTGTTGGTGTTAGAGACAGATAATTCCGGTGTTCCGGCAGTCAGGGAAGCCAACCAACAATTCTTCGTGTTCAAAGAGAACCAGAACGACGAGGTTGCGTACTTCCTGTCTCCTCTAAGTTCTATCAAGAGCTACTTGACGGTTAAGTCTGAACTCGCCTTACCGGCGTACGCAGGTAAGACTGTAGACGAGTGCTTAGCTTTACTGCTCAGTAAGAGCGTACAACCAGATGAACCACACCACGGTGATTGGATCAGCGTAGCAGGCTTCCTGGGACTGACGGATACCATTATTGTGCAGGAGCGCCTGCGCGGTCTGGTCAAGTCCAGCACCATCCCCAGTGAGCTCGCACAGGCCGGTATAAACGGGCAACAGTTTGATATCCTTAAGAAGTCACTCGCTACCATTGACAAATGGTTGTCCGAGGGTGGGCGTGGTATCAACTTCAACGACCCTACTACAGCCAAAGAGCTGGATAAGCTGATTATGTTGGGTTTGCTTAGTCAGGCACAAGCAGCAACCCTTAAGACCATTGGTAACGTCAAATGGTACAAGCAGAAGGGTATCGACGTGACTCGCGAGTTGGTGTCTCTCATAAGGGCTTAACATGGACTGGTATGATGTTAACTGGAAATACCGAATACGTGTCACCGTGTTGCATAGCGCTGTTGACTCCACGCTGACTAATTTTCCAGTGCACGTAAATCTACTGGGTATGCCTACGCCATTTCACGGTAGAGTGCAAGCTGGGTTAGCCGATGTACGTGTAACAAAAGCTGACGGTATTACAGAGGTAGCTAGGGATATAGTTAGACACGATGCCGGATACCTCGAAGGCGAGATGTACTTCCTGGCTGACACACTATCAGCTATCGTTGACACCCACTTCTACATCTATTTTGGTAACGCGGCAGCATCAGACTACGCTACCACAGCCACATACGGTAGGGACGCCACCTGGGTTTCTTACAACGTAGTACACCACTTCACAGAGGACCCATCCACGGGTGCCAATGCGATGATGGACTCGACCGGAGGCGGCAACACAGGTACAGCCTGGTCAAGTGCAGCTAGAACCACTTATATGGCTAGTTCTAAGCGGGTGGCTGGTGTCAATGGTGGTTACGCCCTTGACTTTGAAGGCGATCAAATAGTTGAGATAGCCGATGCCGCTGACATCCAATTACCAGCGGGCGATTACACTATCTCGATGTGGTTAGAACCTGACGTGGACGCTTACTATCAGGCTGTATTTGATAAAGCGACAGCGCAGAGCAACAGAGAATACGGGCTGTGGTTACGCGCGTCTAGTGGAAGCAGCCAGAACTGGTGTACTACTGGTAACACAGGTGGTTCTGGCTTCACACAACCAGCATCACCAAATGCATATGTTATTGGTGCATGGCAGTACATCACATTCTCTGTGGCGGGTACTACCCTAACGATCCAACGAAATAATTACACGTTGCACTCAGTAGCCAGACATGGCACAGGAACAGTAGCAGCCACACTGCAACTGGGTCACTACCATACCAACGAATACCAGGCTGAGGACTTCGATGGCAGGATGGACGAGTTTCGTATACGCAAGGGTACCGCGTCTAGTGCTGCATGGTCTAGGTTTGACTATGAGACGGTGCTTGGTAACGCGATATTGATAGGGGCTATAGAGGGCCAGTGGTACGACACAGCTTGGCCCCATCGAGTGCAGCTGTTGGGTTATTCCTCGTATTCTGGTATTACCAACTTCCCAATCTACGTTGATCTGTCTAACCTTCCTCAGACCTTTCACGATCGTGTTAACGCCAACGGTAGTGACATAAGAGTTACCGAGATTGACGGAGTTACAGAACTACCTCGTGAGGTAGTGTTTTACAGCAGCGGTGCCGGTGAGATGCACTTCAAGGCTGTTGAAGAACTACCCACTGCAAATGAGACGTGTTTCTACATCTACTTTGGTAATGCAGACGCCACCGACTACGCTAGAAACGCTACGTACGGATCTGAGAACGTTTGGAGCGGTCCACCGTATTCAGCTGTTTTCCATCTAAACGAGGTATTCAATAATACTGCCGATGGGTACAAAGATTCGACAAGCAATTTGAGACATATGACAGGTGTCAGTATGGCCAGCGATGTGACTGGCAAGTTTGGAGGTACATCTCCAAACTTTGACGGTACTGCTGACTATCTGGCAGGATCCGCAGCAAGTAACTACGTTGGACTCGATACTGCAACCGTTACGTCTCTGTCTAAGACGGATGTGGTGGGAGCCACGGTTGGATCAACGTATCAAGGTCGGTGGATTTGGGGTGATACAGGCGGATTCTTAGGTGATGTGATCTGCAATCCTGCTAGTGCAGGTGACAAATACTGGTCATACAATTGGGACGGAGGCGACGATAGAGTAGGACAAACGTACTCTATTGCGACGTGGAATCACAAGGTATGGAAACACGAATCAGGATCGCTCACCAGCAGTCTTAATAGTAACCCCCCTTCCTCTGCGGCATCTGGCCAGACATCGACGCTAGCTGCAGTAATGAGGATCGGTTCAGGTTATTCGTTTGGATCAAATCCATATTGGGATGGTACGGTCGAAGAGATACGATTTGCAAAGATAGCGTTGTCTTCGGGCTGGCTAGATACAGAACACTATAACCTAACGGATCCTAA
>Ga0163144_10030667_pt1 | contig 10278 bp, 13 predicted proteins | sample OliLak19BULKMAT1_FD_123175 | JGI IMG/M metagenome (GOLD analysis project Ga0163144, IMG submission 123175) | Freshwater microbial mat bacterial communities from Lake Vanda, McMurdo Dry Valleys, Antarctica - Oligotrophic Lake LV.19.BULKMAT1 | ecosystem: Environmental > Aquatic > Freshwater >...
CGCGCCGGCGTCGCCCGCGCCACCTTCTATGCGCACTACCGCAACAAGGACGACGCGCTCTACGCCAGCTTTGAGGGCATGCTCAGCCGATTCGGGTCGCAGATCGACGGACCGTCGCGCCCACGCGGGCGGCTGGTGCCCGTGGCCGAACTGCTGCAGCACTTTGCCAGCGCCGGGCCCGTGTTCGGCACGTTGCGTGAGGCGGGGCGACTGGATGGAATCTGGAGCCTGGGCACAGATCTGGTCGCAGCGCTGATCGAGCGGCGGGTTGGCGCGATGGTCAGCGCGCGCGACGACCTGCGCCTGCAGGCGCGAATGCTGGCCGGCGCGTGCATGGAGATGATGCGTTGGTGGCTGGAGCAGCCGCAGCCACCCCCAGCGGAGCGTCTTGACGCCCAGTTCCACGCGATGGCCGGACGCGTGGTCGGCACACGGGCCGTCACACGCGCATGACGCCCTGCTTGCACAACCCCGCCCACCCGAGGAGTAGTCATGCCCATCACCGACATCAGCTCGAATCCGCCTGACCTGACCTGACCATCGTTGCCGACTACCCTGTCCCATTGGAGCAGTTGTAGGACGCGTACGCCGATCCTCGCATCCTCGAGCGATTCTGGGGACCGGATGGGTGGCCGTCCACCTTCACCCGGCACGACAAGGCCGTCGGCGGACAGTCGAACTACTTCATGACCGGACCCGACGGAACGCGTGCCGGCGGCTGGTTCCGCTTCCTCGCGGTCGAGCCCATGCAGCGCATCGAAGTGGACGACGGCTTTGGTGAAAACGCCGACACACCCGACAAGGGTATGCCGACGAAGCACATGGTATTCAACTTCGCGTCGACGTCCACCGGTTCGCGTCAAACAACGGTGACCACGTTCCCAGCGTCGAAGCGATGGAGCAGTTGCTGCAGATGGGCGTGCTGGAGGGCATGAAGTCAGCGATGGGCCAGATCGACGCAGTGCTCGCCGACCTCAAGTCGTTCGCGGCGAACCTCGCAACCAAAGCGCAGCTGCTGAGCGATACGCAGGTGCGTGTGAGCCGAGTGATTCGCGGCAGTATTGATGACGTGTGGCGCGCGCATCACGAGCCCGCGCTGATGCAGCGCTGGCTGACCGGTTCCGACGGCTCGACGATGCCGGTGTGCGACGTCGCGAACGAAGTGGGCGATCGCCATCGCTACGAATGGGAAGCCAATGACGGCTCGCAGCGCTTTGGGTTTAAAGGAGAGTTGCTGGAATCGGATGCGCTGTACCGCGCGGTGACGAGCGGGAAGTGCTGGGGGCCGAGGGAAAGAACTCGCCAGCGGTGCCATCGATGATCAGCGAGGGTACGCGCTGACAGTCGCCACGGGGAATCGGCGTGCGCGGCACCAACGAAAAGCGCACGCCGGCTCCGAAACCCGACGAGCGCGCTGCCGATCGGGCTAACCACGAGAGTGTGCGGGAAGTAGCCGTCTCCGCTCGAGGAACGGGGCAGTCATCTAGTAAGGATAACGTTTCTGCTTGCGTGGTCGGGTTGCGTGTCGGCGGGAAACAAAGTGTTCCGTCAGCGCATCGAAGACGACAACGACGAGTGAGAGGGCCAGTACGCCGTTCAGAAAGCGCATCGTGAACTCGACGGGCGACGCATCCCACATCACGTCCGAACCACCGCGTCGGCGCGAGGTGGATGGCACCGTGCCCGGCATTCCCTCACGCAAGCCCCAACGCCAAAAGAGCACGGCGAGCACCACCGCGATCAGCAGAAACACGAGCCGAACGATCAGCAGCTTGCGCCTGAGCGCAGGGTCAGACGAGTGTGGACGCAGGATTCGGAACATATGGGCGGAATGGTGACGGACAGTGCTCGTGTTCAGGGTGTCGAGCGGTGAATCGCCCCGGGATTCGAGGAGACGGTTTTACTTGAGTCTCAGCGCGGCGAAGTCCGCACTGTCGGCATAAGGTGTCGCTAAAGACTCGGCGGATGGCAAGCAGCCATGCGGTTCCATCAAGCGCACGGCGTTGAACCAGCTCAGCCATTCCAACGTCGCCAGTTCAACGTGTTCCAGCCCACGCCACGGGCCGTCATGATACATCACTTCGGTTTTGTAGAGGCCGATGATCGTCGCCGCGAGCGCGTTGTCGTACGAATCGCCACGACTCCCGACCGATGGTTCGATGCCGGCGTCGGCCAATCGCTCCGTGTAGCGAATGGACAGATATTGCACACCCCTATCGCGGTGGTGCACGAGGGGCGCGTCCGTTTAGCGGTCGTAGAGCGCCTGCTCCAGCGCGTCCCACGCCAAGTCCGTGCGCAGCGACGTACTCGCCACTCGCCGGCAAATGGCCGGCCAGCGAGTTCTTGCGCGCGAGGCACTAGGGCATCTTGGAAACCACCGCCTTTCCGGTTCAGAAAACGTACGAGGTGACCAACGGCGGGAAGGCCGGTTGTCGCCGAACGCCGGCATCTGCAACGGGCGATCAGATAAAAGGCGAGCGCAGCGAGCTTCCGCTGATCGCCCGACAACTGCAGCGTTCGCTATATGACAAGCGCGCGATAGCTGCCTATGATGGTATGTCGATCTTGACATATGCCAACAACGACATATCTTGAGATATGGCTCGCGCTGTCATACCGTTGGTCTGGCTGCGTGGCCAGCTCCTTGCGATCCCAGCGGCTCGCGTGTGCCGCGCGCCATGTCCACGCGCCATAGCACACGCTCGCGCACGTCGGGCACGACCAGGACACTGTCCCAGAACTCGGCCGGTCGCATGACCCGGGTATAAGTGCCCGGCAGCGTGTCCACCGCGGCCGCCCACTCAAGAATCGGCAGGGGTGCCGGAAACGCGGGCCGCGGTACGCGGTCGGCGCACGCCGTGGCGGCGCTCAGCGACACCAGGAGTAGCGGGCGCAGGGATCTCGGCATGCGCCAAGATGGTCCCCTCTCGCCGAGGGGGAAAGGGGCGTATTCTGGCTCCCTCGTCCCGGACACGCTTGGGATTTGCCCCGCAACCGGTAGATTGCAGATCAAACCCGGCGCCGCTTCCCGGTGTCCAATCGTTCGACCCGTCTCCCGCGAATGATCCCCTCACGCCCTGTTCTTCGGCGCACCCTGCTGCTCGGCTGTGTTATCGGTCTGAGCGCCTGTGCCAGCACCAGTCAGTCGCGCCCCGCGTTCGTGGGCGGCAAGGAGGGCGCGATCCTGCGCGCCCGCGCCGACAGCCTGCGCTATCCGTACACGAAAGCCGACATCGATTTCATGAGCGGGATGATTCATCATCACGCGCAGGCCATCGTGATTTCGCGCTGGGCGCCCACGCATGGTGCCGACGCGGCGGTGGTGCGTCTCACCGAGCGCATCATCAATGCGCAGAGCGATGAAATCAGGCTCATGCAGATGTGGCTTGAAGATCGGAATCAGGCACCGCCGGTGGTGGACTCCGCCGGCAACGTGGCGATGGCCGGACACGCGGGCCACAACATGCCGGGACATGATATGTCGAGCATGGCTGGCATGGGTGGCACGGTCGACATGCCGGGTATGCTCACCGACGCGCAACTCAAGGAACTGAACGCCGCGCGCGGCAGCGAGTTCGACCGGTTGTTTCTCACCTTCATGATGCAGCATCACCGCGGCGCCGTCACCATGGTAAAAACGCTCTTCTCGTCGCCCGGCGCCGGACAGGACGAGACCATTTTCAAGTTTGCCAACGATGTCGAAGTGGATCAGTCCACCGAGATCAAACGCATGCTCACGATGATGCTCGAGTTCGGCTTTGCTCCGCCGTTCGAATAACACGTTTGAACTGCACGCTTGCATCGCCGTTCGAATAACACGCTGGTTTTTGCAGGATTCTTTTCACGCTCGTCAACTCCGAGGACACCGCATGATCGCATTATTGCACCGCCCGTCTGGTGCGCTCGCCGTCGCAGGCCGTTTTGCAACGGTCGCCGCACTCGCCGGCCTCGCGGCCTGCTCCAGCAGCAAGCCAGAAACGGCCCCGCGGCCGACGCCGGCCACTGATCCACGCGTCGGCCTCAAGGCCGGCCTGTTCGACGCCGGCGAAGCGGTGTCGAACATGCGCGTCACGGCCAAGGCTGTGTCGCCCGAGGGCTTTATCGGCGTCACCAACTCCGATCTCGCGTTCACCGGCAACTACGCGATTCAGGGTAACTACAACGGCCCGGTGATCTGGGACGTGTCCAACCCCAACAAGCCAACGCTGGTGACTGCGTATCCGTGCCCGGCGTCGCAGAATGACGTGTCGGTGTACAAGAATCTCATGTTCATGTCGGCCGAAGCGATGAATGGCCGCACGGATTGCATGCCCGGTGGTGTGCGCGAAACGGTGAGTCCGATTCGCATGCGCGGTGTGCGCGTGTTCGACATCAGCAACATCAAGGAACCCAAGCTGGTCGCGAATGTGCAGACGTGCCGCGGTTCGCACACGCACACGGTGCTCGAAGATCCGAAGGACAAGCAGAACGTGTACATCTACGTCTCCGGATCGTCGGGCATTCGGTCCTCGGAAGAACTCGCCGGTTGCGCGGGCGATGCCGCGAGCGGTGACGCCAGCTCATCGCGCCTGCGCATTGAAATCATCAAGGTTCCACTCGCTGATCCGTCCAAGGCGGCGGTGGTCGGTAAGGCCAATATCTTCGCCGGTCTGCAGGCACCGCCGCGTCACGGTCCGTCCGACGCGGACAATGCGGCCGCAGCACGCGGGCTCGACGCCGCGCGTCGCAGTGGTGGCTTCATCGCGAGGAATCCGCAGTCGGGGCAGGAATCTGAAGTCCCGCGTCGCATGGTGATAACGCTGCTCGATAGCACGGTGAAGGCGCGTGGCGGATCGGGTGCAGCAACCGCCGCTGACAGTGCCGCACTGCGCGGCGCCATTCAGGGCATCATGAATCGTGTGTACGCCGCCGCTCCCGCACCCACCGCGCGTGCGGCCAGCGCGACAGTGTCGGAAGGTTCGCAGTGCCACGATATCACCGTGTATCCGGCGCTCGGCCTGGCCGGCGGTGCGTGTGAGGGACACGGCCTGCTCATCGACATCAGTGATCCGGTCAACCCGCGTCGTCTCGATGCCGTCGCTGACTCGAACTTTGCCTACTGGCACTCGGCCACGTTCAACAACGATGGCACGAAGCTGCTCTTCTCCGACGAGTGGGGCGGTGGTGGTGGGCCGAAGTGCCGCGCCGGTGACAAGCCGGAGTGGGGCGCCAACGCGATCTTCGCGATCGAGAATGGCAAGCTCAAGTTCCTGAGCTACTACAAGCTGCCTGCGTATCAGACGGAAACCGAAAACTGTGTGGCGCACAACGGCTCGCTGATCCCGATTCCCGGCCGCGACGTGATGGTGCAGGCGTGGTATCAGGGCGGCATCTCGGTGTTCGATTGGACCGATGGTGCGAAGCCGATGGAAATCGCCTCGTTCGACCGCGGCCCGATCGATGCCGATCGCATGGTCAGCGGCGGTTCGTGGTCGGTGTACTGGTACAATGGCGCGATGATCAGCTCCGAGATCGCACGTGGTCTCGACATCGCCGAACTCGTGCCGAGTGAGTACATCTCGCAGAACGAAATCGACGCCGCCAAGACGGTGAAGTGGGAGTATCTCAACGCGCAGGGACAGCCCAAGATCGTGTGGCCGCCCAGCTTCGCGCTGGCCAAGGCGTTTACTGATCAGCTCGAGCGCAAGGGCTGCGTGAGCGCGGATCGTATCGGCGCCATTCGCACCTCGATCTCGGCGGCCGAACGCGCGTCGGGTGCGGCGCGCAACTCGGCGCTCACGAAGCTCAGCACGGACATTGAAAGCGAGCGCGGCTGTGATTCAAAGAAGGTAGACATGCTCAAGAAGGCACTGCAGGATTTGCAGATCACGGTGATGTAATTGCACGCGTCACCGGCCTGTGTGCCGGTGAGCGCCACACGCGAAAAGCCCCGTCTACTCGCACCGCGCGAGTGGACGGGGCTTTTTGATGTATGTCGGCCGAAATAATGCCAGCCAGCACCGTGGCTCTTCCGTGGCTCTCCACATGGCCGCTCTTGAGCGCAAATTGCGCGTGCCAGGAGCGCGCGTATCTCACTCTGGGATAACTGCGTTGCCGTCGATGTATGGCTACGTTCCTGCCGAACACAGAACGAACGTCTCTCGGAGAGAACGCATGAGATTGCAGATCGGCAAGTTCAGTGCCGCAGCGAGTACAGCAATGGTGGCAATATCGGCATTCGACCTCGGCGCGCAAACGTCGCGCATTGAAATCGAGTTGGAGGCCGGCCCCGCGTGGGTGAGCCGAAACGAGGTGCAAATCCCCAACAACGCCTCGGCTACGCGCTTCTCGTTGAATGACGTCACTGGCTCGGGGCCGTTCCCGGCCGGCCGCGTGTACGTGACGTGGAACGTGAATGAGCGACACGGATTGCGCGTGCTCGCGGCGCCACTGTCGATCACGGAGACAGGCATGCTGCCCGGTTCAGTGAGTTTCGCCGGTGGCAACTACACCGCAGGCACTCCCGTCGATGCAACGTATGTCTTCAACTCGTACCGGCTGACGTATCGCTATCAGTTCCGTGATACAGACCGCACGCGCGCCTGGGTTGGATTCACGGGCAAGATTCGCGACGCCACCGTGCAGCTCGCGCAGGGCACCGTATCCACGCGCAAGGATGATCTCGGATTCGTGCCGCTGCTGCATGTGGCCGGTGATTGGCGCGTGACGTCGCGCTGGCAGCTGGGCACCGACATTGACGCGCTCGCCGGTGGCCCCGGACGGGCGATCGACGCCGCCGTGAAAATCGGATACGATCCCGGCGGTCGTGTCGCGTTCAACCTGGGATACCGTACCGTGGAAGGCGGCGCGGATGTCGACGCCGTGTACAGTTTTGCGTGGGTCCACTATGGAGTGGCCTCACTTGTGTGGCACTGGTAGCGTAGAGACGCAGGATTGACCGACCTTCGGATGACGCTCATTTCGCCGTGAGGAGCCGCTCACGCTGCGTCCACTCCAGCCAGGCTAGTCCGCCAACCAGGACCGACTCGGCGGCGAGGTGAATCAGCCCGAAAACCGATGCGGTCGACGCGAGCAGAACGGCGGCACTGAGGCATACGCCGGACCAAACGAAGTTCGCGGCCACCAACAGCACGATTAGCGAGCGCGGACGCAGTGCGCGTCGGGCCAGTGAGAACGAGAAGGCGCCGTAGCATAGACTGATCATGCCCATGGCCACGAGCAGTCCGTGCGGAATCGCATACACGCGACTCAGCCACGCGGAGAGCATCAGCATCACGACGCCGCTGATGAACGCGGCAGCGCAGTCGAGCCAGAGTAGATGCTTGAGCGACATATCAGGAAGTCTACGCTCAGTTTCGATGACGCGGAAATGGCCAGGCTCCGCGAGGAACTGGTGGGCAGCGAGCGTGTATCGCCTGTTGCCAGCGTCGCAGTTCTGACCGGCTTTCTCCCATGTCTTTCGACAGACACGATGTCTCGCGCAAAGTCGTGGCCGTCACTCGGGCCGCGCGCGAGCGATTCCGTCGTACTTCCGACTGACATCGGATCTGTGTTCACCCCACCACTCGCCGCGACAAGCGTTGAGGGGATGATTGCAGCAACTCGTCTTCAATACCGCCTTGGAGCTTGCACGTAGCCGGTTTGGGCTACATAGTGTTAGTGTACCACGGCGTTTTCCATCACAGGAGTTTCAAATGGCGAAGACTGCAACTGTGCGTGCTCGGGTCGAGCCGACGCTCAAGCACGATGCTGAGGACATCTTGGAGCAGCTCGGCATCTCTCCCACGACCGCCATCAGCATGTTCTACGAGCAGATTACGCTGCGGAACGCGTTGCCCTTCGATGTGGCGCTGCCGAATCCGGTCACGCGGGCAGCGATGAAGGATGCCGAATCCGGGCGCGTGACGCGGGCTCCCCATGGGACATCGCTGATCGCACAGCTCGACGCCGACGATTAGCCCGTGTACGCGCCAGGTTTCACTGGCCAGTTCAAGCAAGATCGCAACCGGACCAGGAAACGCGGATGGAATGTCGACCACTTGGATCGCGTCATGGCGACGCTCATTGAAGGAAAACCGCTTGAGGCCAACTACCGCCCGCACACTCTCAGCGGGCAGTACAAGACGCACTGGGAGTGCCACATCGAGCCTGACTTTTTGCTCATCTGGCACTACGCACCAAATGACGAAATCGTGTTCGTGCGGACGGGCACGCACGCCGATCTGTTTTAGTCCGGATACCTGATATGGCAGACATCAGTGCGCAGGTTACGGCTCTCTCGTACAGCGCACTCTCTTGCTGGAGACAACACATGTTCAGGCTCCGTCGTCGCCGTTCGATCATCATGCACGCGTTCACCGCAGTGGTGCTGGTATTCGCCCCGGAGCGCGCCTTCGCGCAAACACGCAAAGCCGGCGAAGTCGCGTGGGCCCGCGGGCAGGAACTCGCACTCATCGGTCAGGCCGATTCGTCGCTGGCCGCGTATCAGCGCGCGCTCGACGCCGCCCGCAGTTCTCGCGACCCCGGCTTGGCCAGCGCAGCGCGACTTGGCATGGCCGAGGTGTTCGACGTGTGGCGTCGGTGCGCCGACTCCGCCGATGTCGCCTATCGCGAAGCCACGCAGCTCGCCGAGCCCGGCGACTTCAGCGCGATCGACGGTTATATCCGGTGGTTGAGCCGACGGGGGCGCGTGAGTGAGGCGCGTGCATTGCATCGTCGCGCGTACGAGGGCATTGATGTGCCGCAAGCAATCAAGCGCGAAACCATCACCTACCTGCTTGGCGAAGCGGTAATGCAGCGCGCGGCCGGCAACAACGGCGCGGCGCTCAGCACACCCACCAAAGCGAGTGATGTCGCCAATCGCCTCGCCAGTGGCGACGGCGCGATGCCGATTGCCGATAGCGTGAATCAGTACAGCTATTGGGTGTTGCACGACCTCGCCGAGCTCCGGCTGGACAGTAAAGCCGGCGCGGCGCGCAATGCCACAGAAGGGGCAAGGCTACGAGCGATGGTCGACGGTGCCAGCGCATCCGTCACGAGTAGCACGGTACAGCGTTTTACACCGGCCCGCCTTGGCGAGCGCGTGGCGCAGGCCCGCCGCGCGTGCGGCACGGGTGAGTGCGCCGTACCGCCGCCGGCCGCGCCGGGTTGCTGACCGAAGGCCATCACACGCTCAGCGCTGCGGCGTTCCATTCCGCGGGCGAGTCGGTGGCCGAGAATGCCCGGTCGAGCGAGACCGTCACGTTTGCACCGTCGCGGCGCAGGGCGTACCGATCGAGCGCGCTGGTACGACGACCGCCGATATTGGCGCCGTCGGTGGAAAAGCGAGCCTTGTGCCTGGGGCAGTAGAACTGCGAACCACCCGGCTGCCACTCCAGCAACCGCCCGCGATGCGGGCACTCGAGGGAAAACGCGTAGAGTTTGCTGTGTGCGCGTACCACCAGCACGCCGACGGCGAATAGCGCTGAGTTGCGGAGAAAGGCGCGACGATCAAGGGGTGCCGCTGCACCGTCTGCGGTCGAGGTCGCATCATCGTGAGTACACATGGTCCAGGCTCCGGTCGGGTGTCGCGTGATACGCGGACACGGGTGGTTCCCGCGGCCTCGACTGAAGCTTCGTCGCGTTGGGTTGACGGCGATATCCGACAAGTGACGTGAGTGCATAGAACGGCACAGATGTACCGATGGGTGCGTCTTTTGCCGGAGAGGGTTGAGCTGCGCGCACATGTCAGGGGTATCCTCAGATTCGGGTCGCGTATCTCGCTCCCTCGCCCTTCCAAGCCCCCTGCATCGTGCCCGATCTTCTGCAACAGCCGCTCACCGTACAACTGTTCGTGTTACTCGTGCTGAGCGCCGTCGTTGCGTGCGTGGCGTGGACCGTGACACACGAGGAGGTGTTTCGTGAGCCACGCGAATATTGCGTCAGGAAAAGCCGGACCGCCCGCTCGCTGATCACGCGCAAGTTTTTCTATCTCTTCACTTGCGAATACTGCTTCAGTCACTACGTGGCCGCGGGCGTGCTGCTCGGCACCGGCTATCGTGTGCTGATGCCCGACTGGCGCGGCGCGATCGTCGCATGGTTCCTGCTGGTATGGGTAGCCAACTTTCAGATGAACGCGTACGCACGCCTTCGGCTGGAGATCAAGCTGGATCGCCTTGAAATCGACGAAAAGTCGGAGGACGGGGGAGAGGGGCGCTGAGGCTTTACTCGTCAGAGCGAGGCCTCGCTTCCGGAGCGAGTCTCTCGCTATGACGCGCAGGAAACGACACGACGGCAGAG
>Ga0163144_10030668_pt1 | contig 10278 bp, 8 predicted proteins | sample OliLak19BULKMAT1_FD_123175 | JGI IMG/M metagenome (GOLD analysis project Ga0163144, IMG submission 123175) | Freshwater microbial mat bacterial communities from Lake Vanda, McMurdo Dry Valleys, Antarctica - Oligotrophic Lake LV.19.BULKMAT1 | ecosystem: Environmental > Aquatic > Freshwater > Lake...
CATGGTCGAATTGAATTCTATTTTGTGCGAATTTACAGAAAGCAAGGTAAATTGGCAACAAGGGTACGTAACGAGAAAAATGAAACGAATCCAATCTTCTCAAAAGAAATCTTGTCTGGACACGATTCACCTAAGTAGCAGCACTACCAGAAGTTCAGTAACTAGCTAGCGAAAGTCTTGCTAAAAAATGATGTGGGTATGATGGATTGATGGTGGTGTACGGGCAATTATTGGTGCTATAATTCTTACAGTACTGCTAATGCGTGTGTATCGATCACGACCCGAAAGTAAGCAAGTCTGCTACCAAAAACGCCGAAGATCGCACATTGGCCACATTACTATCTAATTTCAGTGACATAAAAACACGAAAACGCTCAAGAAAGAGATGAGGCGCAGAATGCATAGAAGACGCTCATATTCCGGTCACACTTTGACCGCTAAGTAACACTACCACCACAAGACATCATGAGCAGTCGCGGCGTCGGCGTGTGACACAATAAGCATTCTGTAGTACTAGTACTGTACAATTTGAATGCGAATTGGAACGCCATCCAAACACATTTGTGTTTGAAAAATCACAAGAAATAGACCAAAGAAACCACTCACTGAACCTACTAGTACTAACTACATGTACCAGTACTCCAGTATCTCTCTTGCCTGCCGGTTAGCCTCGGAGCCGAACGGAACACATCCAAACACAAATGCGATTGATGCATCCGAAGAGTAGACTAAAATGATCGAGTGAATCTGCTGCTGTGTCAATGGTGGCGTCCTCTCTTGCTTGGTACAGTACTGGAAATCATTGGAAACCAAAAGCTAGGCCAACGTCGTAGTAGCAAGACGAAAGGTTTGGCACGAGGAACAGGCGCCTTCTAGTACTTCCGCACAAAGAGACTCCTGGCTCTAGGAAAAGTGGGATTCATTTTGTAGTGGACCAACGAAGCAAGCAACGAACTAGCGCTTTGCTGGTGAGCCTTCATACTTGCCTGCCTGCCTTGGCTCTGCTTTCTACAATAGATACGTGAGCGGAGACAACCAATACAAACATTGCTAAAAAGCTAGCCAGTCGAAGGGCGACTGAGCAAATTCACGTCACCAATGGTAATAGTATGACAATGGCAATGAAGCTAAATATGTTCGGTAGATTGCTTGGCTTGTTTGTCGATTTTGGTAGACCTTGATAGGCCCGCTTTTTGCCTCCCAAGGCAATGAGTAAATGAACGGAACAAATCAATTCCTTTGGTTGCACCAGCGTGCTCAAGAAACTTGTGATGCTTATAGGGTGCCGCTGTCCTCCAACTGATGGAACGGAACAGAGGACAAGGGAACACATGTAATATATTGAATGCATGTTCATAAAGCAACAGAAGAAAGCCCATCCGTTACGTTTTTCTTTTTTTTACGTTCTCTGGTTTTGGATGTTTCACTACCAAGCACAGATCTCGAGAAGGGCTCATACTCCTTTCAAAACTTTCGGCGCTTTCGGTAAGTTCGTCATTCGCTTAACCCTCCCTATCAAGTTTCAAGCATTCCTTTTCTCCTTGGGAAGTTTTCTCCGTAGTCCACACGTTCGATTCTTCCAATTTCGTTTGATTCATGCATTGCGCTTTTTTTCAAGCTAGTAGTGAGTGCCACATACCCTTCATGTATAGTTCGGTCTCTTGCTGTTGTCGCAGCACGTACCACGATACTATGTTCGAGAATACCACGAAATGTTTGCTCTATATTACCTAGTGTTTGTAAAGTTGTAAAGTCCATATGTTAGAGGCGGCGAAAATGTTGCAGACCTTGCCTTTGGGTGATTTGACATGTGTATGTGGCTGGCCTTAGCTTTGTCGTGTACATACCTATGAGTATGTAGTACAGCCTACTGCAATATACAGAGAGACGAGGAACCAGATCTTTCCAAAGCGAATCCAATCCAACACTGACTGCCTACGAAACGTGCTTTTGGCCGCAGGAAAAGATCGAGCCAAGAGGTCGAACCAAGATACAAGTCTGTCAGGAAGGTATGCTTCGTTCTAATTCAACAGTGTGGCATAAACAAACCCCTTCACCAGAGCTACAGTACTGGAACCATTTCCGAGTTCTGCATTGGAGTTCTGGTTATCAAGAATCGGTTGGTTGTTAAGGACAGTCATCAACTCATTACTTTGGTAGATGTGAGTAGAATAAACTTATTCCATAATTTATACTTTCTAGGATCTATGTTGGTCCACAGCGAACCAATCGCAGTGGGTGCCTTCTACAGAACTTACGTACTCGCTGCAATTTGGTGTCTGCGTATGTGCCGTCATTAAGGCGGCTGGAACTGCTCTGCTCTACTTTAGGTACCAGTACTATATAGTTGAAGAAAGATTGTAAAGTCAAAGTATGGTAAAAGTTATATTCGTGCAAGGAATGCATTTATTATTTTTGGGATTATCTCATGCTCCCCGTCGTCGCCATGACATTGCTGGTACTTTTGCTTTGTAGAAAGGTCTTGGCCAAGAATTTGCGCAGCAATGGTGTCTTTGTCGGGGACGAAGAGGGCGATTGCTGTGGCAGGTCTTTGCGGCTTGGGTGGGGTGGACTGGCTCGCCTACCTGGGGACACGGATCGGCGGCCATCCCGTTCGCGAGCACGGCGGCGGCGACGATCTTCCCTCATGGTCGCGGCAGTCACAACCGAGCCTCGTCGTCTGACGGATGGTGCTGTGCCTGTATTGACCGGCTCGGATTGGGACATTCTGGTCCGCTCGGATTGGGATATGGACATGCCGGACGCATCCATGTCCGCCGTGAGGCCCGAGTTATCGTCCATGCTATCTTTGCGTTTGGTAACACGGGGTGACTGTCGTTCGTGTGGTCGTTCTTCTTCTTGCCGTTCGAGGTGTTTGACATATTGTTCATCGGCCAAAGCCAAGACACGCGCCATGACACGAGCACTGTGCGAATGTTTCATGGCAACCTCGGCAATCCAGGATTCACTTACTCTGCCTTGCGTTTCTCTTTGGTCTTGTTGATCGTTCAAGACAACATTAATGCATTGAAGCTGTTGCTGTGCGCATCGCTTGTTATAACGCGAGCTCAAATGGATCTCCAAGCCTCTGGCTTCGGCCGTGTTGCGATTCTTGTGAAGTTGGAGGATTCGTTTGATCCGTTCTGGAACTTTAAGGACGTGAATATCATCCAGAACTTCAGCTGCACCCTCGGCTTTGCAGAGATCAGCCTGTTTCAAAAGTACAAGAAGATCGTTCTTGTACTTTTCGTCCTTGGCAGTAGCTTTTCTTCCTTGACTAGTACTGGGGACAAGATGGACTAGGGGTGGTGCGTCGTCAAAACGAACAGATTTCTTGGTATCATATCTGGTTAACCTATCAGGAGTGGCACGAGTATTTGCCGTGGGCGGCAAGCGTGATGAAGATGAAGCCATCTTGCTTGGGCTATGCCTCTTGCTTCTAGTGGATCTACTTGTTGGTGAGCCACTCATGTTTGTTTTCTTGTTTAGTTACTAGCTAGCTAGGTATGCAATCAAAAGCTATTAGATAATCAAAAGGTATCCAATCGCCCTTAAAAAGTTTTGTGTGGAACTGTGATTTGGAAGGGAAAAACGGGAGCGTTGTCTACCAGTTAAATGCTAGCTAGCACGAAGTACATGATTGTACAGTAGAACAGACAACCGCTGACCACTGTAAAGTAAAATAGACGCCTGGTACAATACTAGCTAGCTAGTAGACCATAGTACCAGGTGCAGTCGTACCTTGCACCGGTATCACTCGCTGCTACTCGGGATACAGTATAGTACTTACAGTAGTACTAGTAGTACTGTAGATCAGTACTGTACGAAACGCGCTGAGGCCCAGCCCGCGATGACTGGTTTCTGACTGGTACTCTTTAAATTGCATAGGTGATCGTGTGTTCTTCACAAACGTGCGTTGTACTGTACTTTAGCTTGAAGATGTGTTTACGTTTACAGCCTCAGCCTCAATCTCGCCGCCACCGTCTGATGGCATGAATACACACATCACCTTTAGGTGGGACCCTAATCAGAGAAAAGAAGGGATAAATAAGGATCACTAAGTCCAATTCAACTAGTTAATTCCGATAAAAGACAGCGAGAAATTAGTAATAATTGGCTATGTTGGAAGCTACAGTATAGCTAAGAGCTGTTGGAACTTGGAAGCCGAGGAAATCCGAAGCGTCGAAGTAAACACATTTAGCGTTACAGTCTCCTGGTGCCGGCACATATACAACCGTTCTTGGCCAATTAATGGAATTCGGCATACAAGATCACACTTCTTGCTTGAAGGATGCGGGAGGGCACAATCAGAATAAAAGACATAAATCAGTTCGTTGTGCCTATCTTGAATAAAAAAGACTGCTTCTGAAAATAATACAGGAGTAGGTGTAAGTCGTGTAACACAAAAAGACTGCTTTCAGTTTACTCGCATTCATGTACGATGTGTTCACCTTTTCGTTTAGTATCCTTATCCCTATCGACAAGATGATCCTTTCCAGGATTCGCGGTCGCACATCTTCTCAGTTGAGCAGAACGACGTACGTACAACACTGAGGACCGGGTGCTGGCGTGACTACCGGTACTACTAGCTAGCTAGCTAGCTACTAGTAACAGCGATTGCACTGCCGTAGATTCAGGAAGATTCATTGATTCGGATCATTAATTTGAGCTTCGTTGCCTCATTTTTTCATCAGCACCCCATGTTGGCAGGCAGAGGTCAATACAAGAGCTTGCTCTTGCCGACGGTTTTATGACACTAATATTCCATACGATTCATTCTTTCTCTTTCATCTTTTCCTGGCCATTGATACCACAAAGTATGAGCCATGCAAAGATAAAAGTAAGATTCGAATGCCGAATCTTCTCTGCCCTCAAGAGAGCAGACGGTTGATTCCCTGGAACCTGTTGAATTGGTATCACTTTTCTCTTGCATAAATTACTTGTCTTTGATCGTTGACGAGCAAGAAGCTGGCATCAAGCAAATATTATTGTTCGATATAATGAAAGTCGCTTTCGTTTCCTTCTTTTTCTCCATTGGAGCAGCCTCGGCGGTTCCAGTTCAATTGGGCCCTCGCCCCTACTGGTTGATTGATCAGATGCGGGACACCCCTTTGAAGAGTCAACTTGGTAAGTGTTTTTTTGTTACAAAACTCATGGAGGCAGTTTGTTGCCCCGCCCACAGGTTTCTTACCATTCTCTCTCTCGCTCCTTTCTCATGGCGACATTACGGTACATGAAACGCACAAAATAGAAACTTGCGCAAACGACATGATGACATTTCAAGTGTCCGATTTTTCCATTGGCCACCGTGGTGCGTGTATGCAATTTCCCGAACACACGTTAGAGTCGTACAAAGCGGCGGCCATTATGGGAGCCGGTATCATTGAATGTGATGTCACCTTTACCAAGGACAGACAATTGATTTGTCGTCACGATCAATGCGATTTGCATACCACCACCAATGTCGTGACCATTCCCGAGCTCAATGCCAAGTGCACGAAACCATGGGAACCAATGCAAGGAGAGGACCCCACGTGCTGTGCTTCGGACTTTACCTTGGAAGAGATCAAGATGCTTTGTGCCAAAATGGATTCCAGTAGTGGAGCCGTCAATGCGACGACACCCGAAGAATATGCCTTTGGTGGAACTGCGGCGTTTCGAACCGATCTCTACTCGTTGGAAGTGTGTCCCAAGGTTCCGACCCACATGGAAAGCATTGAATTGATGCAAGCGTGGGACGCCAAATTCACACCCGAGCTCAAGAGCCCGGCCGTGGAAATGCCGTACGAAGGAGACTATAGCCAAGAAGATTATGCCCAACAAATGATTGACGAATACGTGGCTGCGGGTATTGCCCCCGAACGTGTTTGGCCTCAGAGTTTCAATCCCGACGATGTCTTTTATTGGATTCAAAATGAACCCGAATTTGGTAAGCAGGCGGTCGCTTTGGATGAAAATTACGATGCTACGGAGGAGGAAATGGATGACTGGTTTGAGTTTTTGGTGTCCAACAATGTCAAGATTGTGGCTCCTCCCATGCAAATGTTGGTCCAAGCAGCTCCCGACTCGGAACATTTGATGGAACCAAGCTATTATGCGCTGGCGGCCAAGGAACGTGGTTTGGAGATTATAACATGGACACTAGAACGAGCTGGACCTGGTTTGACTGGTTTTTATTATAACACCACGGATGATGGATTGGTCGATCTGACCGAAGGAGATCGGTTCACCTTGCTGCATGTCCTCTACGACCAGGTGGGGATCTTGGGGATCTTTTCGGATTGGCCCGCCACGGTGACCTTTTTTGCCAATTGTATGGGCATCGCATTGCGCAGTCGTGGTGGTGGTGAAGGCGAAGGAGTCAGTATGACGGAAGGAGTCAGCATGAAGGAACAATTTAGCAATGATGAAGCCGCCGCATCTGTGGCCCGCAATGGTGACTATTAAGACTAAAACATGGGTACACGGGCTCTAGTGCATTAAATGTTTGACTGTAAATTGAGAAAGGAAACCAGGAATGTTGTCTCTGCCACTAGGATGTCTAAGTTATATATTTAGGGGCGGCGCTACGAATACAAAAAAGGATGGGGGCAACTTCATTTAAGTATCCTGATCCCTATCATTCCTACTGTCCCCTTTCAGGATGGGGGTCGCACATCTTTTCAGTAACATATCCCAGTCCCTATCATGGATTTGATCAGGATCCATCTCGGACCACTGATTTTTAACCCTTTCATCCCTTTATTTTTCCAACAGAGACAACCAAAATGAATCAATTGAATGAATAGATCATACATGATACAGTACTAGTACAGTACTAGTACTACAGTAGAACTAAAATAATCAAATGGCAGACGATATTGCAGTCTATAGTTGTAGCCAATCCACAGCGAGTATAAACAATAGCTAGTAACCAGAGACAATGACTCGATCCGCAGAAGCCTTGGAACGGCGAGCTCTCAAACGAAATCGGACCCTGAAAGAACAAGAGCTTGCCGATGCCAGAAAGCCGTCTTTGAAGAAGAAAAAGAGAAAGAGGAATAAAGATGTTCAAGAACGCAAATTCAAACAGGCATTAGAGAAAAAAGGATTGGCAAAACCAAGTGGCACTGCAACTACGGGCACGGAAAATGCTACAAAAGTGGATTGCAACAACAATGATACTGCTGTCAACGAATTGCCGTCGTATATACCGCTACCACCATTATCCACAACATCATCATCATCTGTCACGTCGGTACCAAAACATACTAATGGAAGCAGTAGCAAGAAAAACACCACCAGCAGCAGCAGCAACAATAACAAAAAGAAAGCAAAGTCGTCGAATAAAAGTGGCCTGGAATGGAGCAAACCTCAAGCCAGTGACAATCAGCTAGAACACAATAAAGAATTACGCCGACGATATCTGGAAAAGGATCCAACGCTTTTGGGAGAGGAATTCGACCGAGCCAAAATATTGGTCCGACGGGATGAACGAAAGAAACAAAAAAAGATAAAGTACAAGCAAGAGAAAGAGGAACAAGTGCCAGAACAGCAGAATGGGGAACATGGAGTAACCGACAAGAAGACGCCCCAAAGTGCAGACAAATCGAATGACAGCAGCAGTATCATCAAAGGCACAGCTGAAGGCAAACAGCCACCATCTGGTACGGATGTTGGAGGCACCAGTACGGAGGAACAAAACGAAGCTGATAGAGCATTGTGCAAGAGGTATAAAAAGACAAAAGGAGAAGGCATGACCGCCGAAGAAGTAAAGCGTGCCAAAGACCTCAAAGCGGCAAAGAAAGAGCGAAAGCGACAACAGAAAGATGCAGAACAATAGGAAGTGTTTAAAATACTAGGAAAAAAAACAGGAAGTACAACTAGAAAGTACCGTATTGTAATAAACGATCATCGACCCACCCAATTGGATTTTTGTTAGGCTTGTTTATGCAATATCCTACAATTTTGGTTCATATGGATTGTCTTTGGACTCAGTCGGCAGTGAAAAAAAAGTGCTGCGTAGCCTGATTGTTATCTCATCAAAAGAATTAACAAACCAACAGTACCGACGGCTATTATTTCAGAAAGCATCCCATTTGTACTGACTTGTCTCGCAGATGAATTAGGAACAGGTGGAAATGTAGGGGCCATGGTGACTCCTGGAAGTACAGCTGTTGTTCCATTCATTGGAGGGAACCCGATTGTATTGTTTCCCATCGTTCAATTGATGGTTCCGTTACTGGGAAAAAATCCCATGGTTCCGTTCGTAAAGGGTGGACTCGCCGATGCGTTTTCATCCTCTGTCGGTGCCATGGTTTCCATATCTGTCGGTGCAAATGTTGCATTCTCGTCCTTGACTTCGTAGCCCAACGATTCGCATACTTGGGCATCCTCCGGATTGGTGCTTGTTTGAAAGCAACTCTCCAACCCAGGAGGAGGAGGACTGAGCATATCGGGGCTGGTGATCACATTGAAACCCATCCCCATGACGGCATGGGGTGTCATGGCGCAGTGAAAGGGCCAAGCTCCGACGTTATCCGCACGAAATCGGACAGCCGTCCATCCCAAAGGCCAGACACTAATCGTATCTCGCAATACTGGATCCTCCAAATTGAACAAGAGCGGATCCGTCTCCATGTCAAAGGTCCCTGCTCCCTGACCAATCACGTACATGGCATGACCATGCAAATGCCAAGCATGCAATTCCGGCACTCCATTCAAAGCTACGGCATTTTGAAGGACCATGTCAACGATATCGCCCAGGACAAACTTGTAGACAGCGATATCATGTTGCTCATGAAAGATACTGACGCCCTCGTCTTCTAGTGCATTAGAAAAATTCCAGGTCACTGTAGGCATGTCGGGAACTACAATGGTGTTGCGAATATCCGTGTCGGGCCAAGGAGCCGCATCCACGTCATGGACTGCCTCGTGGGCCAGAAAGGCAAGTGGCTTGGGTACATGCATGGAATTCGAGACATTGTTGCAAGCCCATCGAAGTTGATTGGTATCTGCTAATCGTGTTTGAGTCCCCACAAAGACAATGAAACGATCTGGTACGATATCTGGCCCCAAAATGTCGGAATTGGGTAGTCCTTCCATTTCTCCCTTGCCCTTGAGCAAGGCGTCCAAAAGGGGACCTGCCTCCATGTCATCTGGATCGACGTGATCGGCCATGGGATCATCTTCCTCGGACGGTGGCGGTGCATTGTCGTACTGTAAATAGGCATGTCCCATGACCCCTGGGCGATGCCGTACCACCGTGGACATCCAATACGAAGTGGCGGGAGCTTGATCCATAGTGACCAATACAGAATATCGTTGTGCCACATTAATATCCAAACTATCCAGAGTCAATGGCTCGACGTAGGTTCCTTCGGCTCGTACAATGGTCATGTTGTGATTGGCAATGGCAAAATTGACGGCAACAAGGGACGCGGCATTAATAAGGCGAAACAAATACGTTTTGCCGCTCTCGACGGGTACGGCTGCGAGATTATCGACGGGGCATCCTGCTGGATCACACAGCGGATGCTCTGGATCTGTGATACATCCCTCGTACCGCCCCTTGCCATTGATTAAAAAGCTTTGTGCATCTCCCAGCCAAATAAATGGTTCCGAGTCAAGTCCTAGATTTTCAAACATTTATGTTGTTGTTGTTGTTAGTGAGTGCGTGTCAGAAAATAAATATGCGTTTCATTTTTTGGATATCGAGTTCTGTAGCCCAAAATCAATATTTCACTGCCGAACCATAAATTTGACTTACCCGTCCGAATCCCCGGACCACTGCGATGATACCAATCTTGCAGAAAAATCACTCGTTCTTCATCATACAATACTTTTAGGGCTTGTTCTTCAGGATCATTGGGATCGTCAATGATAATGGCACCCTGCAAGCCATCCATTCGATCCAGCGATGTGTGACCATGCCAATAATGGGTGCCCGCATTATCGGCCACAAAGGTATGATAAAAAGTTTGCATGGGTCCGACGACACACGTACTGATGGCACCGGTCCCATCGGCATACGGTTGATTGGACATGAGCAGACCGTGGTAGTGAATGGTCACGCCTTCACTGGGAGATTCATTGATCCATTTAATGTGAATGGTATCCCCCACATTCGCCCTAATTTCGGGACCAGGATTCAGATCATCGACCAAGAGCATGTCCTTGTCAATAAAGCAATCGGGACTGAGAGGCGGCCGAGAACGACGAGGTCGAATTGTGAATTGACGAGCCACATAGGCAGCATCGACCGAAGTGATAGAGCATGGCAGGAGCAGGGTAGAATCC
>Ga0163144_10030669_pt1 | contig 10277 bp, 15 predicted proteins | sample OliLak19BULKMAT1_FD_123175 | JGI IMG/M metagenome (GOLD analysis project Ga0163144, IMG submission 123175) | Freshwater microbial mat bacterial communities from Lake Vanda, McMurdo Dry Valleys, Antarctica - Oligotrophic Lake LV.19.BULKMAT1 | ecosystem: Environmental > Aquatic > Freshwater >...
CGGCGGGCCGGTGTTAGAAACTGAAATCGTAAGCCCGCAAGGTTTCGAGATTATGACCTGCCGCCCGGAAGCCATCGCCGCAATTCAGGCCGTGCCTATATGGACGGTTTAATTCACGACGGTTCCGGTTACGGTTTCGGTGACGGTGACGGTGGCGGTTCCGGTGACGGTTTCGGTTCCGGTTCCGGTGCCGGTTCCGGTGACGGTTCCGGTTCCGGTTCCGGTGGCGGTTCCGGTGACGGTTCCGGTTCCGGTTCCGGTGGCGGTTCCGGTGACGGTTTCGGTGACGGTTTCGGTGACGGTGGCGGTTACAGTTGCGGTTGCGGTTCCGCCGAAAACAACTCAGATTAGTGACCTAGCAAATAGCTTCCGCAAAGCTGCGGCTTTATGAACAAGCACTGGGGTAATTTTGAATATGAAGCATGACTGGGATGATTACGACGCCGCACCAATCGAGATTTTTCACGGCGAAGCGATGGAGCAATTTCACAGTGGCACAAGGTTCAAGGTGAATGAAACTTTCGTTGACGGTATTCGCTACATGAACGGCATTGCCGTAAACGATATTCTCGCAGCGTTTAAAGTTAAAATTATGAAGCACTATGGGATTTCATCAAGTCCGACGTTGAAAGTGACGCCGATTAAACCGAGAAGATCACGTTTCGGTTCCGGCGACAGTGAGGAGTAAAACAGATGAAGTTCAGAAAAAAGCCAGTAGTCATTGAGGCCTTTCGTTTATATGTTGATGAGGTCCCCGGTTGGTGGCGAGAGGTAAAGGGCATTGAGATTGAAGTCGCGACAGGATGTGCGCTTATTCCAACACTTGAGGGCGTTCACCGAGCACAGCCGGGTGACTGGATCATTCAAGGAGTTAAGGGCGAACTTTACCCCTGCAAGCCGGACATTTTCGAAATGACGTATGAGCCAGCCTGACGGGAATGTCCACACGATGCCGACCGATGGACCTCAGCATATCGAGTCTGCGGACTGTTGGTGCGAGCCTGAGCTTGTGGCGGACTACTCTAGTCAAGACGGCGTGAAATGTTATCTACATAAGGAAGTACAATGAGAGAGCGCGACGGGCTTAGGGCAGAGCTTAAAGATTGCGAGATCACAATCGAAAAGCTGGATGCAGCATTCGACAATCTGCTTAAATTAAGCAGACAGCTTCGCGAGGAGTTGGCGGACCTGCGCCGGATCCGGTGACGGTCCCGGCCCTGAAGTGGCTGGCGCTGGACCCGAGAACACGCGAAAAACATGTGTGCAAGCCTAAAAAAGCCACGAAGGACCCGTTTGAGCGACTACGTATTCCAGGGGACCCCTGGTGGCTTAAGTAGTATTGACACGCCTCCTGGACCAAACATAAACTAGGTCATGAAAATAAACTGCGCCCACTCAGACATTTTAGACATCGACACCCTAGTCTCGCACCCGCGCAACCCCAACAAGCACACCGAGAAACAGATAAAGCTCCTGGCGAAGATCATGAAGCATCAAGGCTGGCGTCACCCCGTCACGGTCTCGAAGCGTTCCGGGTTCGTGATCGCGGGACACGGCCGCATTGAAGCCGCGAGACTAAACGGCTGGGAACAGGTGCCGGTAGACAAGCAAGAGTTCGCTTCAGAGGCGGACGAGTACGCCCATTTAATAGCTGACAACAAGATCGCAGAACTCGCGGACCTTGACCTTCAGATGGTCGACGAGGACGTGATTAAGCTTGGTGAAGACTTCGATCTAGACCTGCTCGGAATCCCGTTTTTTCAGCTCGGCACCTCAGACGATAACGACCCGGACAAGCACTGGAAAGGCATGCCTGAGTTTGACCAGCCAGATGCAACCAGCTACCGCCATGTAGTGGTCCATTTCAGGACACCACAAGATGTGGCGCAATTCTTCACCCTGATCGGTCAGAACAATACCGGCGGTACCAAGTCCATCTGGCACCCGTTCAGGGAACACGATGACTTGGAGGCGAACCGTTATGAAGTTGAATAGCCCACAGTTCCCGCTGTACATACCGTCAAAGGGCCGCACAGAGTCCATGATCACGAGCCGGTTCTTGTCCTCCATAAACGTCCCGCACCATATCGTTGTGGAACCCCAGGAGGTCCAGGCCTACAGGGACGCAGTTAAACGACTCAACCTACAGGCTGAAATCATCCAGCTAGATCTGACTTACAAGGGAAAATACGAACTGTGCGACAACTTAGGCATGACCAGATCCACCGGCCCAGGACCAGCCCGTAACTTCGCTTGGGACCATTCCATAGCGAACGGCTTCCCCTTCCACTGGGTCATGGATGACAATATTAACGACTTCAGAAGGCTGAACCAGAACCGCAAAATCAAAGTCAATGACGGCACGATATTCCGGTGCATGGAAGACTTCGTGCTGCGCTACTCCAATGTGGCCATGGCTGGACCCAATTATGAAATGTTTGCGCCAGCCAAGCAGAAGTCGCCGCCGTTCATAACGAACACCCGCATCTATAGCTGTAACCTAATCATGAATGAACTCCCCTTCCGCTGGCGCGGTCGGTACAACGAGGACACGATCCTTTCACTGGACATACTCAAAGCCGGCCTATGCACGGTTCAGTTCAATGCCTTCCTGCAAAAGAAACGCGCAACCCAAACGGTCAAAGGTGGAAACACCAAGGAGTTCTACCACGCTGAGGGCACGGTGCAGGAAGGGCAGAAGTATGCCGACACCGGAACTTTAAAGAAATCTGAAATGCAGGTAAACGTCCACCCCGACGTAATCGGCTTGACCTGGCACTACGGGCGCATCCACCATCATGTCGACTATCGCCCGTTTAAACGAAATAAGCTTAAACTCCGGAACGGGAACGACTTAAAAGACGCTACGAATAACTACGGCATGGTCCTGAAGACTCGCCCTAAACCTTAAAATGCGATTATAATGCGACATGGCTAAAGGCAGAAAAACAGATGGTAGACTTCCTGCTGACCAACACGTTGCCTCGCCTCCTGCTCGGCGCCCGTGGTTACGGCAAGACCGACTACGACACGATCCTCGGCGTCGCCTACGACGTATACATGAGCCCGACCCATACCTGGATGATCCTGACTAAGGAAAAGAAACGGTCGAGCGCAATTATTGTCGAGATTGCCTCAGCGCTAAAAGCGAACGGCGTACTGCTGGATCGGGAATGCTAAATGCCTACGCACTAACGCATGTTGACTAAAAGAAATCTAAAAGGTCCTGCACGTATTGCAAATTAAAATTATTTCGTCACAATGTATTTCATGAATAATAAAAACCTCACGACTGGTCCATTACAATTTGCAACTGATATAAGCATGGACACGTCGACGGCAATAACAGCAAGCCTGAATATAGCCTCATTTAAAAATACAGCTATTCAAACCATCTGGAGAGTCGGCGCTGGCAACACAGCCGCAGCGGGGGCGTTTACTCTTCAGGGATCTTTAGACGGCGGCATAACTTACACAGCTATTACGAGTGGAGCTAACACCCTAGCGCCGGTTTTTACAGCGGCAGCAACCCAAGGGTCCTTCTTCTGGACGATCGACGGACCGTTTCACCTTATTCGAATATCATATGCACGTACTACCGGTAATGGCTATTTTAACAGCTATTACTCGGCAGTCGTAGACGACTAAATTCCTATTCGTAGGGATAGTTGACAATCCGATAAACTATGAAACGATTGTCCCTATGGGGATAAAGCTTTATTCACTACGCGCACTTTGGGCAGAAAACGGATTTTCTCCCTTTGTCGCGGCAAATACAATTAGCGACGAAATATACTGCGTGGAAAAAATAGCTGACGAGGCTTACGTCGTGGACGAGGATAACTGTAGCAAGATCCTCTCGGCCGACGCCATCGCTTGGATCGCTATAGACCCGGAAGAAGACGACCACGACGAAGGTACAGAAGATAAAATTAATGTTGAATTTCATGACATTAACTGAAACTAGACAAAACCAAGACAAAAGTCATGCCGAATAATAACCCTACTGGCAAGGGAGGGAATAGATTCGCTAAAGGGAACTCCGGAGGGCCAGGAAGACCGTCTGGGCAAGGGCTCACGCGCAATCTAAACCGTGTTGATATAGAGAATTCTATAAATAAATATTTCAAGTTATCCTTTCAGGAGCTTCTCGCCCTATCTAAGGATTTCAGTCTCCCATCGGGTGATCATATTTTAATTCGTATAATGATTAACGCTATGAAGAACGGCGATCCATCCAGGATGGAGTTTATCCTGAATAGAATGGTCGGAAAGGTTGCAGATAAAATGGAGGTCACCTCTAATAATTTTAATAACACGATAGTCGAGGCAGTCGAAAGGCGCGAGCGAGAAGCGAAGGAGTTTAGAGATAAAAAACTTATCACCGGAAGAGCAGGCATTAAAGAAGACTGAAGACCCAAGCTGGCGTCTGAAACACTTTTATTATATCGTGAATAAACAAGGGGACAAAGAGCTTTTTATTCCGAATAGTATTCAAAAATCAATATTGGCAAACAATAATCCAAGAAAAATAATACTTAAGGCTAGGCAATTTGGCGTCTCAACCATGTGCTTACTGCGGCAACTAGATAAAACTTTATTCACTAATAATATGACGACCTGTATTTTGGCCCATGAACAAGATGGAATTAAAAAACTATTTCGCATCGTCGCAGGGGCTTATAAGTTTATGCCGGATGAGTTTAAGCCCGCAATTGACAGAGGCGGCGGCTCTAAATATGAAATGTACTTCCCGGAGCGTAATTCTCGTATTTATTGTGACCTTGAATCTCGCGGCGATACGATCCAGGACCTTCATATTTCAGAAGCTGCTTTTATCTCAGACGTAGGCCGGATGCGATCAACAATTCAAGCCGTCCCAATCGGAAACCCCGTCACTATCGAGACAACTCCAAACGGGCTAGCGAATCACTTCTATGAAGAGTGGATCAATCACAATCAGGCGTATGAGAAACTATTTTTCCCCTGGTTTCTTCACGAGGAATATAAAATCAACCAAAGAATCGGTGAGCTTACGCAAGAAGAAAAAGACTTTACGCAAAAAGCGTTTGAGCTATTTAAAATCAAAATCACGCCAGCGCAAATCGCGTTTCGAAGATTAAAACAAAACGAGCTAAAAGAATTATTTCAGCAAGAGTATCCCGAAGACGATATTACTTGTTTTCTCACCACTGGGAACTCTCCGTTTAATTTGCAAAAGCTTAAAGCTCAAGTCTCCAATATAAAAGAGCCAATCGAGATTAAAGATGGCATACGTATATACGAGAAGTTTGAAATGAAAAACACTTATGTAATCGGTGCCGACCCTGCAGAGGGAATAGACGGGGATAGCTCCGCTGCTATCGTGCTGAATGCAAAAACCTATACGATCTGCGCCGCACTTCACGGCTACTATAGACCTTTTGAATTCGCGCATAAGTTGAACGCACTGGGGAAACTCTACGGTCGGTCGTACATGCCAATGTTAAGCGTGGAGAGAAACAATCACGGGCATGCTGTACTTCAGGAGTTATCTGAACATATCAGGTACAACAACCTGTACGCTCATGAGGATATGAAGCTTGGCTATCCGACGACACGGCTAACTAGACCAGATTTGTTTTATACTTTCGTCGAGGCGGTTGAAAGTCAGGACCTTAAAATAGTTGACAACACTCTATTTCAGGAATGCTTGACGCTTGTCAACAATCAGGGAAAGATCGAGGCAGTAAGTGGAAAGCATGACGACTTGATCGTGGCAGCCGCTCTCGGTATACAATTGTGTATTAAACAAAAAAGTTTGGATGTATATAATAACATAGGTTCAAAAATTCGCTAGAGGAGGGCATGGATGCCTGAAACAGCTAAGCCCCCCGTGCCGCGTGCAGAAATTTCTCACAGTCCTATAGAGCAGCTATACGCAAACGTCGCCGAGAAAACCTTTTATCAATCTGCTTACTATGACGACTCTTATCGTCAACCATACAACCCGGACGATTTATTTAGGAAAGATTACGGCTATAAGGTCTACCGCGAGATGCTTAAAGATGATCAAGTCTCGGTATGCCTACAGCTGAAAAAAGATTTAGTCATAGGATCTGGCTTTGATATTATCTCAGAGGATAAGGGCGAATCAGTAAAAGAAGATATTCAAAAAGCTTTATACGAAGATCCAGAATATTCCTTTGACGAAATGCTGTATGAGATTTTGTCCTCATATGAATTCGGATTTTCTGTTAGCGAAAAGATTTTCAAACACCGATCTGACGGCACGCTGACTCTTAAGTATATAAAAACCAGGCACCCTTCGACGTGGCTTCTACATGTCGATGACGGCGGAAACGTAGAGAAGTTTGAACAGCAGGGCGGGAAAACGAAGGTCGAGTTAGACCCGAAATGTTTAATTCATTACGTAAACAACCGATCATTTCAAAACCCTTACGGGACATCGGACCTCCGCGCTGCTTATTATGCATGGTTTACTAAGACGCAAGTTATCCGCTATTACGGAATGTTTTTAGAGAAATCAATCGGTCCTATACCAGTTGCGAAATACCCGATGGGAACTCCGCAAGCGCAGGTCGATCAGCTCTACGATGCCGTCAGAAGTTTTCAGTCGAAGACCGCGCTCACTATTCCCAAAGAGGTTGAGATTGAGTTTCTAAACTCTGGCAACGATGGCGACGCTTACGTCAAAGCTATTAACTTATTCAATATGTTTATCGGAAGATCATTATTCGTCCCCGATCTTGTCGGACTTCAAGGATCAGAAACCTCCGGAGGATCGCAGGCCCTAGGTAAAGAACAATTGGATTTATTCTTAAAGCACATCTCACGCCGGCGCGCGCTACTTGAACGAGTTATCAATCGCGAGATTATCCAGCCGATAGTCCAGTACAATCATGGGTTCGTGGATGTCTATCCAAAGTTTCAGTTTCGTCCGGTTCAGGAAGACGATCAACTTTCGTTCTCCAAACTATGGCTTGAGGCTTCACGGTCTGGCGCGATTCCCGTTAGTGAACAAGAAATTCAACACTTTAAAAAGAGCATTAAGTTTCCTCACAACACGGTTACCGAAGAGGATCTAGCTATTGGCGATAATCCAAATACAGGTAAGCCACAAGAAGAGCAAGATAATGTAGAACAAGCTGAGCCTCCAGAAAAAGATAGTAGCGCAAAAAAAGACGAGCCGGTTAAAAAAAAAGAATTCAGCCTAGAGCCTCGGACTAGCTACGAGAAAAAGGTCAACTTCGCAGAGATTAAATTTGCCCTAGATAGCGCCGATCTAAACGTGATGACCGATACGAAGCCAATCTTTGAAAAGATAGCCTACGATGTGATTGATCAAATCGAGAGGAAGAAAATATTAGATAAGCAAAAAATAGATATGGTCGACGGTATTAAGATCAACCACCTTAAGGACTTAAAGTTAGCCCTAAAGAAAACCTTTCGTGAAGTCTTCCTTCGCGGGAAGTCTGAGGCCCGCACTGAGGTGAATAAAAAAGATATGGCCAAGCCCTTAGCCTCGGATAAATTTCTGGAGATGCTGGAAAAAGAAACGTTCTCTTTTGTTGGTGACTGGCAATACGATATTTCAAAAAGGGTTAGACAGACGCTGATCGCAGCAATTAAAGACGGCAGACCTTTGTCCGACGTAACTGAAGAGATACTTCAGACCATTACTGGCGAGTCAAACAAGACGCGAATCGAAAGGTTCGCCCGCACAAAGCACACGGAGATCTACAACAAAGGACGGCTTGAATATTTTAAGGACTCCGGAGTCGTCGCCGCTTATCAGTACTCGGCAATTTTAGACGATAGAACATCTGATATTTGCGCGGACCTGGACGGGAAGATTTTTTCAGATGGCAGCGAACCTGTGCCCCCGCTACACTTCTACTGTCGCTCCACTTTAGTCCCGATTACTAAGTACGAAGACTTCACCCCGGACAGAACAGTGGAAACCACCGACGAGAACGGCAATGATATCAAACAAGACATCAACGCTTACATCCGGGATAATATCGGCGATGGGTTTTCAGTAAAGTGAGGGGCAAATGAAAGAAGTTTTAGAATATTACATGAATCACACAGACGAGAAGCTTAAAGAAATTCAGCGCGAGCTCCAAAAGATGAACAATAAGCTGGACTCATTAAATAACTTCAAGTGGAAAATATCCGGCGCACTCGCTGTTATTTTTTTCCTAGGTGAACTGGCTAAATCGTATTTTTTCAAAGGAGGCTAAATGTCAATCATGCAATCTATAAACGATGTTCAAATATTTTCCGCAGGAACCTGGAACGGGGATAAGTATACGACAGACGACCTTGACGAAATGGTTAATGCCTTTGAGGCGAATAAAACAAAAGTTCGCCCATACCTAAAGCTAGGTCATGACGAAAACCAAGAGCTTCTGCAAAGAGACGGTCTCCCAGCAGCTGGCTGGATAGATAGAATCTATCGTGTCGGGGATATGCTTTTTGCAAACTTCGTCGACATTCCTAAAAAGATATATGATTTAATTAAAAACAAAGCATATAGAAACGTATCCAGCGAGATATATTGGAACATTGATATCAATGGCACACTGTATAAACGGATGCTTTCAGCGGTTGCCCTTCTCGGAGCGGACACCCCGGCGGTCATGAACCTAGACGATATTTTGAATATGTATGGTCTAGTTTCTTTCGAAACGGTGAAGAGTTATAGTAAAAACCAAAACATAGAAATAAAGTCATACTCATTCGACAAGGAGGTTGAGGTGAACGAAAACGAGATTAAGTTGGCTTATGATTTAAAGTTACAGGCCGAGAAACTCAAAGAAACAGAAGACCAAGCTGCTGCGCTTCAGGCAGAAAAAGCTGACTTCGAAAAACAAATCGCTGAACTAAAAGAATTCAAGCTTCAAGCTGAAAAAGATCGTGCCGTTGCAATTGAGAACGAGCGCATCGCTAAGATTGAAAAGTTTGTAACTGAGCTTGAGGCAGAAAAACTCTCCACTCCTGCTATGAGCCCTATATTGACCGCTCTTATTTCTGGGAAAACAGAGCTGTCAGTAGGCGAGAAGAAGTATTCCACTAAAGAAGAAATGTTTAAAGAGCTCTTAAAACTCCATTCTGCGTCTGATGTTAATTTAAAAGAGAATTCAAAAGACTTTCAGGTTAAGGGAGACAATAAGGACGAAGACGATAAACTGGTCGCTTTGGCGAATAAGTACATGGAAGAAAATAAATGTACGTTCCGCCAGGCCCTTAAAGCAGTAAAGGAGAAATAAGAGATGTCACGAAATATTGAAAGTTTTAAAGTTTTAACCACACTCTCGGCATATCGAGTTGTCGCTTGCGAATCGGGTACCGCTAACACAGTCGTTCTTCCTACCTTAGCGGCATGTCCTATAGGAATCACAGTCGACACAGTTAAAGACACTACCGGCGCCATTCCCGTTCAAACGGAAGGAATCGCGTATCTTTACTTCAACGACACATGCGTGTCTGGTAGGTTGGTTGGTCACGACTCTTCAGGACGCGGCGTTCCTTATAGCGATGTCACTGCCGGTGGTTACTCCATTGGTACTTTGGTCGGTCCGACCGTTGCTGCGACAGGAACACTCGCGCAAGTTTTGATTAGTCCTTTTTGGAAAATTATCACTTAATTTAATAATGGAGGATTTACGATATGCCCTTAATTAATACAATTCACACAGACACTCTACTGAGTAACGTTGCGGTAAAATATTATAACCAAGAATATATTGCGCAAAAAGTTTTCCCCGTAGTGCCAGTTAAAAAAGAATCCGACCTTTTCCGAATTTACACTCGTGATTTCCGTTTACCGGAGACCAAGCGTGCGAACAAAGGTAAGGCGCTTGAGTACTCTTTTGACGTCACCACAGGTGCGATGGTCCTAGAATTCCATGGTCTTAAGGACTATGTTTCTGACCGCGACGCTTCGAACTACGATATCTTCGACCTTAAATCTGACACGGTTGAGAAATTGACCGACGTTATTTTAAAGCGCTTGGAGAAATCGGTAGCCGATCTAATGGTGAAGGCCAATTGGTCGCTAAACGTTTCCCTGTCGACCGCTCAGCAGTGGAACGCGACCACTACCGCTAACCCGATAGTGTTCTTTGATACCGGCTCATCGACTGTTCTTTATAACAGCGGATACATGCCAAACTTTATCGCAATGTCTCGCGACGCTTATATTTCTACTAAGAACAACTCAAACGTCTTGGACCGGGTGAAATACACCTCTGCCGAAATGGATAAAAACA
>Ga0163144_10030671_pt1 | contig 10277 bp, 7 predicted proteins | sample OliLak19BULKMAT1_FD_123175 | JGI IMG/M metagenome (GOLD analysis project Ga0163144, IMG submission 123175) | Freshwater microbial mat bacterial communities from Lake Vanda, McMurdo Dry Valleys, Antarctica - Oligotrophic Lake LV.19.BULKMAT1 | ecosystem: Environmental > Aquatic > Freshwater > Lake...
CGGATCCTTGATATTGCCGACCCGCTTGTCCCACTCGATCCGGTAGAGATCGAACCGGCGGTCAGCGAGGTTTTGTACCGTGCCCTCGGCCCGCGCCCAGCTGAGGTCAGCGAGGTTGACGTCGCTGATCGTCAGAGTTTCGACATTCTCCGACGCCTCGGCCGCGATCCCGTCACGCGCGAAAGGGAAATCGCACGGAGTGAGAATGCAGCTTTGGGCGTATTGAATGTCCATATTGGCGACGTTCGGCAGGTTGCCGACATTGCCGCTCATCACGACAAAGCACTGGTTCTCGATCGCGCGTGCCTGCGAACAGTACCGGACGCGCATGTAGCCTTGGCGGCTGTCAGTGCAGAACGGCACGAAGATAATCCGCGCGCCTTCGTCCACCAGCCGCCGGGCGAGTTCGGGGAATTCGGCATCGTAACAGATTAGTACGCCGATGGGGCCGCAATCGGTCGGGATCGCGTCGATGCTGTCGCCGCCCTTGATGTTCCACCAATAGGCTTCGTTGGGGGTGGGGTGGATTTTTTCCTGCGCGTGGATCGATCCATCGCGCAGGCACACATAGGCGACATTGTGAATGTCGCCATCGGGCATGCGGGTGGGGTGCGATCCGCCGATGATGTTTATGTTGAACGCCAGCGCCATTTCCGACAATCGTTGGCGGATGCGCGGGGTGTAATCGCTGAGCGTTTCGATGGCTTCGAGCGGGGTGAGTTCCTTCGGCTCTGCTGACAGCAGCATGACGGTGAACATTTCGGGAAAGACGATGAAGTCCGCCTCGTAATCGGCTGCAACGTCGACGAAATATTCGATCTGCTTCATGAATTCATCGAAGCCCGAAACCGCACGCGATTGCAGCTGGCAGGTGGCGATGCGCACGCTTTCGACATCGCGTGGCAGGCGGTGCTTGGGCGGGGATTCGCTGTCGACATAGGGGTTGCGCCAGACCATCCGCACCGCGTTGCCGCGGCTGGCTTTGTCCTCGGGCAGGTAACGTGGCAGGATGCCGTGCGCTTCGAACCCGTTGGCGAGTTGGAACCGCAGCACCGGATCGTGAATTTTGCTTTCGGTCACCAGTTCGAGATATTGTTCGGGTGTTTCGGCGCGGTTGGCCTTGCGGCGCTTGGCGCGGGCATAGCCCGGCATCCGCCCGCCAAACACGATCCCGGTCAGATCAAGCCGTTCGGCCAGCGCGCGGCGTTCTTCGTACAGGCGCCGTCCAAGCCGGGTGCCGCGCACCGCGGGATCGACACATAGTTCGTAGCCGTAAAGCCAGTCACCGGTGGGATCATGGCGGCTGCCGAAGCCGTTTCCGGTGACCTCGTCCCAGGTATGGTCGGACAGGGCAACCCGCTCGTCGAGCCGCATCGATGCGCAGTATCCGACTACCGCACCATCGAACAGCGCGACAAAGCAGCCTTCGGGGTAGTTGTTGATCTGCCCGCGGATTTCGCCCTGCGTATAGGCTGGCAGATCATCATATGCGCGGCGAACAAGCTCACCGATCGCCCGTACGTCCTTGAGCTTGGCTTGGCGGATTTCTAGTCGCACGGTTGATCGGCTTGCCATGATTCTCCTAAACCCCTCCCGCACCGGGGAGGGGAGTTTATCAGGCCTGATTGGCCATTTCCTTTTCAAGGTTTTGCGCGACCGTTTCGAAAAACTGCTCGGTGGTTTGCCATGCTTGGCCGGGTCCGATCAGCAGCGCCAGATCCTTGGTCATGTGGCCCTTTTCCACGGTCTCAATGCACACCCGTTCGAGCGTTTCGGCAAACTTGACCACATCGGGGGTGCCATCGAACTTGCCGCGATACATCAGCCCGCGGGTCCACGCGAAGATCGAGGCGATCGGGTTGGTCGAGGTCGACTTGCCCTGCTGGTGCTGGCGATAGTGGCGGGTGACGGTGCCGTGTGCAGCTTCGGCTTCGACGGTCTTGCCATCGGGGCTGAGCAGCACAGACGTCATCAACCCGAGCGAGCCGAAGCCTTGCGCCACGGTATCGGACTGCACATCGCCATCGTAATTCTTGCACGCCCATACGAACTTGCCCGACCACTTGAGCGCGGATGCGACCATATCGTCGATCAGGCGGTGCTCGTAGACGATCCCAGCGGCCTTGAACTTTTCTGCGAAGCCTTCGGTGTCGAACACTTCCTGGAACAGATCCTTAAAGCGCCCGTCATAGGCTTTGAGGATGGTGTTTTTGGTCGACAAATACACCGGCCAGCCAAGGTTGAGGCCGTAGTTGAAGCTCGACCGGGCGAAATCGCGGATCGAATCATCAAGGTTGTACATCGCCATCGCCACGCCAGCGCTGGGGAAGTCGAACACGTCGAGATCGATTTTGGTGCCATCATCGCCGTCAAACACCAGCCGCAGCTTGCCCGGGCCGGGGATCAGCGTGTCGGTCGCCTTGTACTGGTCGCCGAAGGCATGACGGCCCACCACGATTGGATCGGTCCAGCCCGGTACAAGGCGCGGGACGTTGTCGATCACGATCGGCTCGCGGAACACCACACCGCCAAGGATGTTGCGGATCGTGCCGTTGGGCGACTTCCACATTTTCTTGAGGCCGAATTCCTCGACCCGCTGCTCATCCGGAGTGATGGTGGCGCACTTTACGCCGACGCCGTGCAGCTTGATCGCATTGGCGGAATCGATGGTCACCTGATCATCGGTCGCATCGCGGTTCTCGATCGAGAGGTCGTAATAGTGCAGATCAATGTCGAGATAGGGCAGGATCAGCCGCTCGCGGATCCATTGCCAGATGATCCGGGTCATTTCGTCGCCATCAAGCTCGACGACGGGGTTGGCGACTTTGATTTTCTGCATGGCTGTTGCCCTATCCTTCTTGCCCCGTCTGCGCAGGGCTGTGATTGACCGACAGGAAGTTGTTTCGAGCCCGTCCAGAGGCTCACAGATCCCGCGCGGGCTTTAGCAGAGGAGGCGATGCTTGCAAGCGGTGCACCGGTCATTGGTTTTGCAAGGGCTGTTGCGCCGCGCGAGCCTAACCGCTTGGGGCACAAAAAAGCCCGCCGGATGCCATCAAGGCGGGGCGGGCATTTTGTGGCTCAGGCGCCTACAATTATCCGGTGGTGGGCGTAGCAAGGATTGAACTTGCGACCCCTACGATGTCAACATAGTGCTCTACCACTGAGCTATACGCCCGCACCATCGGATTGGCGCCTCTTTCGAAGCGGAGGCGGCCTTTAACGCAGCACCGGGCAAGGTGCAAGCGATTCGAAATCTCAGCCGCGCGCCGCGTCGGCTTCCTCGAACAACCGCTCTACTTCAAGCACGAGATCGCGCAGATGGAACGGTTTCGATAGCACCTTGGCGGTTGGCTGTTCGCGGCTGGCGCGCAAGCTGACCGCGGCAAACCCGGTAATGAACATCACCTTGGTGCGCGGGCTGATTTCAGCGCACCGCTGGGCGAGTTCGATCCCGTCCATTTCGGGCATAACGATGTCCGACAGCAGCAGGTCAAAATCGCCGGTTTCGAGCAGCGGCACCGCATCGGTGCCGCGGTCGACCGCGCTGACATCATAGCCGGCATTGGTCAGCGCCCGCGCAAGATAGGTGCGCATGGCTTCCTCATCTTCGGCGAGCAGGATTCGGGGGGTTCGTATCGACGTCATAGAACGGTAGATAGCAGCGCGGACTTAAGAAATCTTTCCGTCTGCGCCCGATTCACTTCGCAATGGTGCAACGAGGGCATGGGACCCACGAGAACAGGCTTTGACAGCGCGGCGCAAAGGCGGCAGCAAGGATGAGAATGGCACCGCCCTCCCGCTCAACCACTGATCTTGCCGCTACCTTGCGGGTGCCAGTCGCGGGCGGCTGCGTGCCGGGGACGAACGGCGCTCCAGCGTTTACAATGACCACGCCGCCGCGGCTGCGCCTTCCGGTGCTGATCGCGGTGCCGCACGCAGGACGCGCGTATCCGAACGCGGTGCTGGCCCGGTTGCGCGATCCGGAGCTTGCGCAGCTGCGGCTTGAGGATCGCTATGTCGACCGTCTCGGGGTGGAGATCGCGCACCAGACCGGTGCGGCGCTGCTGGTCGCTCATGCGCCGAGGGCGCTGCTGGATCTCAACCGCGCCGAAGACGATGTCGATTGGGACATGGTTGAAGGCGGCCGCCCAGCGGATCTCCCCGCGGTTGCAGCCGAATTGGGGGGCAATCGCCGCGCGCGTAGCGGGCTGGGACTGGTGCCGCGCCGCCTGCCAGGATCTGGCGAAATCTGGCGTGGACGCTTGGCGGCGGACGAACTCGCCGCGCGTGTCGAGGGCATCCACCGCACCTATCACGCGGCGCTCGAAGCGGGACTGGCCCGCATTCACGCCGAATGGGGCACGGCGCTGCTGATCGATCTTCATTCCATGCCGCCGCTGCGCGTTGCCGAAGGGGAAGGTCAAGCGCCGGTGATCGTGCTGGGCGACCGCTTCGGTGCTTCGTGTCACCAGACCCTGATGGGCCGCGCGCTGGCACACCTGGAGCGGCGGGGGCATGCCGCCGCGCAAAACCGGCCCTATTCCGGCGGCTATGTGCTCGATCGCCACGGCGCGCCGCAAGCGGGCGTGCATGCCATGCAGATCGAGGTGTGCCGCGCAACCTATCTCGACCGGCGGCTGGCCGAGCCCGGCGCGGGCCTTGCCGGGGTGGCAGCGATGCTGGCGACCCTAGTGCGAGAGCTGGGGGCTGAAACCGCGCTACTTGGCGGCGGCGATGGCCTGCTGCAAGCGGCAGAATAGCGGCTCAAAAGAAAGGGGCAGGTGGCTCGCGCCGACCTGCCCCCATTCATGCAAACCCACCGAGGCCGGAGCCTCGGCACCAATCAGTTGATCGTTGCCGCTGCGTCGGCTGGCATCGGCACCTTGCCCTGTGACAGCTGCCGTTCAAAGATCGTGCGCATCAGATTGAGCGAGAACAGGTGCGCATAAATCAGCGCCAGCATCCCGTTCTTCGACAGGCCTTCGATGGTCTCGCCCGACAGTTCGCGCAGCTTGTTCTCGTCTACCATGCGGAAACCGCGATAGATGAACGGCTTGTCGGGCATGTCGTTGCGGGTGATCGCAATTTCGCCGTCCATCAGGATGTCGAGCTTGGCGAGTTCTTCCATGAAGAGCTTGGTGCGCTGACCGGCTTCTTCGAAGCGGCGGCAGAATTCGAGCACACCTGTGGTATACTCGGTCGGCTGGCCCGCGCCATCGAACAGCGCCTGACCATCATCACGTTTGCCGATCACGCCGATGCTCGGGTCAAAGCATAGCGACATGTCGTCATTGCCCTGCTGAAGCTTGGCGAGGATGAAGGGATAGCGGCGCGCATAGGCGGGCAGATAAATCGCTTCGTTGATCTTGTTGTCATCGCCGACGAACGTGTTGACCCCTTCGTTGAGGCCGAACAGCGCGATCGGCAGCGGATTTTCGCCAGCGGTGAACACGATCGGGAAGTGACGCTGCGCATCGACGAATTCGTCCGAGGTCAGCGGAATTGCATGCGTCGCGCCGATATAGGCGGCGCTTTCGAGCGTCCCGGCCTTCCAGTCGGCATGGTCCCGGCTGTTGAGCGGCAGGAGGTCCTTGTAGAACAGCGGAAGTTGCGGTTGCGGCGCGCTGGCCATGACGTCGTCTCCGGAAAAAACGGTGGTGAATGATCCCCTCAGCGGGGGGTGATCCGCTGAAAGCGCGGCCCTTAAGCGTTTGTGCCCCATGGTGCAAGCTGTGGAGGTCAGGGTTGCGGGCTGGCGTGCAGCAGTTTCCCCGGATTGAGCAGATTGTCGGGATCCAGCGCCGCCTTGACCCGCTGCATCAGCGCCAAAGCCACAGGGTCGTGCAGGCGCGCGAGCTCATCCACCTTCATCTGCCCGATACCGTGTTCGGCGCTGATTGATCCGCCCCATTGGGTAACCAGATCATAGACGCGGGCGCTGACCGCCTTGCCGTCAGCTTCCTCCCACACCCCGCGCACCGCACCTTGGGGGGCGAGGACGTGGAAATGGACATTGCCATCGCCCAGATGACCGAAGGCGACCGCGCGGGTGCCGGGAAACGCGCTCTCGATCGCGGGCGAGGCGGCAAGGATGAATTCGGGCATCGCTTCGACCGGCACCGAAATATCGTGCTGCATCGCCGGGCCAAGAGCACGTTCGGCGGCTGAGATCGAGTCTCGCAGGGTCCAGAAATCCTCGGCCTGCGTGTCATTGATGGCGATCACGGCGTCGTCGATTAGCTCTTCCTCAAGCGCTGCGGCCAGCGCGGATTCGAGCATCTCGCGCAGGGCGGCGTTGTCGGTGACAGGGGAAACGCATTCGATCAGCGCGTTCCAAGCATTCCGCTCGCCCAGCGGCGCGCGCGCGTTGGGAAGATGGGCTAGCACGCTATCGAGGCAATGATCCGGCACCACCTCAAACCCCTCAAGCGCATCGCCCATCGCGCGCTCCATCTGCCTTAGCAGCGTCCGTGCTTCGACGATCCCGCCAAGACCCACCCAGGCGGTAACCCTGCCGATCGGAGCGGGCAGCAGCCGCAAGGTCGCAGCGGTAATGATGCCAAGCGTGCCTTCTGATCCGATCAAGAGCTGTTTCAGATCGAACCCGCGGTTGTCTTTCTTGAGCGGGGTGAGGGTGTCCAGAACTTCACCACTCGCCAGCACCGCTTCCAGCCCCAATACCTGCGCGCGCATTGTGCCGTGGCGCAGCACCTGCGTGCCGCCGGCATTGGTCGATATGAGCCCGCCGACGGTCGCTGAACCCTTGCCCCCCAGCGTCAGTGGGAAGCGCAAACCCGCAGACTCGGCCGCATCGTGCAGATGTTGCAGGATCACGCCCGCCTCACACACCACCTGTCCAGCATCAGGATCGAGCGAGCGGATCGCATTCATTCGCCGCAGCGACAAAATCAGCGCGGTGCCGCTCCCATCCGGTGTCGCGCCGCCTGCCATGCCGCTATTGCCGCCTTGCGGGACAATCGGCACACCATGCGCGGCGCATAGCTTGATCAGCGCGGCGACCTCGGCGGTGGATGCGGGTGAAGCCAGTGCCAGCGCGCGCCCGGTGTAACGCCCGCGCCAGTCGGTCAACCAGGTGTCCATCCTGTCAGGATCGGCCGTCAGCCCGCGCGGGCCGAGCAATTGCGCGCACCTTTCAAGGAAGGCAACTGTGGTCGGGGCGGGTGGGGGAGCCGTCTCAGTCATTGTGGCCTCCATGCCACAGTTGGGCGCGAATGTGCCACCTGTTTTGGGCGAGGATGCGATACAGTTAAGCCACGGTTCAATTGGCGATGCTAAGCCGAGGTGTGCTTTTCAAGCGCCGGATGAACATTTTCGGTGCAGTTCCTGCGCTTTTGGGAGAAATACCCCCGCCTCATGGACAGTCTGTTCGCCTTTGCGGCGCCGTTGGCGTTGATGCTGCCTTTGGCAGCGGGGGCGGTGGAGGCGCCGGAGGGCAAAGCGGGCGGGGCACCTGCGGCATCGGCACCGCAATGCGATGCCGCCGGGATGGGTGAGCCGCCGCGCGTCAATCCGCTTTCAGCCTATCGCAGCACCGCCACCGCGCAGCAGGTGAGGATCCAACAGCGCGTGATCATTCGGATTGCCCCACTGCCACCTGCCGAGCGCGATGAGATGCTAGCCGAACTGCCGCAGCGCGGAAGTTCTTACCGGTTGGAAGAACGCGCCAAGACAAAGTGCGTCGCGTTGCAGGACATCGCCTGGGTTGAGACCGGGATTGGCAGCGGCAACCGGCTTGTGCTGGTCATGCGCGACCGGCGGCTGGTGTCGGTTAATCTCGAAAAATCGTGCCGCGCCCGTGACTTCTACTCGGGCTTTTATGTCGACAAGTCCAAAGACGGGCGGATCTGCATTGACCGGGACCAGCTGCGATCGCGCACCGGGGCGAGCTGCGATGTCGAAGCGATCTACCAGCTTGTCGAAGTGCGCGGCTGAACAATCGCGCCGCACGCGCGCGTTTCCTTGACTTTTGTGCAGGTTTGCGAGAAACGCGCGCCAGCCGGGCGATGCCATCTTTGCGCGCTACGGTCAGCAATCCCGGCAGGAAACCCTGCCCGCTATTTTCGGACACCACGCACCGCATGACCTTCGCCGATCTCGGCCTTTCGCCTGAATTGCTCAAAGCCGTCGAAGACGCGGGCTATACAACGCCAACCGCGATTCAGGCGCAGGCCATCCCGACCATATTGATGATGCGCGATCTGATCGGCATTGCTCAGACCGGTACCGGCAAGACCGCCAGCTTTGTGCTGCCGATGATTGACGTGATGGCTTCGGGCCGTCGCCGCGCGCTGATGCCGCGTTCGCTGATCCTCGAACCGACCCGCGAACTCGCGGCGCAGGTGGCCGAGAACTTCGAGAAGTACGGGAAAAACCACGATCTCAAAATGGCGCTGCTGATTGGCGGCGTGCAGATGGGCGACCAGCTGAAGGCGCTGTCTGATGGGGTCGACGTGCTGATTGCGACGCCGGGTCGGCTGATGGACCTGTTCGAACGCGGAAAGATCATGCTCAACGGCTGCGAATTGCTGGTGATCGACGAAGCTGACCGGATGCTCGACATGGGGTTCATCCCCGATATCGAATTCATCTGTTCAAAGCTGCCCGAAACCCGCCAGACGATGCTGTTTTCGGCGACCATGCCGCCGCCGATTGAAAAGCTGTCGAAGAAATTCCTGACCAATCCCAAGCGGATCGAAGTGAACCGTGCGGCATCGACCAACGCCGATATCACCGCCTTCAAGGTGCCGGTGAAATCGCGGACGAAAAAAGACACGCTGCGCTGGTTCCTCGAAAATGATCTGGTCGAAACCGCGATCATCTTTGCCAACCGCAAAACGACAGTGCGCGAACTGAATCAGAGCCTGAGCCGCTTCGGTTTCCGGTCGAGCGAAATTCATGGCGACATGGACCAGTCGAGCCGGATCAAGGAACTCGACCGCTTCAAGGCGGGTGAGGTGAATATCCTAGTTGCCTCCGATGTCGCGGCGCGCGGGCTCGACATCAAGGGCGTGTCCCACGTGTTCAACTATGACACGCCGTGGCACCCCGATGATTACGTCCACCGCATCGGCCGCACAGGCCGTGCAGGGGCCAAGGGCCGGGCGTTTACCTTCGTGTCCGAAGAAGACGCCGAAGCGATCAGCAATGTCGAGAAATTGACCGGCAGCGCGATCAAGGTGTTCGGCAAGGAAGATGTGCGCGTTGATCTGAGCGCCGCCATGGCCAAAGCCGAAGCCGAAGTTGCCAAGGTTGAAGCACCCGCAGACGAGGAACAGGCCGAGCGGCCAGAACGCAAGCCCCGCCGCGCGCGCGAAGACCGCCCCCCCCGCGAAGAGCGCGCCCCGCGAGAGCCTCGCGAAGAGCGTGCCCCGCGAGAAGAGCGTGAGCCCCGTGAAGAGCGTGCACCCCGCGAAGAACGCGCCCCGCGAGCAGAGCGCCAGCCGCGTCCCGCTCGCGCGCCTGCGCCCGCCAACGAAGACCGCCAAGCCCGTGCCCGCCGCTACAACGAAGATGATACGCCGGTGCCAGCAGGCGAATGGAACGGCCCGCGCCCGGGGTTCCTCGATGTGGGGTTTGGGTAAAACCCTTACCCGACCACCGTCACAAAGCTATCCAGCACGCGCTTCTCGCCTGCGTCTTCGAACATGATGGTGAGCTTGTTGCCTTCCTGATCGATCACGCAGCCGGTGCCGAATTTGTCGTGGCAGACCATCGTGCCAACTGTAATGTCCGACCGGGCAGGTGCGGCGAAACTGGCTGCTGACCGCGTGTTTTCGCGCACTCGCGAAGGCTTCGTGTCATATCCCGACGTCAAAGCTCGCTGCCAGCCGGGGCCGCGGGTCTGCGCCTTGTCCGGGCGGTCGCGTGCGACGTGGGCGAAGGGGTCTTCCTGTTCGCTCCAATTCGCGCGCCACAGGCTGGCCCCGCCAGTGAGCGTGGTTTCCTGATCAATGTGTTCTGCAGGAAGGTCTTCGATGAAACGCGAGGGAATCGAGCTTGTCCATTGGCCATAGATGCGGCGGTTGGCGGCGTGCAAGATTGTGCAGCTGCGCCGTGCGCGGGTGATTGCGACATAGGCGAGGCGGCGCTCCTCCTCGACCGCAGCCAGTCCGCCTTCGTCGATTGCGCGCTGCGAGGGGAACACGCCCTCTTCCCAGCCGACGCAGAACACGTTGTCGAATTCGAGGCCTTTGGCGGCGTGGATCGTCATGATCGTCACCGTCTCCTCGGCATCGGAGCGGTCGTTGTCCATGACG
>Ga0163144_10030673_pt1 | contig 10277 bp, 9 predicted proteins | sample OliLak19BULKMAT1_FD_123175 | JGI IMG/M metagenome (GOLD analysis project Ga0163144, IMG submission 123175) | Freshwater microbial mat bacterial communities from Lake Vanda, McMurdo Dry Valleys, Antarctica - Oligotrophic Lake LV.19.BULKMAT1 | ecosystem: Environmental > Aquatic > Freshwater > Lake...
CAACCCTTTGAACCGACTCGGAAATCTGGCGCGCCCGGCGAGACTCGAACTCACGACCTTCAGCTCCGGAGGCTGACGCTCTATCCAACTGAGCTACGGGCGCGCGTGGCTCTGAGATGCGCGCGGAAGCTAACGGATCGGAACGGCGGGCGCAACGCATCGCGATTACGTGCATCGCGCTTGCATGGGGTCGGGGGGGCGAGGGAGAACCCCAGGGTGATGGTGCGACGTCGCTCACTGCTTCGCTTGGCGCCTCCGGCCGCCGCTGGGTTCGCACTCGGCGCCGAGTACGCCGGCCGTTCGGCCCTGGCGCAATCTCCCCCCGCGATCGCCGAGATCTATCCCGGCGAACGCGACCTGCGCGCGCTCGCCGCGCCCGAGGGGATCGTCGTCTCGCTCAACACCGGCGGCGCCGAGGCGAACTGGCCGGCGCAACTCGTCGCCTTCCGGCGGCGCTATCCGGAGATCGAGATCGTCACCAACGAGCTCGGCTCGGCGGCGACGGTGATGGCGCTCGACCGGGCGCGGGCGCGGCCAGTCGCCGATACGGCGTTCGCCTTCGCGGCGTCGGCCGCCGAAGCGGCCAAGCGCGGCCTCATCGCCGCGTATCGCCCCGCCCCTGCCGAGAACCTGCCGCCGGCGTTCCATCATCCCGAGCACCTCTGGACGGCAGTCCATGCGCGCGCCGTGGCCTTCGTGATCAATACGAAGCTGGTGCGCAGCGTGCCGCAGGACTGGGACGAGCTGCTGCGCCCGCAATACAAGGACAGCGTCGTCTATCTCGATCCGCGCACGACCGGCATCGGGCAGCTGACCTGCCTTGCCGCCGCCTATGCGACCGGCGGGAGCTTCGAGAATGTGCAGCCCGGGCTCGATTATCTGCGTTGGCTGCACAAGGCCGGCAACGTGCTGCGCGTGCTGGCCGCGCCGCCGGTCGCGCAATTCCTGCGCGGCGAGATCCCGATCTGGATCGCCTACGAAGACGAAGGCTTGCGGCTGAAAATCCGCGACGGGCTGGGCGACCGCGTCGCCGTCGTCCTGCCCCGCGAGGCGTCGATCGCCGCGCCCTATGCGATGAGCCTGGTCAAATCGGCGCCCAACGCCAATGCCGGGCGGCTGTGGATCAATTTCGTGATGAGCGCGGCCAGCCAGATGCGCTTCGCCGAGGCTTTCCTGCGACCCGCAGTGCCGGGCCTGGCGCTGCCGGCGCCGTGGGGCGAAATTCTGCCGGCCGCCGCCCAGCTCAGGCCGCTCGACGTGGTCAAGGCGGCCGCGCGCAAGGCCGAGATCGATGCCGGCTGGCTCCAGGCCACGCGGCCCTGAGCCGTATTGCCGCAATCCTCTTGCAGGTCGCCGCGGTTTCGCCCAAATCCACTCCGCGCGCCCCTAGACCAGCCGGAGAACACGAGACATGACCGAGACCGTCGCGACCGAAAAGCACGTCTTCCAGGCGGAGGTCAGCCGCCTCCTCGATATCGTCGCGCATTCGCTCTATTCCGACCGCCGCGTCTTCCTGCGCGAGCTGGTCTCCAACGCGGCCGATGCCTGCGACCGTCTGCGCTACGAGGCGCTGCAAAAGCCCGACCTCACCGCCGCCGATCCCGAACTCAAGATCACGCTCGGCGTCGACGAGGCGAAGCGACTTCTCACCGTGAGCGACAACGGCATCGGCATGAGCCACGAGGAGCTGGTCAGCAATCTCGGCACCATCGCGCGTTCCGGCACCGCCGCCTTCGTCAAAGGTTTGACCGGCGACGGCGCCAAGGATTTCGCGCTGATCGGGCAGTTCGGTGTCGGCTTCTACGCCTCCTTCATGGTCGCCGATCGCGTCGAAGTCGTGTCGCGGCGCGCCGGCTCCGACGAGGCCTGGCGCTGGACCAGCGACGGGCGCGGCGAGTTCGCGGTCGAGCCGGCGACGCGCGCGGGTCGCGGCACGGACATCACGCTGCATCTCAAGGAGGACGCGGCCGAGTTCGCCAAGACGGACAGCCTGCGCGCCATCGTGCGCGACTACGCCGACCATATCGCGGTGCCCGTCGTGCTCGCCGGCGCCAAGGATGGCGAGACGCTGAACCAGGCCTCGGCGCTGTGGACGCGCAATCGCAGCGAGATCAACGAGCAGCAATACGCCGAATTCTATCGCCATCTCTCGCACCGCTTCGATGCACCCTGGGCGACCGCGCATTGGCGCGCCGAGGGCCGCATCGAATACACCGGGCTGCTGTTCATCCCAAGCGAGGCGCCGTTCGATCTCTACAATCCGGACCATCGCCACGCCGTGAAGCTCTACGTGCGACGGGTGTTCATCACCGACAAGGCGGAGGAGCTGCTGCCGCGCTGGCTGCGCTTCGTCGTCGGCGTCGTCGACTCGGCCGATCTGCCGCTCAATGTCAGCCGCGAGATGCTGCAGAACAATCCGATCGTGCGGCTGATGCGCCAGGGCCTGGTGAGCAAGCTGCTCTCGGAGCTCGAGAAGCGCGCCAAGGACGAAGAATCCAAAGCAGACGGCTACGAGAAATTCTGGACGAGTTTCGGTCCCGTGCTCAAGGAAGGCATCGCGCAGGATGGCGAGCACCGCGACCGCCTGCTCGGCTTGAGCCGCTTTCGCACCACCGCCAATGACGGCTGGACGAGTCTCAGCGCCTATGTCGAGCGGATGAAGGAAGGCCAGGAGGCGATCTACTACGTCACCGGCGAGGATCCCGCCGCGATGCGCCGTCTGCCGCAGCTCGAAGGTCATCTCAAGCGCGGCGTCGAAGTGCTGCTGCTTGCCGACCCGGTCGATGAATTCTGGCTCGGCCATGTGCGCGAGTTCCAGGGCAAGCCGCTGCGCTCGGTGACGCGCGGCAGCGACGACCTCACCAAGATCAAGGCGCCGGACGCGCCGGCCGAGGAGACTCCGCCGGCCGACGAATTCGACGCGCTGATCGCGCTGCTCAAGCTCACGCTCGACAAGGACGTCAAGGACGTGCGCCTGTCGCAGCGTCTGGAGGACAGCGCCGTGTGCCTGGTCGCCGACGAGCGCGACATCGACATCCATCTCGAACGCCTGTTGCGGCAGCACAAGCAGCTGTCCGCCGGCGCGATGCGCATCCTCGAGATCAATCCTCGGCATGCGCTGATCCGTGCGCTGGCGCAGACCGCGAAGAGCGAGGGTGGCGGCGACAGGGTCGCCGAGGCGGCGCGGCTGCTGGTCGATCAGGCGCGCCTCGCCGCCGGCGACCCGCTGCCCGATCCCGCGGCTTTCGCGCGGCGCTTGGAAGCAACGATGACGCGCAGCCTCGGTTGACACCGGGAACTTCGAACGATTGACCCAGTCTCGGGAACGGAGCTATCTCCGCGCCTGATTCTCAAGAGCCACGTGCATGATCGACCCCGCCGCCGACTACGCCGCCTGGCAGGCGAAAGTCGCCGGCAAGAACGTCTCGGAAGTGTCCTTGCTCGCGACCGACTACCTGAACCACTTCAACGAAGTGGTGATGCTGATCGGCATGATTCCGGACATGCCGGAGATGCTCGACGACGTGCGCGCCTGGCAGCCCAAGAGCTACGCGGATCATTTCCGCGATTCCGGCTTCGCGGCCAAGGAAGTCGCGATCGAAGCCTATGCGCATAGCCCGGCGCAGTTCCGTGGGCCCTTCGACCTCATCATCGAACGTCTCAATGCCGAGGTCGCCGAGAACGTCGAGACTCTGACGCGCCTCGTGGCGGCGAGCGATGACGCCGAGCTGCGCGCCAGCGCGGAGGAGAGTTCGCGCCAGCTCCAGAGTCTGATCGAGCTGGCATCCTCCATCATCAACGGCAATGCGATGAACCAGGCCGAGATCGACCGCATGCTGCGCAAGGGCTGAGCGCGCGCGCAGTCTGTTTCCAGGCGGCGGGAGCGGAGTATGGTGGTCCGGTGACGCCCCTAGATCTCGCCGCCTGCGAAGCCCTCGATCGCGACGATCCGCTCGCGCCGCATCGCGACGCCTTCGCGCTGCCGCCGGGCATCGTCTATCTCGACGGCAATTCGCTGGGCGCTCTGCCCAAGACGACGGCGGCGCGCGTCGCCGCCACGATCGCCCGCGAGTGGGGAGAGGATCTGATCACCAGCTGGAACAAGGCGGGATGGATCGATCTGCCGCGACGCGTGGGCGACAAGATCGCGCGGCTGATCGGCGCCGCACCCGGTGAAGTGCTGGTCGCCGATTCGACCTCGATCAACGTCTTCAAACTGCTCGCGGCCGCGCTCGCGCTGCGCCCCGGCCGCCATGTGATCGTCTCCGACACCGGCAATTTCCCGACCGATCTCTACATGGCGCAGGGCCTCGCCGAGCTGCACGGCGCCGGACATGTGCTGCGCCTCGAAGCGCCCGACGACGTGGCGCAGGCGATCGACGCCGACACCGCGGTCGTGATGCTGACGGAGATCGACTATCGCACCGGACGGCGCCACGACATGGCGGCGATCACAGCGGCGGCGCACGCCAGGGGCGCGCTGGTGCTGTGGGATCTAGCGCATTCCGCCGGCGCCTTCCCGGTCGATCTCAACGGCTGCGCGGCCGATTTCGCGGTGGGCTGCGGCTACAAATATCTCAATGGCGGGCCCGGCGCGCCGGCGTTCCTGTTCGTGGCGCGGCGTCATCATGATGGATTCACCCAGCCGCTCTCGGGCTGGCTCGGCCATGCCGCGCCCTTCGCGTTCGAGACCGGCTATCGGCGTGCGACGGGTATTGCCGGCGCGCTCTGCGGCACGCCGCCGGTCCTGTCGCTGGCCGCACTCGACTGCGGCGTCGATACGCTGCTGGCGGTGGACATGTCGGCGCTCCATGCCAAGTCGATGCGCATGAGCGATCTTTTCATCGCACTGGTGGAAGCGCGCTGCGCCGGCCTCGGCCTGACGCTCGCGACGCCGCGCGACGCGCGCATCCGCGGCAGTCAGGTGAGCTTCCGTCACGCGCATGGCTATCCGGTCATGCAGGCGCTGATCGCGCGTGGCGTGATCGGCGATTTCCGCGCGCCGGACATCCTGCGTTTCGGCATCACGCCGCTCTATCTGCGCTTCGTCGACATCTGGCACGCGGTCGAAGCGCTACGCGATGTGCTCGCCACGCGCGGCTGGGACGAGCAGCGCTTCAGAACCCGCGCCGCCGTGACATGAGCAGCGATCCGATACGGCCCGATGGCGCGCCGCCGGGCGCCCATCTCGATCTCGCCGGGGAGATGTCCTATGGCGACTATCTCGGCCTCGATCTGCTGCTGGCGGCGCAGAAGCCGCTCTCCGACAATCACAACGAGCTGCTGTTCATCATCCAGCATCAGACCACCGAGCTGTGGATGAAGCTGGTGCTGCACGAGCTCGGCGCCGCGCGCGCCTGCCTGCAGCGCGATCAACTCCAGCCGTCGTTCAAGATGCTCGCGCGCGTCGGCCGGGTGATGAGCCAGCTCATCCAGGCCTGGGACGTGCTGTCGACCCTCACGCCGTCGGAGTACAGCGATTTTCGCCATCACCTCGGCAAGTCGTCCGGCTTCCAATCCCACCAGTATCGAATGATCGAGTTCGTCCTCGGCAACAAGAATGCCGCGATGATCGAACCCTATCGGCACGTGCCCGCGGTCTTCGCACAGGTCGAGGCCGCGCTCGCCGCGCCGTCGCTCTATGATTGCGCCCTGCAGCTGCTCGCCCGGCGCGGCTTCGACGTCGCCAAGGATCACGGCGCACGCGATTTTCGCGAGGCCCATCAACCCGACAAGCGGGTCGAAGCCGCGTGGATGGCGATCTACCGCGACACCGCGCGCTACTGGGATCTCTATGAGCTCGCGGAGGAGCTCGTCGATCTCGAGGATTATTTCCGCCAGTGGCGGTTCCGGCACGTCACGACGGTCGAGCGCATCATCGGCTTCAAGACCGGTACCGGCGGCACCGCCGGCGTGTCGTATCTGCGCCGCATGCTGGAGGTCAGGCTGTTCCCCGAGTTGTGGGATCTGCGCACATCGCTCTAGAGTCTTCGGCTCGTCTCACGTCGCAACCCACACGGAGGACATCATGACGGATAGTCACCTGCCACGTCGCACGATCATCAAGGCTGCGAGTGCAGCCGCCGCGATCGCGACCGGCGCGAGTCTGGTTCCCGGGCCGGCAGCCGGACAGAGCCGCGCGCCTCATGCGTTGCCGCCCCTGCCCTATCCCGACACCGCGCTCGAGCCCGTGATCTCCGCGCGGACGATCTCGTTCCACCATGCGATTCATCACAAGGCCTATGTCGACAATCTGAACAAGCTGCTCGAAGGCGATCCGTTGGGCGAGTTGCCGCTCGAGCAGCTGATCAAGACCGTGGCGGGAAATCCGGAACGCGTCGCGCATTTCAACAATGCCGGACAGGTGTTCAATCATAATTTCTACTGGGCAAGCCTGCGGCCCAACGGCGGTGGCGACGCCGACGGCGCGCTGAAGACGCAGATCGAGAAGGATCTCGGTGGCATGGCCAAGTTCAAGGCCGATTTCGCGGCGATGGCGAATGGCACTTTCGGCAGCGGCTGGGCCTGGCTGGTCTGGGACCCGCGCGCCAGGAAACTCGGCCTCGCGCGGACGAGCAACGCGGATTCACCGCTGACGCGCAACGACGCGCCGCTGCTGACGATCGACGTCTGGGAACACGCCTACTACCTCGATCACCAGAATCGACGCGCGGCCTATACGGCCGCGGTGATCGACAAGCTGCTCAATTGGGAATGGGCGGCGGCGCAATTCGACAAGGCGTCGAAAGCGGGCTGAGTCAGCGCGGCGGCAGATCGAAGGCGTGGGCGGCGAAGATGCGGCCCGGTCCAGCCTGCTGGATCAGGACCGCGACGCCGTCGCAGTCCTTCGGCGCCGCGGCGAGGTCGATCACCAGCGTCGCCGCCTTGCCGTCATAGGGGCCGAGTGGCTGCAAGGCGCGCACCACGTTGGTGGTCGCCATGTGTCGGCCATGGTTCTCGCCGCTCGACACGTCATTGGCCCGCGCCGAGGTGAAATAGGCGACCCAGATCGAAGCATCCGCGATCGGCGCCGTGCTCGCGCCGATCTTCAATTCCGCGCCGCGTAGATTGATCGTCGGCGCGTCCTGGCGCGCGGCGGCGGCCTGATAGAGCAGCAGATCGATGCGCCGCCGATCGGATCCGACATCCTGGAAGCGACCATCGACGACCATCTGCGGCGTGTAGACATAGCGCGCGCCCAAGGCCGCCACGTAGCGGCGCTGGCGCTTCGAATAGGCGGCCTGCGCGTAGGGATCCTTCCAGCCGAGATGGTCCCAGTAATCGACATGGAAGGCGAGCGCGACGACATCGGGACGCTTGGCGAGTTCGGCCAGGAACGCATCGGCCGCGGGGCAGGAGCTGCAACCCTGACTCGTGAAGAGTTCGACCACGACGCCCGCGCGGTCGGCGGCGGGCGTCGGGCTCGAAGCCAGGGTGCTCATCGCCAGGCAAAAGCTGGCGCAAAAACTCAGCCAAATCTTCATGGCCGCAATCTACGGAGTCGCGGCGCGATGGGCCAATCACCTTCGGGTGAAACGCATGGCGCCGAGCGGCTTGCCGGCGTCGCCTGGTTCCAGCCATTCTCGGCGCTTCACAACATCGAGAGCCAGGCGACAATGAACGAGACGTTAAAACCCAATATCCCCGTCCTCGACGGCGAGGAGATTCTCGCGGGCATCCGCCGCTGGGTCGAACTCGAATCACCGAGCCACGACGCCGCCGCCGTCAACCGGGTCGTCGACATGGCCGCGAGCGATCTCACGCGCATCGGCGCCAAGCTCAAGCGCACGCCAGGACGCGACGGCTTCGGCGATGTGCTGGAGGCGCATTCGCCCTGGGGCGACGCGAGCGAGAAGGGCATCCTGATCCTCGGCCATCTCGACACCGTGCATCCCATCGGCGCGCTGGCCACGACGCACAAGTTTCGTCGCGAGGGCGACAAGGTCTTCGGGCCGGGCATCTACGACATGAAGGCCGGCAGCTTCATGGGCTTCTACGCCATGCAGCATTTCGTGCGCCAGGGCCGCACCACGCACCTGCCCGTGCGCATCATGTACATCCCCGAAGAGGAGGTCGGCAGCCCGACCAGCCGCGCGCTGATCGACGCCGCCGCGAAGAACGCGAAATACGTGCTGGTGCTGGAGCCCGCGCGCGAAGGCAACAAATGCGTGACCGCGCGCAAGGGCGTCGGCCGCTTCGTGATGACGATCACCGGCAAGGCCGCCCATGCCGGCGCCCGCCACGAGGACGGTCGCAGCGCAATCAAGGAGGCCGCGCGCCAGATCCTCGCGATCGAGGGCCTGACCGACTACGCGCAGGGCATCACGACCAATGTCGGGCTGATCACCGGCGGCAGCGGCGTCAACGTCGTGCCCGCGTCTTGCGTGATGGAGATCGATCTGCGCGTGCCCACGGCCGAACTCGCCGAGAGCGTGACGGCGCATATCCTCGGCCTCAAATCCAATGATCCCGATTGCATCGTCGAGGTGACCGGCGGCATGAACCGCCCGCCCTACGGCAAGAACGAAGGCATCGCGAAGCTGTTCGAGCACGCCAAGGGCCTGGCCAAGGAAATCGGCTTCGACCTGCAGGACGTGAAGCTGACCGGCGGGGGCAGCGACGGCAATTTCACCGCCGCGATGGGCATTCCGACCCTCGACGGCCTCGGCGCCGACGGCCGCGGCCCGCATGCGCTGGACGAGCAGATCTATTTCTCGTCCCTCGTCCCCCACGCCCAGCTGCTCGTGCGGCTGCTCGAGACGCTGCGGTAACGATCTCGAACGTGACGCACCGACGTGCCCTGGCATTCGGACTCATGACCGCAGCGCCGCCCGCACTTCATCCCCTCCTGTCGCCGCACGCGACAGGAGGGGTGGCACGCGCGAAGCGCGTGACGGGGAGGTTCCCTGAACTCGAAGAGGTCTGTGTGTGACCGCGGAGGTCCCGCGAGACCTCCCCGGCAGCGCGCTGACGCGCACTGCCGCCCCTCCTAGCGCGTGCCGCGCCAGAAGGGGATGCGCGCGTTCGGCGATCGTCTCCGGGCGCCAGGACATCGTCTCGACGATGTGTGATTCGTCAAGCTCGAGTCGAGGAGGGGCGACAACGAGATTCGGGCGCGTCGCGTGAGGCTGGCCACCCACCTCCGTCACACCGGGCGCGCGGCGCCCCAGGGATCGTAGGTGCCGAAATTCCAGAGATGTCCTTCGGGGTCGCGGCAGGAATAGACGCGGCCGCCATAGACCTCGTCCTTGATCGCCAGCACGATCTGCGCCCCCGCCGCCTTGGCGCGGGCGAAATGCGCGTCGGCGTCGGGCACGATCACGTAGGCGCTCTGCGTCGTGCCGCGCAGATCGCCAGGCGAGCGCTGCCAGCGTCCGAATTCGTCCTCGCGCGACGAGCCGAGCATGATCATGCCGTTGCCGAAGCGCAGCTGTGCGTGCGCGATCCGGCCGTCGTCGGTCGCGACGACGAGGTGCTTCTCGAACCCGAAGGCCTGACACAGGAACTCGATGGCGGCCGGCGCGTCGTGATACCGCATCGTCGGGATGATCGGCGCAGGATGGCGGGCAGCAAGATCGACCATGGACGTCCTCGCTGTTGGAGCCTCATTGGACCCGCCCCACGTTCCTAGCTCCGCCGCGTCCATGCAAGCGCAAACGCGGTCACGCCGATCAAGGTCGGCCCGAGAACCGCCAATGGCCGGCCGAAGCCATGGGCCGGAACCAAAGAACTGACCAGCGGCAACGACATCACGTCGGCGGTCGCGAGCATCGTGGCGACGACGCCGAGCAGAATCAGCGCGAAGCGCGGGACGTCGAACCAGCCGCCTTCTTTCGCCAGCCTGGTCCGTGCTGCCGCGGTCAGGGCGATGGTCGAGACCGCGAATAGCGTGACGCAAGCCGCGGCATCGAGATGCGTGCCCGTGATCGTCGCTATACCGAAGGGCGGTTCGAATCCATCGAGCGCGAGGATCCAGAAATCATAGCTGCCGTGCGCCAGCGCGGCGCCGACCCAGGCTGCAATCCAGGCGCTGCGCCGATCCGCGCGGCGCGCGATCGCTGCGCCCATGATCATGCCGCACGCCACGTGCATCAACGCGGGCGCCATCGCGCGCGCCCAGGCGACACCCAGCCAGTCCTCACGCGCCACCACCGACGCGGTGTAGGCGACATTCTCCATGAAGGCGAAACCCAGACCCAGGCTGGCGGTCACGACGATCCATTGCGCGCGGCTCCAGGAACGCCCGAGCTCGGCGTCCATCCGCACGAGCGTGACCC
>Ga0163144_10030674_pt1 | contig 10277 bp, 10 predicted proteins | sample OliLak19BULKMAT1_FD_123175 | JGI IMG/M metagenome (GOLD analysis project Ga0163144, IMG submission 123175) | Freshwater microbial mat bacterial communities from Lake Vanda, McMurdo Dry Valleys, Antarctica - Oligotrophic Lake LV.19.BULKMAT1 | ecosystem: Environmental > Aquatic > Freshwater >...
AGTGCGGCATCATAGAGCGATATGGCCGCCAGGTTTCCCGGATTTCCGAAGCAGGGATTGACGTTTCTTCGGGAGTTGAAAAATAACAATTCGCGGGAGTGGTTTACGCCGCGAAAGACTGTATTCGATGAGAGCGTTAAGGCGCCGATGGTGACGCTGGTGGAAGCGGTGAACGCGGAGTTGCCGGCCTTCGCGCCGGAGTATTTGACCGATCCGGCGAAAGCTGTTTACCGCATCTATCGCGATACGCGGTTCAGCAACGACAAGACGCCGTACAAAACGCATATTGCGGCGAACCTGCATAAACAGGGCGCGGACAAGCACGCGGCGGCTGGCTATTACTTCAGCGTGGGCGCGGATGAGATTGAGATCGCGGCGGGCGTCTACATGCCGGGGCCGGAGGAGTTGTTGCGGCTGCGGAGGCATATTTCGGCGAACTTCGGGGAGTTTTCAAAGCTGGAGGCGGATAGGGCGGTGAACAAGCTGCTGGGGACTTTGAAGGGCGATTCTCTGTCTCGTCCGCCGCGGGGATTTTCGCTCGAAGATCCGGCGATGGAATGGATCAAGTGGAAACAGTGGTATTACTTCCACACCGCTTTGGATTTGGAGATTGCTTTGACGCCGAAGCTGTTGCCGGAGATTGTGAAGCGCTTGAAGGCGGCGGCGCCAATGGTTGCGTTCTTCAACCGCGGCCTGGAGCAAGGCAGCCATTCGCGCGATTTTCTACACTGATAGGAATGCGTTACCTATTGCTTCTGTCTTTGCTGGCCGCCGCGCAGCCGGCCGCGAAGTACCGCCAAGGCCACTCGCACATGGGCGAAGGCTTCAATGAAGGGCCGCGCCAAAAGCCATGGGAAATGCCGGGCATAGGGAAGGTGTCGTTCCCGATCACACACAAGAACGCGGAAACGCAGAAGTGGTTTGACCAGGGTGTGGCATTGTTGCACTCGTTCTGGTATTACGAGGCGGAACGGTCGTTCCGGTGGTGTTTGCAGTTGGAGCCGGAGAATGCGATGGCGTGGTGGGGTCTCGCGGGAAGTCAGGCCGGCGGCAAGCGCGCGAAGGAGTTCCTTCAGGAAGCGGTGAAGCGCAAGGAGAGTGTGAGCGAGCGCGAACGGCTGTACATTGAGGCCGACGCCGCGGGGCTTCTGCCGGAACTTGGCGTGAAAAGCGAGGAGATGCAGCGCCGTCGCCTTTTGGAACGGTTGGTGATGAAATTTCCGGAGGACCTGGAGGCCAAAACATTTCTGGCGTTGGACATGATGGGCAGCGCGCGAATGGGCGCGGAGTTGCTTATTCGAGAGGTACTCGCCAAAGCGCCGGATCATCCGGGCGCGCACCATTACCGCATTCACAACTGGGATGGGAAGGACCCGGAGTTTGCGCTGGTGAGTTGCAAACGATATGGCGAAGTGGCCCACGGGATCGGCCACGCGGTTCATATGCCAGGGCATGTTTACGCGGGTTCCGGGATGTGGCACGAAGCCGCAATTTCCATGGATGCGGCGACGCGGGTGGAGAAGAAATACATGCAGGACCGGCAAACGTTTCCATTCGAGAATTGGAACTATCCGCACAACAAGAACTACCTGTCCTATATTCAGGCGCAACTGGGCATGGAGAAGGCCGCGCTCAGCGCGGGGCGGCAACTGCTGACCGCGCCGCGGATGGAGAAGGAGAACCGCCGCAGCGATGTGTTTCCGCTGCACATGGAGGCGCAGATTATTCTCCTGCGGACGTACGTGCGGTTCGGGCGGTGGAAGGAGTTGTTGGAAGGCGGACAGTTTGAGTGGGATAGGGAGAAGTTGGGGAACAAAGTGCAGCGGCCGTATGTGGAGGCGTTAGCGCATTTGGGGCTGGGCGACGCGGTGAAAACGCGAAAGGCCTTGGACGAGTTGGAAGCGTTGAAAGAGGAAGTCACGAAAAAGGACGATTTCTATGTGAAGTCGTGGTATCCGGTGATGGTGCGCGAGGTGAAGGGTAAGTTGTTATTGGCGGGAGGCAGGACGCTTGAGGGGTTGAATGAGTTGGGCGAAGCGGCGCAGGCTTGGGGCGTGTTGCTGCGGAGCGAGAACGATCCGCCATTCTATCCGTCGAACATCTATGACGATTTGGGGCGGGCTTATTTAACGGCAAAGAGTCCCGTGCTGGCGGCGGCGGCGTTCGGGAAGTCGCTGGAATTGGTGCGGAACAATGGGTGGGCGCTCGCGGGATTAGCAGAAGCTCACACGGCATTGGACGAGAAGGAAAAAGCGACGGCGTACTCGGATCGGCTGCGGCATGTGTGGGGAGACGCGGATACGCCGCCAGCCGGATCAGGGAAAGCGATAGACGTTTCGCCTGGGCCGCAACGGACCTACAAGAAAACGACGCTGGCCGGAATCGGACCGGACCTGTGGACGCCGTTCGCGGCGCCGCGGCTGGATGCGTTGGACCCGCAGAAAAAGCGTGTGACGCTGGAAGAGTATGCCGGGCGGAACGTCGTATTGATTTTCTACCTGGGCCAGGAGTGCGCGCATTGCCTCGAGCAGTTGCAGGCAGTCTCCAAGCGCAAAGAAGACTTCGAGAAGCGGAATACGGCGGTGCTGGCGATGTCCAGCAACAAACCGGAAGACAACGCCGACTCGGTGAAGATCAAGGAGCTGCCCTTCCGCCTGCTCTCCGATGAGCGGTTTGAGAACGCCAAACGGTGGCTCTCTTATGACGATTTCGAGCGGTTGGAGCTACACTCGACGGTTCTGATCGACGCCAAGGGAAAGGTGCGGTGGGCGCAACGCGGCGGCGATCCGTTCACCGATTTCGATCGCCTGTTCAAAGAGATCGACCGGATGAATAAAAGTTCGGAATGACGGAACGAATTCCGTCTTGGCTCGTATATCCAATCAACGGGATAATCTCCGCTAGAGAGACCCTTTCCCCAACGACAACCCCCTCTAGCGGAGACCCCGATTGATCGAGTCTAAACGGGACGGAATGGCAATTCAGGAGCCTGGACTGTCCAAAAATCCCAGTTACGGTCAGAATAACAGTTTCGTGAATATTCGCAACTGAAAAATGGCCGTTCGCCCCTACTGGTTCCGCGTGCTATCGTGATGGCGAAATGGGAAACAAAGCCACGATCATCCGTCGCGCTAATCCGGAAGACGCCGCAGTTTGCGGGAGAATCTGCTTCGATGCGTTTTCCGCGATTAACGCGCATCACAATTTCCCATCCGAAATTCCTTCCGCGGAAGCAGGGGCGGGTCTGCTGGGTATGTTGTTTTCGCACCCAAGATTTTACACTCTGGTCGCGGAGGTAGATGGACGCATCGTGGGCAGTAACTGCCTGGATGAACGATCCGGGATCGCGGGTGTGGGACCGGTTACGGTGGACCCATCGGCGCAGAATCAAGGCGTCGGGCGGCGCCTGATGGATGGTGTCGTGAACCGCTCACGGGAGGCGGATTTCGCGGGGATTCGCCTCGTCCAAGGATCATTCCACTTAAGGTCGTTATCGCTGTATTCCAAATTAGGATTTCAGGTACGGGAACCGCTGGTGGTCATGCGCGGGCCAGCCATCGGGTTGGCGATTGATGGGTACGTTGTGCGGGCTGCCGGCCCGGAGGACATGGATGCTTGCAACGAAATTTGTGTGGGCGTACACGGGCATGACCGCGCTGGCGAATTGGCGGAAGCAATAGCCCAGGGAACGGCGACAATAGTGGAGCGGAATGGGCGCGTCACCGGCTACGCGACGAGTTTCGGCTATTTTGGGCATGCGGCGGGGGAATCGACGCCGGACATCCAGGCGCTGATTGCCGCCGCGAAGGAATTTCCAGAACCCGGAATTTTAGTTCCAACCAGAAACGCCGGGTTGTTTAGCTGGTGCCTGGCGAAAGGACTTCGCGTAGTCCTGCCGATGAATCTGATGACTATGGGCTTTTACAAGGATCCTGACGGCGCGTACTTGCCGTCTATCCTCTACTGACCATATAGTGTGTCCATGCGACACGCAGTTATTTTGGTCCTGACTATAGCATTTGGCTGTTTCGCCGACGATAGCGGTCGGCTTTTGCGGTTGGACCACTATGTCAATGTGAAATCCACGGTTCCGGCGCTCGCCGGGCAGACCGCGCAGATTTATGTCCGGGAAGTGGTGCAGGCAAGACACGGCAGGCACGTTGTCCTCTTCGTGCATGGCGCGGGAACACCGGCGGAAGTGGCCTTTGATGTTCCGTATCAGGACTATAGTTGGATGGCGTTTCTAGCGCGAGCCGGATACGACGTGTTCTCGATGGACATGACGGGATACGGTCGGTCGACGCGGCCGCTCGCGATGAATGACCCGTGCAACCTGGCGGCGGAGCAGCAGAAGTCCATATTTGGCGCGGTTTGCGCGCCGAGTTACGGGCGGCAGATGACGACGCTCGCGTCCGATTGGAACGACATTGGCGCGGTTGTCGATTACCTGCGGACATTGAAGCGAGTGGAGAAGGTCAGCTTGATCGGCTGGTCCCTGGGCGGACCGCGAGCGGGCGGATACGCGGCCCATCATCCGGACAAAGTGAATAAGCTGGTGCTGTTGGCGCCCGCTTACCGGAGGGGCGCGCCGGCGGCGGCGCCAACGCAAGTTCCGGCGAACGGCCCGGCGTTCGGGACGCAATCGCGGGCGGATTTGGATGCCAATTGGGACCGGCAGGTCGGGTGTCCGGATCAAGTGGACCCCAAGGCGCGGGAGGCCGTTTGGACGGAGATGCTGGCATCCGATCCGCAGGGCGCGACATGGGGGCCGGGGGTGCGGCGCGCGCCATTGGTAACCACATGGGGGTGGAATGAGAGCGTGGTGAGCACAATGCAAATTCCGGCGTTGTTTGTCGCCGCCGCGCTTGATAAACAGGCGCTGCCGGCCGGAGTGAAAGCCCTCTATGACGACTTTGGCGCGAAGTACAAAGTGTTCCTCGATCTGGGGTGTGCTTCGCACAACGCCCTCTGGGAAAAGAACCACCTGCTGTTGTTCCAGGCCTCGCTCGAATGGCTGCGCGACGGCTCGGTCAATGGCAGTAAGGAAGGAATGGTGAAGCTGGGGTATTAACCGAGCCGGTCGCGAATTTTATCGCTTAGCGCTATGCCGTCGATGCGCTTCCCGACGAGGGCTGCCAAGAGGTGAATCTCCTCACGACGATCAGCGAAGTTCCGGCCACAAACCCCATTTCATCCGCTGCATTTATTGCATTTGATATCCGTTATGGAGGATGGCTCCCCTGAACTTCCCCGCACATAGACAATTGCCCCGTTCAGAGCAAGATGCAGCCATGGCGCGTTCCTCCCGGAAACTCCTGGTGCGCTATGCCAAGCGCAAGGGTCCGCTGGCGCTACGGGTTAAGGACGCCGGCCAGGATCGCCGGCTGGAATTGCCGGTTGCGGCAGTAGCCCTGTTGATCGACATTCTGGACGCAATGGCTGCGGGGCGTGGCGTGACGATACTTCCAGAGAACGCGGAATTGACAACGGTGCAGGCGGCAAGAGTTCTTAACGTGTCGCGGCCGTTTCTGATCAAACTGCTCGACGGACGGACGTTGCCGCATCGGAGGGTCGGAAAACATCGGCGCATTCGAATCGAGGACGTACTGGCCTACAAAAGGGCCGTAGATCAAGAGCGGGAGAGCGTCCTGGATCAGTTGGCGAGAGAGGCTCAAGAAACGGGCATGGGCTACGCCGGAAGATGAATGACTTCACCGCATTGCTGGACGCCAATGTTCTTTATCCGGCGCCAATGCGGGATCTCCTCATGCAAATGGCCGAAATGGATCTTTTCCAGGCCCAGTGGACTGCGGAAATTCTATCGAGAATGGATCGAGGCGCTCCTCCGGAAAGAGCCCCACCGCGAGCGTGCGGCCTTAGAACGTACCGGCGACCTCATGGACCATGCAACCCGGGATTGCCTCATCACTGGTTATGAATCCCTGGTGTCGGTCGTCGCACTACCCGATATCCATGAACTTCACATCCTGGCCGCGGCGGTGATGGGGCGTTGCGACGTCATCGCAAGTCAGAACTTGAAACACTTTCCCGTTCGCAAGGTCCGAGCCCGGCTCAAGAATCCGCCTTACAACGTCGCGGACTACCTCAATACGCTTGCCCGGCAAGGTCTCGTCGCAACCGCCGCGGAGTTGGAACAGTTTGCGGAATTACTTTGAGTCCAAGCCTTATGCGCCTAACTGAGCCGCGCGCGGATTTTATCGCTCAGCACCTTCCCGTCAACGCGCTTCCCGGCCAGCTTAGCCTTAGCGGCATTCATCACCAAACCCATTTTGGACTTGTCGGTAACGCCGGTTTCGTTGATGGCGGACTCGATCGCGACGGCGATCTCGTCGTCCGAGGGAGCGGCGGGCAAATACGCCTCGACAAGCGCCAATTCCGCTGCTTCCTTGTCGGCCAGTTCCGGCCGCCCGTTGGCGCGGAACATCTCCATGGACTCGCGGCGCTGCTTGGCGATGGTGGTCAGCACCTGCATCTCCGAGGCCTCGTCAAGCGGCTTCATGCCGTCGATCTGGACCTTCTGCAGAGCGGCTTTCAACATGCGAATGGCGCTGAGGCGGGCCTCGTCTTTGGCCTTCATGGCGGCCACCATATCCTTCTGAATCAGATCGAGGAGAGGCATATTTGTTATCCTAATTGTACGCTTCTATCCAATGCATATTAAGAAACAACGCCTATTAACACCGGGCCCGACGCCCCTTTATCCACCCGCACTGCACGCCATGATGGCCTCCGACGTCCATCACCGCACTCAGGACTTCGTTAAGATTCAGAATCAGGCGCTCGCCTCGCTGAAAGAGGTGCTGGGCACTTCAAATGACGTTTTCATTCTCGTTTCCTCCGGTTCCGGCGGCCTGGAAGCGTCGGCTTCAAATTTCCTTTCCATGGGCGACAAGGTTATCATCTGCTGCGCCGGTAAGTTTGGCGAGCGCTGGGTTGAGATCGCCAAGGCCTACTCGCTGACTGCGGTGGTTTTGAAGTCCGAATACGGCGATGTGGTCTCGCCGGAGCGCGTGGAAGCCGCATTGGCGGAGAATCCGGATGCGAAAGCCGTAATGGTCCAGGCGTCCGAAACGTCGACCGGCGCAATGCACGATGTGGAAACAATGGCGGCAATTGTAAAGAAGACCGATGCGCTGTTCATTGTGGACGCGATCACCGGTATCGGCACGATGCCTTTGGATATCGACGGCTGGGGCATCGACCTTTGCGTGGGCGGATCGCAGAAGGCGTTCATGATCCCGCCGGGCTTGGCATTTGTCACCGTCAGCGCAAAGGCATGGAGGGCGAACGAAACGGCCACGATCCCGCGATTCTACTTCGACTTGAAGAAGGAAAAGAAGATGATCGACAAAGGGGAGGGGTCCAGTTGGACACCGAACACGTCGCTCATCATCGCGCTGAACGCCTCGCTGGACTATATTAAGCAACTCGGCATGCCGAAGCTGATTGAAAACGCCCAGATGCTGGCCAAAGCGACGCGGTTGGCGGCGGAAGCATTGGGCCTGGAACTTTTTGCGAAGAACAACCCGGGCAATTCGGTGACGGCAATCAAGGCTCCGGCGGGCATGGATTCGGGTGTTATCGTCAAGGGATTCCGGACGCATTTTGGCGCGATTATCGCCAACGGCCAAGGCTCGATGAAGGGGCAAATTTTCCGCATGGCGCACCTCGGCTACTTTGATTTCGCCGATATGTTCGCGGTGATCGCGGCGCTGGAATTGATCCTACAGGCCAATGGCCACAAGGTGGAACTGGGCTCGGGCGTGGCGGCGGTGCAGCGAGTATATGCCGAAGCGGCGATGCCGCAAGCGGTGACGGCATGAAGATTCTCGTAGCGGAACCACTGGCCGCGGCCGGTTTGGAATTACTGCGCGCGCAGGCGGGCTGGGACGTGGTCGTCTCCAACCCTAAGGAATACGCGGAACACCTCGGTGACTGCGACGCGTTGCTGGTGCGCAGCGCGGTGAAGGTCAACAAAGATGTCCTTTCGAAATCGCCTAAGCTAAAGGTGGTAGGCCGCGCCGGTGTAGGCGTGGACAACGTGGATCTGGAAGCTTCGACGGCGGCGGGCGTGCTGGTAATGAACACGCCGGGCGGCAACGCAATTTCGGTGGCGGAACACACGATCGGTCTGATGCTGTCACTGGCGCGGAGCATTCCGGCGGCGAGCGCTTCCACCAAAAGCGGTAAATGGGAAAAGAAAAAGTATCAGGGCAATGAACTGCGCGGCAAGACGCTGGGCGTTATGGGGCTCGGTTCCATTGGCCGGGAAGTGGTCAAGCGCGCCTCGGGTTTCGACATGCGCATTGTGGCTCACGATCCTTTTGTGAACCCGCAGACGGCGGCGGATCTGAATGTAGAATTGGTTTCGCTCGAAGCGCTATATGCGCAGAGCGACTACATCTCGCTGCACATGGCGCTGACGCCGGAAACGCACGGGATGCTGAACGCGGCGGCATTCGAGAAGATGAAGGCGGGCGTGCGGATCGTCAACTGCGCCCGCGGTGAACTGGTGAAGTCGGCCGATCTGGCGGCGGCGTTGGCGAGCGGCCAGGTGGGCGGAGCAGGCCTGGACGTGTTTGAAAAAGAACCGCCAGCCGCGGACGATCCGATTTTGGCGGCGGAAAACCTGTTGGCGACGCCGCATATCGGCGGATCGACCGATGAGGCGCAGGAGATTGTCGGTGTCCGGATCGCCGAACAGTTGGTGGAATACCTGGTCAACGGCATAGCTCTGAACGCCGTGAACATGCCGGCGCTATCGCCGGAAATGTACAAGGCTGTGGGGCCGTATATTGCGCTGGCCGAACGGTTGGGCAACTTCGCGGCATTCGTCGCGTCCGGGAATCCGAAGGGCGTGCGGCTCACATACTCCGGCCGTATTGCCGACTTCAACACAACGCTGCTGCGCAATGCGGGCATGGCGGGCGTACTGAACCGTTCCATGGAACAACGCGCGAATCTGGTGAACGCTATGCCAATCGCCAATGAGCGCGGACTCAGCGTGTCTGAAAAGCATGAGAAGCGTTCGGGCCACATCGATTCCATTCGTCTGGAACTGGAAACCGGCGACGGCGTGACGATCGTGGAAGGCGCGGTGATTCTCGGCAAGCCGCGACTGATCATGGTGGACGGCATTTACTGTGAAGCGACACTGAACGGGCACCTGTTGTATCTCAGCAATAACGATGTCCCGGGCGTGATTGGCCATGTGGGCAACGCATTGGGCAAGGCGGGCATCAATATAGCCAATTTCTCATTGGGCAGGCAGGAGACCGCCGACTCGGGCAAACCGCTGCGCGCGATTGCGGTGGTCGAAATCGACGGTGAAATCACCGATGCGGTGAAGGCCGACCTGCAGTCCAATCCGGCTATTCTAACGGTGCGTCCGGTAGAGTTCCTGGCCTAAAAATCGTTTCAATTGCAAGAAAAAAGCCGTTCCCGGGCCGGGAACGGCTTTTTTCTTGCAATTTCCAAAGTCTTGTGTTTGCACTCCATGGCCTATGTGGTAACATTAAATAGCTTCCCGAGGACATCCCCTCGAACTATCCCACCGCAACGGAGTGGCACGCACCACCGAATGAGTAACACCGTTTTCCTTGGCAACCTACCTGCCTGGGTGACTTCCGACGATATCAAGTCCTGGCTCTCTGCTGAGAACCTGGTCGCCGATTCAATCAAGGTCATCCGTAACCCAGAAACTCAAGAATCCAAAGGGTTCGCATTTATCGAAGCTCCCAACGTGGAGGAGATGAATTCGATCATTCGCCGATTTGATCGCGCCCCGCTCGAAGACCGTATGCTGCGCGCCAATCCCGCGCAACCTCCGAAGTCGAAGGCTGGCGTGCCGGTGAGGGCTGCCGACGGTCCGATGACCGGGCCTCCTCCTCCGGGTGTCGATCGGAACAAGCGTCCGCGTCCAAACCGTGACGCCGCAGGCGGTCCGCCCGCGGCCAAACGAAAGAGCAACAAGCCGCAGTCGAATAGTGCATTTGCCGAGGAATTAGCAAAAGCGCTGTAAGCCCGGACTGAGTGATTGTTTGAAAAAGGGCGATCCTAACCGGGCCGCTCTTTTTCTATTCCGGGACTAACCATTGCTCTCAGGTATTGAGTGTTATACAGTAGTCGCTCAACGCCGGAGGATGCGTGAAAGAATTAATTTTGCTCCGCGCGACGCTGCTTTTCGTTCTATCGGCGTCTGCTTGGTATTTAAAACCGTTTGGGCTGGATGGTCCGCTGGCGGCCGGAGCGGGTGC
>Ga0163144_10030676_pt1 | contig 10277 bp, 9 predicted proteins | sample OliLak19BULKMAT1_FD_123175 | JGI IMG/M metagenome (GOLD analysis project Ga0163144, IMG submission 123175) | Freshwater microbial mat bacterial communities from Lake Vanda, McMurdo Dry Valleys, Antarctica - Oligotrophic Lake LV.19.BULKMAT1 | ecosystem: Environmental > Aquatic > Freshwater > Lake...
CGTCCTGCAAACGACCGTCCGGGCGATTCAGAATGCCAAGCGGCGTGCCCTCCAGTGCGTGCGCCAATGCGCGTTCGGTCACCTGTTCCAGATCCGGATCGTAGACTTTCAGCAGATTGCCATCAGACACGATGACTTGTGGATAGGGGTCATCGACCACCCACCGAAATTGTGGTCGGCGCATGATGAACCGGCCCGTGGCGAACTCCACCAGTTCACCCTCCACACCGTGCACGTACTGTTCAAAGGTAACGTCGAGCTGATCAAAACCGGCCAGCACGGACTCGAGCCTTTCTATCTCGGAACCGGCAGCACGCACCGGGCAGGCCGTCAGCAACAACAACAGGACGACACACCGGCGCATGCTCATGAAATGCCTTACTCCCGATGTGGAACCAGAACTTCCCGGCTGCCATTCGAGTTCATGGTGGTGACGACTCCGGCCATTTCCATGGCCTCGATCAGGCGAGCCGCGCGGTTGTAGCCAATCCTGAGTTTGCGTTGAACACTGGAAATCGACGCACGCCGTGACTCGACAACGTATTGAACCGCCTCATCATACAGGGCATCTTCCTGTTCAGTCTCGCTCGCGCCACCGCTACCTTCAATCGCCAGAAACGGTTCGTCGTCGCCACCGGTCAGTACCGTCGGATCATAGTCGGGCTCGCCCCGCGTCTTCCAGTCCGATGCAACCCGATGAACCTCTTCGTCAGACACAAATGCGCCATGCACCCGCAACGGCAGTGCCGTTCCTGGTGGCAGGTAGAGCATGTCGCCATGCCCAAGCAGCTGTTCAGCACCACCCTGATCAAGGATCGTGCGTGAATCGATCCTGGACGACACCTGAAAACTGATCCTGGTCGGAATGTTGGCCTTGATGAGGCCGGTGATCACATCCACGGATGGCCGCTGGGTCGCCAGAATGAGGTGAATACCTGCGGCTCGGGCTTTCTGGGCGATCCGTGCGATCAGTTGTTCAACCTTTTTGCCGACAACCATCATCATGTCGGCAAATTCGTCGATCACGACAACAATGAAAGGTAAGGCGGAGAGCGACCTCGGCTGACCTTCTTCGTCGTACGTATTGATCGGGTCTTGCAGCGGTTCGCCTTTTTTGATGGCTTCCCGAACCGCCTTGTTGAAACCAGCAAGGTTTCGTACACCCAGGCTCGCCATCAACTTGTATCTTCGCTCCATCTCGCCGACACACCAGTTCAGGGCATGTGCCGCGTCGCGCATGTCGGTGACTACCGGTGTCAGCAGGTGAGGGATGCCCTCATACACCGACAGCTCAAGCATCTTCGGATCCACCAGGATCAGACGCACTTCCTCGGGTGTTGCCTTGTACAGGATGCTCAGCAGCATCGCGTTCACGCCGACCGACTTGCCGGAGCCAGTCGTACCGGCGACCAGCAGATGGGGCATACGACCGACATCAGCAATGATCGGTTCGCCGCCGATGTCCTTGCCCAATGCGAGGGTCAATGGCGATTTGGCTTCCTGGAAGGTCTCGCTGCCAAGAATTTCCTTGAGTCGTACGGTTTCGCGAACCTCGTTGGGGATTTCGATACCGACTACAGACTTGCCAGGGATCACTTCGACAATCCGGACACTGATGACCGCCAACGAACGTGCCAGGTCTTTGGCCAGCGCGCTGATTTTCTGTACTTTCACACCGGCAGCCGGCTGCAGTTCGAATCGGGTAATCACCGGGCCCGGCATGACGGATTCAACCTTCGCGTCCACGCCAAAGTCCCGCAGCTTGATTTCCAGCAGACGCGACATAGCCTCGAGTGAGGCGGCCGAATAACCGCCTTCGGTCTTTTCAGCCATACCTTCCAGCAGATCCAGATCCGGCATTCCCGCGTCGGTTGGCGCACGAAACAGAACCTTCTGGTCAGCCTTGCGTCGCACTGGTGGCGCCGGCGGGCGGATGGTTGGCGTGGTGCGGATGGGCTCCTCAATGATCGCTTCGTCTGCCTCGGCTTCAGCGGAATCAGTGACCGGTTCAATGAGCCTTTTTTTGCGGCGCGGTTTTGGCGCTGTCGGTTGCCGCGTCCGCTGATGCCAGCGATCCCGCACCAGGTCGTACATCGCCAGCAACCGGAAATTCAATGTATGCAGAATGCGTCCGGTATGTTCCGCAACAACCAGCCAGGAAAAACCAGCCGCAGCCTGCGCACCAACGAGCACAATCGTCACCATGAGCAGGGTCAAGCCAACCCAACCGAGCACGCCGACACCGGCGTCACCCAGCCATTGCCCGAAAATCCCCCCGTTTCCAGCAGGCAGGGAATCGTCGGCAGAAAAATGCATGTGCATGAGTACGCAAAGGGCCAGCAGCATGCTCGACCAACCCAGCGTCCTGATGAGGGAAACCAGCCAGATCGCCGATTCCTCGCGATGTTTTACGAGACGCCAGCCAATGATGACCAACATGATCGGGAGTACCCAGGCGATCCAGCCAAACAAGGTCAGCACCACGTCGGCAAACAACGCACCGAAGTGCCCGACCAGGTTCTGTACCTCGACACCGTTGCCGGTATAGGTGAATGACGTGTCGTAAGGGGAATATGAACCGATTGCGAGTGCTACAAAGAGCCCTGATGCAATCAGTCCGACGAGACTGATCTCTCGAAGGGGGATGCTGTCCTGCATGCTGCCCGTGCCTGTCCTGTGCGATTGGAAGCGGTGTCAGTCTACTCGCGCTCGAATTCAGGAACAATGTTGATGAAATACAAGCGGTTGGCAAGCTGACTTCCGAACTGCGGCAGGTTGCAATCCAAGTATCATCAAGATGGGCATGCAGCCACCTTTCCCCTATCATGACCGGCTTTCCAGTCAGTCAGGAATCAGCATGCGCCCGGACAAAAAAGCCATAGTTGACGAAGTATGGGATGACGCGCGTATCGAAGGTTTTCTGGACAAACCGCCCATGGGAGATGGTGAGACTGCGGATTTCAGCATCCTGCTGAACGCCTACCGCAGCATGCGCGTGGAGGACTTCGCCAGATTTCTGCCCGTCTATAAAGCAGCCGGTAAGTTGGTTGACGCACCCAATAAACATGGTCAGAGCCTGAGCAAATATCTGGCGCCCCAACGAAAGGCGGTGCCCTTCATCGAGGTCATCAACCACTACCGGTGACCCGCCCATGAGTGAGGAAGGCCTGCCCAGCTTTCCGCCGCCGCACCTCGCCAAGCCCAATGGATTGCTGGCGCGTGGCGGTGTGCTCACCCCAGGCTGGATTCTGGCCGCGTATCGCCAGGGCATCTTCCCCTGGTTCGAGTCCGACAACTCACCGATTCTCTGGTGGAGCCCTGATCCAAGGGCCGCAATCACACCGGGCGACGTGCGAGTGACCCGTAGTCTGAGAAAGGTCATTCGCAACAAACCACTCGACGTCTGTATGGATCAGGATTTCACGTCAACCATCAAAGGCTGTGCCGAGCGCTCGGAACGCGAGGACGTTGGCACCTGGATCACCCCACGCATGCAATCGACCTACACCGAACTGCACAGGATAGGTTATGCCCACTCAGTAGAGGTCCGGCAGGACGGAATTCTGGTTGGCGGGCTCTATGGCCTTTCGTTTGGCAGCCTGTTTTTTGGCGAATCGATGTTTTCCCGCTCGACGGATGCATCAAAGGTGGCGTTTGTCGCACTGCACATACAGCTTCGGCGCTGGGGATTCACCCTCCTCGACTGCCAGTTGCCAAATTCCCATCTGACGACCCTGGGCGTCAGGACCATAGCCCGAAGCCGTTTTCTGCTGTTGCTTGCGGCCGGTCAACACGCACCGAGCCGGCTCGGTCACTGGCAACTGGACCCGGATTGGCGCGATGATCTGCCCCAACTGATCGGGCGCCAGGTGAAATGAAACAGGAAGCCAATGAAATAGGAGGCCAATGAAATCGGAATCTTCAGAGTTGCGTTTTTTTCTGACACCGGAGCACCCGTGCAGCTACCTGCATGATCGCCAGGCAAAAACACTCTTTCTCGATCCAAGGGAAACGATCACCGCCAATATGTACTCCCGCCTCACGCAGATCGGGTTTCGTCGCAGTGGTGGACATCTGTATCGCCCACAGTGCGCCGGCTGTGCCGCGTGCATCCCCACACGACTCAAAGTCGACGCGTTTGAACCTAACCGCTCACAGCGCCGAACGGCCCGGCGCAACCTGGATTTGCGCTTCGAGATCACAACTGCCGCTTTTTCAGGCGCTGCTTTCAGCCTCTACGAGCGTTATATCGCCAGCCGCCATGATGACGGGGACATGTTTCCAGCCAGTGAAGATCAGTTCCGCTCGTTTCTACTCAGTCCATGGGCCAGCACTTACTTCCTCTGCGGCTATCTTGGGACAGCGCTGGTGGTGATTGGTGTCTTTGATCGTCTCGACAATGGATTGTCAGCTGTTTATACGTTTTACGACCCCGCGCTTGCCACCCGCAGCCTCGGTACGCAAATGATCATCGAAGAGATAAACCTGACCCTGGAGTTGAATCTGCCCTACCTGTACCTGGGCTACTGGATCAAGGATTCAGAAAAGATGCGCTACAAAACCAACTACCGGCCCGTGCAGTTGCTGGTAAACGGGCAATGGGTTGATTTGCGTTAGTGCGCTCGGCGGGGCAGAATTCGCCGTCATTTTTTGCCCCTTCAGGAGTGTATGGCGAAAGAAGAACAGATCGAAATGGACGGTACCGTGGTGGACACGCTGCCCAATACAATGTTTCGCGTGCAGCTCGACAATGGCCACATCGTCACCGCCCACATTTCCGGCAAGATGCGAAAGAACTACATCCGCATCCTGACCGGAGACAAGGTCAAGGTTGAGCTCACCCCTTACGATCTGACCAAAGGACGAATCACATTCCGTAAGTAGACGTCCTTCAGCCCTGCCCGACCTCGGCTGGGGTCACTCTGGTCCGGGGTCACTCTGGTCCGCAATCAGTGGACCGCAGCCTCCTCGATCTCGATCGCAAGTTCGCCGTCATTGGTCGTCACATGAACGGTGCCGCCATGCTTGGCCAACTTGCCAAACAGAACCTCTTCCGCGAGCTCCTTTTTGATCTTTTCCTGGATGATTCGTTGCATGGGTCTGGCACCCATTTTTTCATCGTAACCTTCCCGGGCCAACCACTCGCGTGCTTCGTCATCCACTTCGAGCATCACCTTCTTCTCGTCGAGTTGCGCCTGCAATTCGACGAGAAACTTGTCCACGACCGTCAGGATCGTCGCGCGCGACAGGGAGCCGAACATGACGATCGCATCCAGCCGGTTACGAAACTCGGGTGAGAACATCTTCTTGATCGCTTCCATGCCATCCGACCGGTGATCCTGCTCGGTAAAGCCGATGGACGCACGGCTCATGTCCTGCGCACCGGCATTGGTGGTCATGATCAGCACAACATTGCGGAAATCGGCTTTCCGACCGTTATTGTCGGTCAGCGCGCCATGGTCCATGACCTGCAGCAGCAGGTTGAACACTTCCGGATGCGCCTTCTCGACTTCGTCCAGGAGCACCACGCTGTGCGGGTGTTTGGTCACTGCCTCGGTCAGGAGACCTCCCTGATCGAAGCCTACATAGCCGGGAGGCGCTCCAATCAGACGGGAGACGGTATGCCGTTCCATGTACTCGGACATGTCGTAACGCAGCAACTCGACACCCATGATCTTCGCCAGTTGTCGACAGACCTCGGTTTTGCCGACACCAGTCGGACCCGCAAACAGGAACGAACCGATCGGCTTCTCGCCTGCCTTCAAGCCCGCACGCGAAAGTTTGATGGCAGCTGACATCTGATTGATGGCTTCGTCCTGACCGAAGACGACCATCTTCAGCTTCTTGTCCAGATCGCGCAGCGCTTCCTTGTCGGAAGAGGAGACCTGCGCCGACGGGATGCGAGCAATTTTTGCCACCACCAGTTCGACATCGCCTGGCCCGATGGTCTTTTTGCGCTTGCTCGGAGGCAGCAGCTTTTGAGCAGCGCCGGCTTCGTCGATCACGTCGATCGCCTTGTCTGGCATGAACCGGTCATTGATGTACTTGGCGGCCAACTCTGCGGCAACCCGCAACGCTTTGTCGGTGTAGCGCAAGTCGTAGTGATCTTCGAAACGACTCTTCAATCCCTTCAGGATCTGGTACGTCTCATCAACCGTTGGTTCGACAACATCGATCTTCTGGAAGCGGCGGGACAACGCGCGATCCTTGTCGAAAATACCGCGATATTCCTGGTAAGTCGTCGAACCCATGCACTTGATCTCACCGGAAGCGAGCATGGGCTTGAGCAGGTTTGACGCATCCATCACACCACCTGACGCGGCGCCGGCACCGATGATCGTATGGATTTCATCGATGAAGAGGATGGCGCCCTTGTCCTTTTTCAACTCGGCCAGCAGCATCTTGAAGCGCTTTTCGAAGTCGCCGCGGTACTTTGTACCGGCAAGAAGCGCACCAAGATCGAGCGAGTACACCGTGCACTGCGCAACCACATCAGGCACCTGCCCATCGACGATGCGCTTTGCCAGCCCTTCTGCAATCGCTGTCTTGCCCACTCCGGATTCACCGACCAGCAGCGGATTGTTCTTGCGCCGGCGACAAAGCACCTGGATGACTCGCTCGAGTTCGACCTCACGGCCGACCAACGGATCAATGCTGCCTTTCCTGGCCTGCTCATTGAGATTTGAGGCGAACGCAACTAACGCACTTTGCTGGCCGCCTTCGGCCGCCAGTGCTTCTTCTTCCTGCTCGCTGGCACCCTCACGATTCACACTTTCGCCGGTGACCTTGGGAATACCGTGCGCGATGTAATTCACAACATCGATGCGCGCAATGTTCTGCGCCTTGAGGAAATAAACCGCCTGGCTTTCCTGTTCACTGAAGATGGCGACCAGTACATTCGCGCCGGTGACTTCCTTGCGTCCGGATGACTGAACGTGGAATACCGCACGCTGCAACACACGCTGAAATCCAAGGGTTGGCGTGGTATCGCGGTCAGTGTCACCAGCCGGAATCAGCGGCGTGGTGGACTCAATGAACTCCTTGAGATCGGTTCGCAGTTTGTCGATGTCACAACCAACTTTCTGCAGCACGTCGACCGCCGTGCTGTTATCGAGAAGCGCCAGCAGCAGATGTTCCACTGTCATGAATTCATGCCGCTTGCTCTTGGCCTCACGGAACGCGTGGTTAATAGTGACTTCCAGATCTTTGCTCAACATCGCAGGTTCCTCTTGTACGTTCCGTTGCCGTATCAGGCTGCCATGACACCGGGAATTTCCGGGCCACTACCTAATCTTAGATCAAGCGCACCACTTTCGGTTCACCCTGTGTACACAGAGCATTGTACCAGTACATGAATTCTGATCAGGACTTCCGCACCAGAGTTCTGCACCAGAGTTCTGCACAATTCGTGCCGTTGATCGAAGCTCAAGGGCGTTAGATTGGGGCATCAGTCCGTCATCTCAATGGTGCACTTGAGCGGATGATGACTCTCCTGGGAATAGATATTGACCTGATCACACTTGGTTTCAGCGATGTCGCGCGGAAAGATCCCGACAACCGCTGCGCCTTCGGTGTGAACAACCAGCATCAGCCGAGTGGCTTTTTCAACGTCATAGGCAAAGAACTTCTGGATGACATGCACGACAAATTCCATGGGCGTGTAGTCATCGTTGAGCAGAATGACCTTGAACATGGGCGGTCGCGCAAGCTTGGGTTTGGATGCAGCAGTGGCAACTCCACTGCCCGTGCCGATACCGGACGGGTCGTCTTCATCTGCACAGACGATTATGGGCAACAGCCTTTGAGTTCTGATCTCGGGAAACAAACCTTCCTCCTTTGTAGCGCCAAGTCTATGCGCAGCGTCGGCGTTGTCCAATCATGGGGACAAGCAGAATTGCTTCATCCTTATTACCAACTTGACTTTGCGCATGCAAAGGATGAATAGTCAGAGCCTCCTGGGGGGGCAGATTCGAGGGCCGAAGTGGCAATTGGCAAAGTAAAGTGGTTCAACAACGCCAAGGGCTATGGTTTTGTTGTTGCTGACGATATGACGGACGACCTGTTCGCGCATTTTTCTTCCATCGTAATGGATGGGTACAAAACGCTGAAGGCCGGCCAGGATGTCGAGTTCGACATCACCGATGGTCCAAAAGGCAAACACGCCATCAACATCCGGCCGACCGATGGCGGTGTACATGTACACCTGCCAGAGTCGGGTCATGTCGAGAACGGTGTGGCCGAAGAGGATCAGGCGAGACGTCAGCAAGGCTGAACACGCTCGTATGGTCAAAACGTTCCGCCCTACCGAACGGGCTACGGCGGCTGCATGTTTCAATTCACCCGACTTGTCGCACAACTTGCGCCCTCTTGTGACGACCTGGCCTGTCAGGAATTGGCGTCATCTGCACTGACACAACTACCAGACGCGCCTCACATGCTCTCCACGACACCGCCATCTCTGCAATGGAGCCTTCCATGAGACCGCTTTCCAGATTGCAACCGACACCATCTGGAGCGCAGATCTCAATGATGCCAAAGGTTACATTGCCTGAATGATGGCCTTGCCAAACTCGCTGCACTTGAGCAGTTTCGCGCCTTTCATCAGTCGCTCGAAGTCATAGGTCACGGTCTTTTTCGAGATAGCGCCTTCAACCCCTTTGATGATGAGGTCGGCTGCTTCGCGCCACCCGATGTACCGGAGCATCATTTCGGCAGATAGAATCAGTGAACCCGGATTGACCTTGTCCTGGCCGGCATATTTCGGCGCGGTTCCGTGGGTTGCTTCAAACAGCGCAACGGTGTCACCGATATTGGCCCCCGGCGCGATGCCGATGCCGCCTACCTGCGCTGCCAGCGCGTCCGAGAGGTAGTCCCCATTCAGATTGAGCGTTGCAATCACTTCATACTCATCAGGCCGGGTCAGCACCTGTTGCAGCATCGCATCGGCAATCACATCCTTGATCACGATTTCCTTGCCGGTGCGCGGATTCTTGAAGGAGTGCCACGGGCCACCATCAACAGGCTTGGCGCCAAACTCCTGGCGAGCCAGTTCATAACCCCAATCCTTGAAGGCTCCTTCCGTGAATTTCATGATGTTGCCCTTGTGCACCAGGGTCAGCGAACCACGGTCGTTTTCCACGACATATTTGAGAGCCTGGCGGATCAGGCGTTTGCTGCCCTCCAGCGAAACCGGCTTGATGCCAATACCACAATGCTCGGTAAAGCGGATCTTCTGTACGCCCATTTCCTTCTGCAGATAAGCGATCAGCTTGTCTGCCTCCTTGGAATCGGCTGCCCATTCAATACCTGCGTAGATGTCTTCGGTATTCTCGCGGAAGATCACCATGTCGGTTTTTTCCGGCGAGACGACCGGACTGGGTACGCCTGTAAACCAGCGCACCGGACGCAGACACACGTAGAGGTCCAGTTCCTGGCGCAGCGCGACGTTCAGCGAACGAATGCCACCACCCACAGGCGTGGTCATTGGCCCTTTGATACCCACCACAAATTCGCGCATTGCCTCCAGCGTTTCAGCCGGCAGCCACTCGTCCTCACCATAAACCTCGAGGGACTTTTCGCCGGAGTAAATCTCCATCCAGGCAATCTTTTTCTTGCCGCCGTAAGCCTTGGCGACTGCAGCATCGACCACTTCGATCATCACCGGGGTGATATCGACACCCGTTCCATCGCCTTCAATGAACGGAATGATCGGGTGATCCGGTACATTGAGACTGCTGTCCGCGTTGACAGTGATTTTGGCGCCTTCCTTGGGCACGACGATGTGCTGATAAGCCATGGGTTCTCCGTTCAGTATGGTTTTTTATCAGATCGGTTGCGGGGCCACAGCCGTGACCTAAGTTGCACGCACAGATCGCTATTCGCCGGGATTATAGACAGGTCCGGGAAGCTCATGCGAGGAACCATGGCCAAAAAAACTGCTGCTGCCACCGGGATGGCTGCGATCACAACGATCAGGTAGACCAGCTGTCCCTTCGTTGCACATCATCGATCGTCGACTCGATCCAGTGCGCACCACTGTCCCGTTCTTCACGCTTCCAGAACACGGCGCCGGTTTTGAGGTAGTCCATGAGGAATTCACAGGCCGCAAACGCCGCCGGTCGATGTGCGCAGGCCACCTGCACGAGGACAATCTGATCTGCCGCAAGCATCCGCCCGACACGATGTACAACCACGACATCCAGCAACGGCCACCGCGCGCCCGCCTGCTGGACGATGACCTCGATACTGGCTTCAGTCATGCCGGGATAGTGTTCAAG
>Ga0163144_10030677_pt1 | contig 10277 bp, 9 predicted proteins | sample OliLak19BULKMAT1_FD_123175 | JGI IMG/M metagenome (GOLD analysis project Ga0163144, IMG submission 123175) | Freshwater microbial mat bacterial communities from Lake Vanda, McMurdo Dry Valleys, Antarctica - Oligotrophic Lake LV.19.BULKMAT1 | ecosystem: Environmental > Aquatic > Freshwater > Lake...
GCATCGTCGATGGCATCGTCGATGGTCTGGTCGAGGTCGTCGTCGGCTTGCTGGTCGAGATCGCGGTCGAGCGGGGGTTGGCCTGGGAAGGCGAGGTTGAGGGTGGCGATGGCTTGGTCAAGCGTGGTGGGGGAGGGAGGATGAGTGAGAGAGGGGAAGGCATCAAGGCCGGAAGGCATCGAGGCATCAAGAGGGGAAGGCGAGGCGGGATGCGGCGTGGGTGGAGTCTTTCGGCGCGCGGGTGCGGCGGCCCCCGGGTCGGACCGGTGGGCGTCGGAATCGACTGCGCTGGTGGAGCGCGGGGCGCGGAGGGTGCGGTGGTGGAGGAGGGCGGTGGCGGCGAGGCGGCGCTGGGTGGGGTCGTGGGTGTCGCCGAGGACCTGGGTCAGGGCGTCGAGGGCGGCGCGTTGGTTGGCTCGGGAGATGAGGGCGCGGTGGTGGTCGAGCCACGGGGTGATGTCGGGACGGGCGAGGAACTCGAGGAGGGAGAGGAGTGCCGGGGCGTCGGGCTGGGCCAGGAGTGCGGAGAGGTTTTCGTTGGCGAGGAGGTAGCGGGTGAGGAGGGCCGCGTGGGGGGGTTGGAGGGGCGGGAGGGACATGTGGGTATTGTACGGCATGGTTTTGGCTTGTCAATAGGGTTGTGTACGGCACATTGAAGAGGAGGAGGCAGACCCCTCACCCTGCCCTCTGCCCGCAAAGCCGGGGAGAGCGGGGGGGAGGCACCTACACTCTGCCCCGTGTATGAGATCACTGTGCAGGCTGACTTCGCGGCGGCGCACGCGTTGGTGATTGCCGGGGCGCGTGAGCCGATTCATGGGCACAACTGGCATGTGACGGCGACGCTGGCGGGGGCGACGCTGGATGCGGACGGTCTGCTGTGCGATTTTCACACGGTGGAGCACACGTTGCGGGAGATCGTTGGGCCATGGCACAACCGGAATCTGAACGATCTCGCGCCGTTTGACCGGGTGAACCCGTCTGCGGAGCATGTGGCGCGGCATATCGCGGACACGCTGGAGGTGCGGCTGGGTGTGTCGCTGGCGGCGTTGGCGCGGATCGCATCGGTCAGCGTGACCGAGGCTCCGGGTTGCCTGGCGACGTATCGGCCCGAGTACGGCGGTGACCAAAGGCAATGACCAGGACCAGTCCAGCAGGGAAGCCAACGACACCGGTGCCGACGAGCGAGGTTGCGGCGTCTGGCGCGGTCTCGGCGGGCGTGGGGGCGGCTTCGCTCGCGCAGGCGGTGGCGGCACCGCAGGCGACGGCGCGGTATCTGAGCCGGGACTTGTCGTGGCTGGAGTTCAACGCGCGTGTGCTGGCGCAGGCGTGTGACACGCGGGTGCCGCTGCTCGAGCGGGTGCGGTTCCTGGCGATCTTCACGAACAACCTTGATGAGTTCGTGCAGAAGCGGATCGGGCTGCTGAATCGGCTGATGGATGCGGGCATTTCGGCGCCGTTCCCGGATGGGACGACGCCGCAGCAGGCGCACACGGCGGTGCGGGCGCGGATCGTGGAGTTGCAGCGTCAGCAGGCCGAGTGTTATGAAACGCGGCTGCGGCCCGCGCTGGTGAGTGAGGGGATTCATCTGCTGTCGTATTCGGAGATGACGGCGGCGGAGCGTGTGGTGGTGGACACATGGTTCCGTTCCAACGTGTATCCGGTGCTGACGCCGCTGGCGGTCGATCCGGGGCACCGGTTTCCGTTCATCTCGAATCTCTCTGAGAATCTGGGCGTGATGATCTCGAGGCCGGACGATACGGAGCGTCACTTCGCGCGGATCAAGATTCCGGATGTGTTGCCGCGGCTCGTGAGGATTGATGAGCTGGCGGGGATGTCCGCGGTGTGCACGTCTGGAGGGACGAGCAGCCCGGCGGGTGGGGGTGAGACGGCGCTGCGGTTTGTGAGCCTTGAGGAGATCATTCGCAACAACCTGGATGATCTGTTCCCGGGGTTGCAGATCCGGGACGTGATGCCGTTCCGGGTGACGCGATCGGCGGACAGCCAGCCGGAGGATGATCGGGAGGTGGATGACCTGCTGGAGTCCGTAGAGGCGCAGCTGGCGCAGCGTCGGATCGCGCCGGTGCTGCGTGTTGAGGTTGGGCCGGACCCTTCGCCGCATATTCTGGATGTGCTCAAGCGTGAGCTGGCGATCGAGGAGCCGGACGTGTATCGGCGTGCGGGTCCGCTGGAGTATCTGGATTTGTATCAGGTTGCGGACCTTGATCGGCCTGCGCTGAAGCATCGGCCGTGGTCGCCGATCACGCCGCCGCGATTGGCGGTGAAGGATGCGAACATCTTTGACGTGATCCGCGAGCGCGACCTGATCGTGCACCATCCGTATGAGTCGTTCAAGGCGAGTGTCGAGCACTTCATCGCGGCGGCGGCGCGTGACCCGGACGTGCTGGCGATCAAGCAGACGCTGTATCGGACGAGCCCGAACTCGCCTTTTATCGACTCATTGATCCGTGCGGCGGAGAGCGGGAAGCATGTGGCGTGCCTGGTGGAGCTGCGGGCGCGGTTCGATGAGCACCGCAATGTGCGGTTTGCGAGGCAGCTGGAGAAGCACGGGGTGCATGTGGCGTATGGCGTGGTGGGGCTCAAGACGCACTGCAAGTGCTCGCTGGTGGTGCGACGCGAGGGCGGTGCGGTGCGGTGCTATGCGCACCTGGGAACGGGCAACTACCACTCGAAGACGGCGCAGTTGTACACGGACCTGGGGCTGTTGACGGCGCGGGCGGATATCTGTGATGACGTGGTGACGCTGTTCAACGCGCTGACGGGGCACGCCGAGACGCCCGTCTACAACAAGCTGCTGGTCGCGCCGCGGCACCTGCGCATCGCGTTCGCGGGCTTGATTGATCGGGAGATTGAGAACGCGCGGGCGGGGCGGCCCGCGCGGATCATCGCGAAGATGAACTCGCTGGAGGACAAGAAGACGGCGGACAAGCTGTACGCGGCGTCGCAGGGCGGGGTGCCGGTGGAGCTGTATGTGCGTGGGTTCTGCTGCGTGCGGGCGGGTGTGGCGGGGCTGAGTGAGAACATCACGGTCACGAGCATCATCGGGCGGTTCCTGGAGCACGCGCGGATCTATCACTTCGCGGCGGGGCAGAGCGATCCGCTGGCGGGGGACCTGTTCATCGGGTCGGCGGACTGGATGTACCGGAACCTGAACGACCGGGTGGAGGCGGTGGTGCCGATCGAGGATGTGGAGGCGAAGCGCCGGATCATGCGGATCATCGAGGTGCACCGGGCGGATCGGCGCAACGCGTGGGATCTGGTGCCGGATGGGTCGTATCGGCAGCGGGTGGTTGCGGATGGCGCGGGGGCGGATTCGGCGGCGGCGCTGGGGACGTTCGAGTCGATGATGCGGTCGCCGTGAGTGCGCAAGGGGGCGGGGGCGAGCGCGACGCACTCCACCGCCTACGCCCCTTTCAACTCATCCAAGCTCAGCCGCCTTTCGAACCTTTCCCGCATCGCCGGGTCGTGGCTCACGCACAGCAACGCCGCGTTCTTCTCCCGGCACACCGACTGGATCAGGTCCATCGCCGTGCCCGAGTTCTCCGGGTCCAGGCTCGCGGTGGGCTCATCGGCCAGGACGAGCGGCGGATCGCACGCCACGGCCCTGGCCACCGCCACCCGCTGCTGCTGGCCGACCGACAACTGGTCGGGCGTGGCCGACGGGCGCTCGATCCCCAGCCGCGCGAGCAGGGTCGTGGCCCGCGTGGCGTGCTCGCCCTTCGGAATCGTGCTGAACATCATCGCGGCCATCACGTTCTCGTGGGCCGAGAATCCGTGCAGCAGGTTGAAGGTCTGGAAGATCATGCCGATCGAGCGACCGCGGTGGAGGTCCCGGGCCGCGCCTCGCAGCGTGACCATGTTCTTGCCTGCGACCTGGATTGTCGTCTCCGAGCCGTAATGAACGTGCGGATGGCCCAGCAGCCCGGGCCTGGTCTGCGGCTTCACGCGGATGCCCGAGTGGGGCGTTGGCTCGATCAACCCCGCGATCAGGTGCAGCAGCGTGCTCTTGCCCCGCCCCGACCCACCCGTGAGCAGGACCTGCTCACCCGCAGCGAGCGAGAACTCGCCCACGTCGACGATCCAGCCGGGCGAGGCCGGGTACTTGAAGCGGAGGTTCTTGATGTGCAGGCTCGGGTCGGTCATGGGGTGGACGGAGGATAGGGGGGGCGATTTGGTGGGTTGAGGCGGGACTTCTCAAACGCAAAGGACGCAAAGGAGGCGAAGGACGCAAATAAGGCGAGGGGAGTGAGCCCGGAGGGGGTCGAGCAAGATTGTGCCAGGTCCGAGGCTCCCGGCCCGTCGGAACCGTCCGCGCGAGTGGTCGGCCACCTGCCACACTTCGGCGGCGGCTCGGGGCTTGCCCTGGCCCCCCCAACGAGCTCCGGCGTGCCCATGCACCCGGAGCCTCATCGCAAGGTCTCCTCAGTTCCGGCGTCCGGCGGTCCCCATTGAGTTTGGGCGCGTCTGGCGCGCCCCGCCCGCCCGCGCCCGTCTGGCGGTGACCGACCGCTCGCGCGGACGGCTCTGTCCACCGAGGCACCTCGCCCTTTCCCCGGAATCCAACCCCCGTCTGGTCCGTATCATTCTGCGGACGCCGGGGTGGGGAACCGAACCGGCCTGCGTGCGTCCAACCAGCGTCGGGCGCCCCGCCCGTCCGCTCGGGCAGGCCCACGCCGCCCGACCTGGCTCCAGACGAGCCCCCGCTCAGGAGTTCACCATGGCACGCGTCCTGATTCGTGCGCTCGCCGCCGCCGCAACCGCGATGCTCTCGGGCTCTGCCCTTGGTCAGTCGTTCTCTCAGCCCGACGCTTTCGTGCATGACGGCTCGGGTCCCGAGATCGTCCTGCCCTCGTGGGTCGTGGCCGAACTGGCCGACCAGGACTCCGAGGCGGTTCGGCTGTATCGCGCCCGCCAGGGGGAGCTGGGCAAGGCGGAGCGTGAACTTCGTCGTCTCAACGCGACCTACTTCCGCACGCGCCACGTCGAGACCCGCCAGATCGGCATGTACCGTCTCCGCGAGTTCACCGACCCCGTCGCGTTCCCGGCGATGCTCGACGTCTTCGAGAACGCGGGGGCGGACGTGCGGGCCGCCGTGCTTGACCATCTGGCCGACCAGCAGCAGTCCGATGCGGACACGACGCTGGCGTGGGCGTCGGTGTTCGGCGAGGATGCGCAGTGGCGCACCGAGGCCCGTCAGCGGCTGGTCGCGCGGATGGACGCCGCGGGCGGGGTGAGCGAGCCCATCAAGTTCATCGTCGCCGGCGCGCTGAGCAAGCAGAACGAAGAGGAGATCGTCGCGGGGGCCGAGGTGGCCGATCTGCTTTCGATCTACGAGGTCATCCCGCAGCTCATCAACGCCCAGGTGCGCGGCGGCTCGGCCGAGGCCCGCGAGGGGACCGGCGCGCTGGCGTTTATCGTCATCGGCACGCAGGTCTCGTATGTGAGCGACCTCACGCCGATCGTGGCCGACAGCGCGGTGGCGTTCGACCCCCAGTTGTCGGTCGTGACCGAGGGCGTGCTGCTCCGCGTGGATGACGCGGTGGTCGTGACCTATCTGCCGCAGGTCAGCCGCGTGCTCAATCGGCTGGGAAGCCGCCTGACCGGCGAGTCGACCGACGCCATGGGCTACGACCTGGCGGCGTGGCACACGTGGCACGAGAGGGTGTACCTGCCGGCGATGGCGGGGCGCGGGGCCCAGCCCGCGATGGGCGGCTGAGTTGGCCAAGGCGCGCTCGACAAAGATGGCGCGGGCGGCGCGGCGCGAGCGCGAGGCTGGCCACCTGGTTCGCGTGATCGTTGAGGTGCCCAGGCCCCGCGGGCGTGCCAAGGTTGGGCCGGTGATTTATACAATCGGATACGAGCTGCGGGATCAGGACGAGTTGGTCGGCGACCTGCTGGAGGCCGGCGTGCGTGTGCTCGCGGACATCCGCGGGAGGCCGGTGTCGCGCAAGCCGGGGTTTGGGGCCAACGCGCTCCGCGGGTTGTGCGCGGCTCATGGGCTGGAGTACGCGTCATGGGCGGGGCTTGGGTCGACGGTCGCGCAGCGCGGGCGGGTGAAGGCGACGGGCGACTCCGAGTCGTTCTTCCGCGACTTCCGCGCGTACGCCCAGGCGTGGCTGGGGGATGAACTTGACGCGCTGGCGAAGGCGATGAAGGCCAGTCCCACCGCCCTGCTGTGCTTCGAGCGCGTGCATGAGGAGTGCCACCGCTGCGTGGTGGCGGAACTGCTGGCCGATCGCGCTCAAGGCGGCACCACGGCGATCGTGTGATCGATGCGGGCGGCGTGGGGGGGGCGTGGGCGGCGTGGCTCACGCGATGCGAATCATCTCCCGCCGATCCTCCGGCGTCAGCACGCTGTCGGCGTCCTTCAACCACCGCCAGGCATCGCCGCGGTACCCGGCTGTGGGCTTCAGTTCGGGCATCCGGGCGTTCCAGTAGCGGTTGAACCGGGCCATCGCCAGTTCACGCACCAGTTTGGCGGTCATCGAGGCGAGCGCGACGGGCAAGTGGGCCGACTCGGCCTGGGGCTGGAAGTGGGCCACCCATCGCTCGCCGAGTTCATAGCGGCTCACGCGGGGCGTCTGCTCGGTAACTCGGGCCGACATGCCGGGCAGCTCGCGCTCCAGCAACTCGCCATAGGTCGTGCGCCCGCCCAGGCGGTCGCACACGATGCGGACGGGGTCGTCGATCTCCTGCACCGCCAGGTCGTCGCGCAGGTGGCGCAGGTGCCGCCCGATCGCGTGCAGGGTCGCCTCGCCCTTGGTGCCGGTGTCCGTCACGATCTGGTTGAACGCGCACTCGTCGATCACGATGCAGCGCAGGGCCAGCAGTTGCACGCCAGCCGCGGCCATCGCGGTTCGGAGCACATTGGCGTCCAGCGGGACTCGCGAGCCCGCGGCGGGGGACGTGTCCGACACCGGCAAAGGCACGGCGTCCCCGGCATACCACGCCCGACCGGTGTGCGTCGCGCCCAGGGCCGCGAACAACTCGGCGTCGGTCGCGGGCGGGCTGGGGTGCTGGTGCATGAAGGCGAGCACGCCTCGCTCGAGGTGGGTGAGCGGGTGGCGTGTGGCGCCGTCGTTGGGGAGTTTGAGCTGCTTGCTGTCGGCGACGGCAATGCGTTGGCGTTTGTCGGCGGGCTTCCTGGAGATGGCGGACGCGAGCAGTTGCCAGAGGTTGGGGGCGGGCTGTCCGGGGTCCCACGACGCGAGGTGGAACACGCTCATGGCGACGGTGAGGGGACCCAGGAGTGGGCCGTAGCCAGCTTCATCGATGCCCGCGAGGACGACGCCCATGCGGGGAAGATAGCGTGGGAACGTGTCGGGCAGGCAGCGGGCGCTGAGCGCGGGGCACCAGGGAAGGCGACGGGTGGGCAGAAGGCGTGGGCAACCGACAGGAATTGAGCACGCCGTGCGGAGCAACTGTCGCTCAGATCGCGGGTTGTTCACGCGACGGCCGAGGTCGCCAACACCCAACGCCAACGCCACTACCAACGCAAGAGGCACTTGGCGGTGGCTCCGGGCGAGTGCCCGGTGCCCGATGCCAAGTGCCTCCGGTTGGGCAATGCGGATGAGAGGACTTGAACCTCCAAGGGATTTTACTCCCACTAGGACCTGAACCTAGCGCGTCTGCCAATTTCGCCACATCCGCGGCATGGAAACGAATCGGAAACGAGTTTAGGCGGGCGAGTCGGGATGGACAATCCCTGCGGGGACCGCCGGGGAGTGGAACTATGGCGCGTCGAGCCGGTCGGGGACGGCGGCATGGGCAGGGCACATGTCGGGCCCGTCTGGCACAACGAAAGGTCGATCGAGGAGTCTTATTCGACGCCGCCGAGGTTTTCCAGGAGGGTGATGGCCAGAGTCTGGTTGGTCAGGCGTGCGATGGCGAGGGGGGTAAAGCCCTTGCTGGTGCGGATGTTGACGTTGGCGCCGCGATCGACGAGGAAGGAGATGGCTTCGAGCGAGCCGTGGTAGGCCGCGCCATGGATCGGAGCCAGGCCCTGGTCGCCCTGAGCGTTGGGGTCGGCCCCGTGGTCGATGAGGAGGCGCATGACGTCGAGCTTGCCCTTGTTCGAGGCGTAGTGGAGGGGTTGCAGGCCGATGGGGTCGGGGCTGGCGGGCGACTGGCCCTGGCTGAGGAATCGTTGGACGCGGGCGGCGTCGCCCTTCTCGGCGGCGATGTGGAAGGAGTTGTCGATGGTGCATTCGGGCTGGGGCGGAGGGGCGGAGGCGAGTGATGAGGCGGGCTGCGGCGGTGGGGGGGTGGCTTGGGGGCGAGCCGTGGCCGATGCGACGGAGTGGCCCGCGGGTGCGGCGGTCATGGTCTGGAGCGCGGTCCCGCAATCGCGGCACCGAGAGCCGGTGGAAGTCGCCGAGCCGATCGTCTCCCAGCGGGAGCCCTTGCCCGTGAGCGGGGATTTCTGTCCGCAGCGGGGGCAGGGCTCGCCTTTGGCGAAGATGGAGGAGAGGATGCCCACGGTCGCCCTCCGGATCGGTGTCCCGTCCGAGCATACGCGAGATTCGGGCGCAGGGGCCACTGCCCGGTTGGCGGGTCAGCCCGTGGCGCGCTCCAGGGCTCGGCGCGCGAGGAATCGCGTGGTGTCGATCGCGGGCATGTGGCAGTTGGCCTCGCTGAGGCAGAGCGGGAGTTCGTTGCAGGCGAGGATCAAGGCGTTGCACCCGCGCTGGCGCAGTCGCTCGACGACGCCCAGAAGGCGGGCGGTCGATTCCTCGCGGATGATGAAGGACAGCAGCTCTTCCGTGATGATCGAGTGCAGCGTCTCCTGGGTTGTCACGCCCGCGATGCCGATGTGCGCCATGGAATCCTCCGGCCCGCATTCGCGTGGCGCTCGGCCCCAAGGGCGGCGGGTGTTTGATCCGATGATCGCGCGTCACGCCGCCGCGTGGTCGGTTTTTCCGGGACTATTCGGCGTCGGGCTTGGCGTCGTCGTCGCTGACGGCGGCGGCCGGGGGCTTGGTGTTGGCCAGTTCGGGGTTCAGGGCGCGGGCCTTGATGACGCCCAGGCGGATCTCCTCGAACAGGTCGGGGTTCTGCTTGATGAAGGCCTTGGAGTTCTCGCGTCCCTGGCCCAGGCGGACCTCGTTGAACGAGTACCACGCGCCCGACTTCTGGCAGACCTTGGCCTCGATCGCCATGTCGATCAGGTCGCCGGCGGCGGAGATGCCCTCATCGAACATGATGTCGAACTCGGCCTGGCGGAAGGGGGGCGCGACCTTGTTCTTGACCACGCGGGCCCGCACGCGGTTGCCCACGCTGACATCGCCCTCCTTGATGGAGCCCAGGCGGCGGATGTCGATGCGGACCGAGGAGTAGAACTTGAGGGCGCGACCGCCGGGGGTGGTCTCGGGCGAGCCGAACATCACGCCGATTTTCTCGCGGATCTGGTTGATGAAGATGACGGTGCAGTTGGAGCGGGCGATGACGCCGGTGAGCTTGCGCATGGCCTGGCTCATGAGGCGGGCCTGCATGCCGACGACGGCGTCGCCCATCTCGCCCTCGATCTCGGCGCGGGGGATGAGGGCCGCCACCGAGTCGATGATGATGAGATCGACGGCGTTGGAGCGGACGAGCAGCTCGCAGATCTCGAGGGCCTGCTCGCCGGTGTCGGGCTGGCTGACGAGCAGGTCGTCGATGTTGACCCCGATGCGGCGTGCCCAGGAGGGGTCGAGTGCGTGCTCGGCGTCGATGAAGGCGGCGACACCGCCCTTCTTCTGGGCGTGGGCGCCGACGGTCAGGGCGAGGGTGGTTTTGCCGGAGGATTCCGGGCCGAAGATCTCGACGATGCGCCCGCGGGGGATGCCCTTGCCGCCCAGGGCCAGGTCGAGGGAGAGGGCGCCGGTGGAGATGCCGGGGACGGCGTTGTAGGCGGCTTCGTCAAGGCGCATGATCGAGCCCTTGCCGAAGGCCTTGTCGATCTGCTGGAGAGCGCGGTCGAGAGCGGCGCGTTTTTCCTTGTCGAAGCCTCCGGTTGCGGCGCTGGCGCCCCCGCCGGCAGCGGGGCCAAGGGCGGTGCCCGCGACGGGGCGGGTGTCGACGGTCTTGGAGGGCGAGGCGGAGGGCTTGGACGGGGTCGTGGGCTGCTTGGCGGCTTCGGGCGCCTTCACCTCGACGGAGCGGGGCGTGGAGGGAGTGCTGGACGCGGCGGCGACGGTGGTTGTTGGCGCACCGGCGGAGGGCTTGCCTGCGCCCGGCGCACCGCTGACGGACGCGGCGTTCACGGATGCGGCGTGGACGGA
>Ga0163144_10030679_pt1 | contig 10277 bp, 10 predicted proteins | sample OliLak19BULKMAT1_FD_123175 | JGI IMG/M metagenome (GOLD analysis project Ga0163144, IMG submission 123175) | Freshwater microbial mat bacterial communities from Lake Vanda, McMurdo Dry Valleys, Antarctica - Oligotrophic Lake LV.19.BULKMAT1 | ecosystem: Environmental > Aquatic > Freshwater >...
ACAAGCCAGCCCAGGGCAAGCGAGGCACGAGCGCCGCCCTGGGTTTTATAGGATAAGATATTTGAGCCCTGAAAGGGCGGCGACATCCGGGCATGGCAACCGGATTTGTGTTGCCCCTTCAGGGCGCGGATTTTGTCGGACGGGTGACCCAGGGCGGCGCTCGCGCTTGCCCTGGGCTGGCTTGTTTGAGGCCCTTGGCCTGAAGAGTTTGCCCGGTAATGCCCAATCAATCCCAAACGTAGCGTTCGTCGATGGCGACGCCGTGTTTGGCGCAGAGCGCGCGGTATTCGTCTTGAAAGGATACTTTCCGATGGTGCTCTTCCTGCCCCGCGACATAGGTGCGGACTTTTTCCACGTTCGATTGGCTGACGGAAAACGCCCCGTATCCGCTTTGCCAGAAGAAGTCCTGATAGGTGGGTGCCTGGTCCTTCATCCATTTTGAGGAGCTCTTTTTGGTTTCCTCCACCAGGCCGGCGATGGTCACGGTGCGTGATAGATTGCAGAGAATGTGGACATGATCCTCGACGCCACCGAGCAGGATGGGTTCGCAGCCGATGTTTTGAAGGGTGCCGGCCATGTAGGCGTGGAGGCGGGAGCGGAGATCCGGGGGCCGCAGGAATGGGCTGCGGTTTTTCGTGCTGAAGACCACATGGAGGACGACGCGGGCTAGGGATTGCGGCATGACGGGGAATATGTTGCGCCCCGTTGGGGCTTTGGAAATCTTTTCCTTCCGTGACCCAGGGCGGCGCTCGTGCCTCGCTTGCCCTGGGCTGGCTTGTGAGAGGCCGTTGGCCTGAAGAAATTGCGGGCTGGTGGGGCCAGATTGTCAAAACGTCGGCGCGGCGATGGTCGCGTTGTCGCGTTCCTCGGTGCGGCGGCGGAGGATGCGATCGGCGGTTTCGGTGACCATTTCTGATAGGAGCAGCCAGAGGTGGGAGCCTTGGCGGTAGTCGGCGGGGGCGATGTGTTTGACGCGGCCGGCGTGGGTGGAGAGCTGGAAACATTTCCGGAAGGATTTCCCGGTAGGATCCTCGGGGTTGTAAACGGCGATGCCTTGGCCGCCGTTGCGAGCCATGACGGTGAAGCAGGGGACATCGGTGGGGCCGTCGCCGACATAGACCATGTTTTCAAACGGGATGGGCCGCTGGTCGGCGGGCATGTGGTCGTTGACGTCCTGGTCGTAGCCTAACATCCCCTTGTTGATGCGGAAGAGGAACTGGGTCTTGGTGGTGTGCGAGATGGCGCGCTTGGGGAAACTGATGTGGCCTTCGGCATTTTCCCCGAACTCACAACCGAACATGGCCTTGACGTAGGGCTTGAGGCGGGAGCCGTCCAGCAGCGCCTTGAGGCCGGAGGAAATGATGTAGTGCTCGATCTTGATGCCGGCCATTTCGTGGTCGGAGCGCAGCGCGGCTTTCGGCAGTTCCTCGAAGAGTTCGGGAAGGCCGGGGAAGAACCGGAGTCCGGCACCGAGTTCGGTGAGGCGGGCGTTGGTGACGTTGTCCATGCCGAGGTAATCGAGCAGGCATTTCATGTAGGCGAGCTCGCCGTCCCATTTCTGCTCGTGGACAAGGGTGTTGCAGCGGGCCCAGAATTGCGCGGGGTCGATGCCGAACTCGGGAAACACCACGTCGTCCTGCATGTAGCGGGGGCTGAGGGTCTGGTCGTAGTCGTAAACCAGCGCGATGGTGTTTTGTGGAGCTGCCATGAGGATGTGGCAGGCAAGCAGCGGCTGTGCCGCGGAACAAGGTGGAAACCCGCGTGCTGGCAAGATATCCGCAGTCAGTTCAAGGGGGGGGGAGAAGACTTGCTATGCCGCGCATGGGAATTTGTGGATTTGGGGTGCTGCGTTCTCAGACGACAGGCGAGACGCCCAATACCGTCAGTTTGAGCATGAAGACCGATGAATTCAGAGAAATCAAACCACAGATGGACGCAGATGAACGCAGAGGGAAATCCAAAATCACCCCTCTTTATCTGCGTCCATCTGCGGTTTAAAAAATCTTAATCTGACAATATTGGCCGAGACAGCCAGGACGGCCATCCTGCTTTTGACAAATCCTGATTGCCGGCTTGCGATTTCTCCGCCCGAGAATCGCGCTTGCTCAGGGGCGGCGGGGCGGAGAGCCTGTCGCCTCTCCCGTGAAGCGCTATCTCCCTTATTACAAATACCTGCGTTCCGTCCGCTGGCAGTTCGCCTTCGGGGTTTTGGCCGGATTGGTGTATGCGCTGGCGAGCGGGTTGGGAATGCCGCTGATGGTGGATGTCGTTTTCCCGGTGCTTTTCAAGCAGGTGCAAAATGGCGGCGGAGAGCAGTGGTATTCGGCATGGATGACCGGGCAACTGGGAACAATTTCGCAGGAGCGGCTTCTCTTCATCACCTGCCTGTGGATTCCGCTGGTATTCCTGGTGCGCGCGGTGGCGTCGTATGCGAATTCGTATTTGATCCAGTATGTCGGCCAGCGGGTGCTGGAGGACATCCGTCTGGATCTATTTGTCAAATTGCAGGGGTTGCCGCTGTCGTTTTTCAAGAAGAACAAATCCGGAGACCTCCTGGCCCGGTTGATGAGCGACACGGCGGTCCTCAAGCAGATTGTGGCGAATGTTTCCAGTGACCTCATCAAACAGCCGGCGACATTGTTAGGTGCTCTGGCTTTCCTGGCCTACAAGTCCTGGAAGGATCACAGTGTGTTCATCGCCCTCATCGCGATGTTCACGGTCCCGATCTGTGTGCTGCTGATCCGTGCCGCTGGAAAGAAGCTCGCGAAACGGGCCCGCGCGCTCCAGGAACAGGGAGGCACGATGACCGCCTCGCTCGCGGAAACCCTGCAGGCTCCGCTAGAAATCCGCGCTTACAACCTGGAGCAACGGCAGATTTCCGTTTTTCGGAAGCGGACCAATGACATGCTGAAGGTGAGCATGAAGGTGGTGAAATACCGTCAGGCGATTTCTCCCTCCATTGAATTGGTCGCGGCCATCGGATTCGCGGTGGCTCTCTATCTCGGGGTGAAAGCCGGGATGTCGCAGTCGAGTTTCATGGCTCTCGGGATGGCGCTTTTCATGTCCTATGAGCCGATCAAGAAACTGGGAATGGTGCACTCTCTACTGAAACAGGGGGATGCGGCGATCGAGCGCATCAACTTCATCGCGAAGGAGCCCGATTCACTGCCGGATCCGGAAGCTCCGGTTCCGCTGGTGGCGCCACATGAGGCGATTCGTTTCGAGGATCTATCATTCGCCTACGGTGACGAGCCGGTGTTACGGAATGTGAACTTGCGGATTCCCATCGGGCAGGTGGTCGCGCTGGTGGGACCGAGTGGTGCGGGGAAATCGACCTTTGCTCACCTGATCCCGAGATTTTACGATCCGCAGTCCGGAGGGATCACCTTTGACGGCACGGATATCCGCAAGTTCACCAAGAAGGATCTGCGGAATTCCATCGCAGTCGTTCCTCAGACACCGTCGCTCTTCCTCGGATCGATCGCCGAAAACATCCGGATCGGGCGCGAGGATGCGACGGACGAGGAAGTCCACGAAGCTGCCCGCAGAGCCCATGCCCACGAGTTTATCCAGACACTGCCGCAGGGCTACGCCACCCAAGTGGGTGAGCGCGGGGATCTTCTATCAGGCGGGCAGCGGCAGCGGATTGCGATCGCGAGGGCGTTCCTGAAAGACGCGCCGATCCTGATCCTCGACGAGGCGACCAGCGCGCTCGACTCCGAGAGCGAGGCAATGGTCCAGCAGGCTCTTGCGGCACTCGTGAAGGGGCGGACGACCTTCATCATCGCCCATCGCTACAGCACGATCACCATCGCGGATCGAATCCTGGTTTTCCAGGAAGGCCGCATCATCGCGGATGGAAACCACGAAACTCTCCGGGAATCTAACGAGATCTATCAATCAATGATTGGCAGCCAGTTTCTGGGTGCCGGGGCTTGAGTCTTCTGGAGCAAGGAATGATTTCTGGCAGAGTTCGGCATATTTCCCGCCCTCCGCGAGCAAGGTGGCATGGGTGCCTTGTTCGATGACCTCGCCTTTTTCCAGGACGTAGATGCAGTCGGCATTTTGGATGGTGGAAAGCCGATGGGCGATCACGAAGGCAGTGCGGTTTTCCATCAACCGGTCGAGCGCTTCCTGGATCTGGCGCTCCGTCTCGGAGTCAACGGAGGCGGTCGCCTCGTCCAATAGCAGGATCGGCGCATTCTTCAGCAAGGCGCGGGCGATGGAGAGGCGCTGCTTCTCGCCGCCTGATAGCTTCACGCCGCGCTCGCCGACGTTGGTGTCGAGCTGTTCGGGCAGTTCCCTAACGAAATGATCGGCGTGGGCGGCTTCCAGCGCGGCCCAGAAGTCGGATTCGGATGCCTCGCGTTTCGCGAGCTGGAGGTTCTCGCGGACGGTGCCGTTGAATAGGAATGGCTCCTGGGTGACGTAGGCGAGATGGTCTCGTAGCGAGGATTTCGCAAGGGTGCCGATGTCGATGCCGTCGATGGTGATTGTTCCCGAAGTGCTCTCATAGAAACGGGCCAGCAAGGAAAGGACCGTGGTTTTTCCCGCACCGGTCGAACCGACCAGTGCGATGGTCTGGCCCGGCTGTGCGTCGAGGGTGACCCCGTTGAGGGTCGGTTGATCCTGATAGGCGAACGAGACATTTTCAAAACGCACGTGACCTGAGATTTTCTCCGGCAGATCGATGCCCTTCACGGCGTTGGGTTCCTCATCGGAATCCAGGATCTCGAAGACCCGGTCCGCCGCGGCGCGGCCTGATAGAATCATCTGGTTCAGCGAGTTCAAGCGATCGATCGGCTCATAGAAAAGTGATAGGAACAGCAGGAATTTCGTGAAATCCCCGATGGTCATGGTGCCTTGCATGACGGCTCCGCCACCAAAGGCCAGCACCAGAACGTAGCCCGTCATGCGCAGGAACGACATTCCCGGCGAGTAGAGCGCCCACCATTTCATCATCCGCAGCGAGGCGGTCCGGAGTAGATCGGAGTATTGGTTGAAGCGGGCATGTTCGGCCGGTTCCGCCGCATAGGCCTTGATTTGTCGGACGCCGGAAATGTTGTCATGCAGAAGGGCATTCAGATCGGACGCCGCATCACGCTGGTTGCGATAGCGGTCGCGGCCCTTGGTCGAGTAGAACCAGGCCCCGATGGCGAGGAAGGGCACCGGCAGCGTGGCCCAGGCCGCCACCGTCGGATTGAGATAGAAAAGGAACGCCCCGATCCCGATCACCTGCAAGGCCGCTATCAGCCCCTGTTCGACGCCGTCGATGAGCACCCGTTCCATGTTGGTCACATCCTCGACCACCCGTGTCATGATGTCGCCGGTCCGCCGGGTGTCGAACCACTGGAGCGGAAGTCGTTGGATTTTCTCATACAAATCCGAGCGAATGTCGAAGATCACCTTCTGTTCGAAGATGTTATTGATGAAAATTCGCACCGAATTCAGGCCGTCTTTGATTAAAAATCCGGCCAGAGCGATAAAAATCCAGAATGTGAATTCCGGGTGCCGCGCCGGGTTTGGAATGATTTTATCGATCACGTAACCGGTGGCATTCGGGAACACAAAAACCGCCAAAGTCATGCCCACAGCGCAAAATAGCTGTGCTGTGGCCAAGCCGGGGTAGTGGCGGAGGTAGGAAAAAACGCGCAGGATCGACTTCATGAGAGAGGCACACCGATGCCCCGATGTGGGTGCTTTGTAAAGGCAAGTAAGGGGATTGATGCAAAGTCTGTGAAATTTGGGATTGCCGAGTCCAATCGGGAGTTCCTAGAGTCCTTCAACACACGGAATTCAAAGCTTACTACAAAACCCCATGGCCAACGTCTTCGGAATCCTCACAGCAATCGTCCTAGCCCTCTCGGCGTTCGTCGCATTCAAAAACAAAGCAGCATACGAGACGGATATCTCGGTAACCCAGACCCGGAAAGAGGAGCTTGCGAAGAGCGAGAAACGGCTGGCGAAGGATGAGGAGATCCTGGCGGCCCTGCCCATCGAGATCGCCGGCGTGGATGAGGAAGTTGATCAACTCAGCACCGACGAGGCTGCGCAGCAGAAGGTCAACGCCGGACTCACCGATCAGGTCAAGACCAAGACCGACAAGATCGCCGAAGACAAGGAGAAGCTTGACGGCATCCGCGCGAAGACCGCGCCGATCGGCAACCTGAACGAACTCGCCTCCAAGATGCGCGAGACCAACTCCGCCATCGTGGAGCTGAAACTGGCAATTGAAGCAAACGAAGCGAAACTCGCCAACCTGACCGCCGAGACCGTTTCCGCCGAGTCCCAGATCACCAGCACCAAGAGCAAGTTCGACGACTTTGCGGAAGGCCGCTCGCTGCCGACCTTGAACACCCGGATCCGTTCCATCTACCCGAACTGGGGTTTTGTCACTCTCGCTGCGGGAAACAATGCCGGGGTCGTCACCAGTTCCGTTCTCAACGTCGTCCGCAATGACACGGTGATCGCCCAACTCCTTGTCACCGCCGTCGAGGCATCGACCGCCTCCGCAAGCATCGTGCCCGATTCCCTCGTTGACGATACCACCCTCATGGTCGGAGACCGTGTGGTGCCCGGCTTGAAGGAAACCAAACCTGCTGGCAACTGATCTGCGGAAACCGTAATAAAGTTACCTTCAAAAACCCCTTAAGGACATTTCATGAAAGCCATTCTCTACGTCGTCGCCATTCTCGCAACCTGCGGTGCTGCGTTTTTCTCCTACACCCTTTCCGGCAAGTTCAAGGCCCTCGAAAAGGACCGCATCGACACGATTGCCATGAACAATGACATTTCGGCAAAAGCCGATGTCGCGGAAAAGAACATCAAGGACGAGCAAGCGCGTCTTGCCTCATCCAAGGAACGTCGCGAGCTCTTGGAACAAAGCGTTTCCTCGCTCAAATCCACCGGCAGCGGACTTGCGAGCGACATCCAGAAACTGGATGCGGACATGACAGCGCAGAAAGCCGAATTCGCCGAACTCGCAAAGACTCTTGAGGAGGTTAACAAGATTTTGGAAGACATCGGTGGAGGTGTTACCCTCGATACCCTTGCGGAGAAGATCGACGAAATCAATCAGGACAAGGACGCCAAACAAAAGAAACTCGAGGAGCTTGATACCTTGGTGGCGGCAGCGGAAAAGAACCTCGCCACCAACCGCTCGGAATTGGATCGCCTTGGCAAACGCATGATCCAACGCAGCTCGCGCATCACACGGAACTCGATGCAAGCCGTCGTGACTGCCGTCAATCAGGACTGGGGTTTCCTCGTCATCGGAGCCGGTTCCAACTCCGGATTCACTCCACAGACTTTCTTATTGGTCGAGCGTGATGGCCGCAAGATCGGCCGCGTCCGCCCCACATCGATCGAGCCAACCCAAACGATTGCGGAAATCGATTTCGACAGCCTTTCTCCCGGTGTTCGTCTCCAACCAGGCGATCGGGTGATCCTCGCCAAGACCACTGCCAACTGATCGGTTCAAGGGAATTTCCCACCACAAGCTCCGCAGGCTTGCATGCCGCGGAGCTTGTTTTATGTTCACCATCATGAAGCGAAACGTTGCCCTCATCATCCTTGGAATTGCTGTCGCCTTGGGATTCACCGCTTGTGCGGGCGATACCGATAGAAAGCCAGCAGGTCCTGTTTCCGAGACCAGCAAGATTCCATGGAACACGGCGATTCCCGGTCAAGGCCAAGGTCAGCTAGGGCAGATGCCTTCGAATAAGTATTACCGCTGATCCCGGTCCGTGCTCAGTCGCGGTGATAGGGTGACCCGCTTTTCAATGACGCCACCCGATAGAGCTGTTCCAGCAACACCAGCAGCGCGAGTTCGTGTTGCAGGGTGAAGGGCGAGAGTGTCAGCACCAGGTCGCACTGGTCACGAAGTTCCTTGGTGTGGCCATCCGCCGCTCCTATCAGGAATGCCACGGTTTTCACGTCACCCCGCATCTCCAGCGATTCGAGTTTTTCCGCGAAATTACGGGTGGATAGGCACTCGCCCCGCTCGTCAAGGGCGACCCGGTAGCATCCATGGGATCGTTCTATCAACCTGGCGGAAACCTCTTCCCTGCTGCCTGCCTTGATGACCACCAGTTCATGTCCTCCTGCACGCGAGAGACGTTTCAAATATTCATCCACGCCGGCCTTGGCATAGGACAGCGCCGGTTTACCTGCGACGATCAGACGGATTTGCATGACGTGCTTCCGAGCTTGCGGGATTGCTGGCTCCCCGCCAACTTCAATTCACAAGAGAAACCATGAGCGAGATTTACGAATCCCCGGAAATTCTATCCGAATATCTGTTGTTCCACTATGGGACCCCGGAGGAAATCCTGCCGGGAGACCGCGAGTGGCCGGCGGGCATGAGGGATGCCCTTGATTTTCCGGTTAGGACCGTCGGTCATTTTTCCAGCACATCCGTCAGCAGGGGGCTGGATCTCGGTTGCGCCGTCGGCCGGTCCGCGTGTGAGATGACCCGGACCTGTGATGAGGTGCTTGGCATCGACTTTTCGCATGCCTTCATCCGGGCGGCGGGTTTGCTGAAAGAAGGGAACCCTGTCCCATACGAGCGTTGTGAGGAAGCAGCACGAACCACCCGGCTGGTGGCGCGAATTCCCATGGGAATTGATGGCGGCAGGCTTTTGTTCCGGCAAGGCGATGCCATGAATCTGCCAGAGGACCTCGGCGCGTTTGATCGCGTCCACGCGGCGAATCTCATTTGCCGTTTGCTAGACCCCACGCGCTTGCTGGAGCGTCTGCCCTCGCTGGTGAAACCGGGTGGCGAACTCGTTCTCGCGACTCCTTGCACCTGGCTTGAGGAATTCACCCCGCGCAATCATTGGCCGGTCACAAACACCTTGGACTGGCTATCTGCGAGACTCGAACGGGATTTCTCCCTGTTACGTTCGACGGATGAACCGTTTCTTATCAGGGAAACCGCACGCAAGTTCCAGTGGACCACCTCGTTGGTCACGGTCTGGCACCGGTCCTGATGAACGGCGGAAGAATGCTCGGATGAAGAGCCTGAGGTAACGGTGAATGTGTCCCGACTGTCTCAATCGGGTTGATCCCGCCGAACCAGCCTGCGCGCGAGGTTAATGTCCCTTTACATTATTCAGGGTCGGTGTAGTCTCCGTTCGCTGCTCACTACCTCCCCCATCGTAATGTTTCGTCAGCCACGTCCCCCCGACCCTGACCAGGACCTTGTCACGCGCGCCCAACAGGGTGACACGAGGGCTTTCGACGCCCTGATTCTCAAGTATGGCGACAAGCTGTACGGCCTGGTTTACAACATGACCTCGCACAAGGAGGATACCCACGATTTGCTCCAGGAGATCTTCGCCCGCGCCTATCAGTCACTTGGGAAGTTCCGCGGAAGCTCGACGTTCTATACATGGATCTATCAGATAGCAGTCAATCTCACGCTCAATTTCCTGAAAAAGAGGAAACGTCGTGCGGGTTTGAGTCTTAACGATATGGAGTCATCCGTGCAACAGGATCCGGCGCTGATCGACACCACCAGCGGGGCAAATCCCGAACGGCAGACCAATATCAACGAACTCCAGAGGAAGTTGAACGAAGCAATGATGAAGCTGTCTGAAACCCACAGAATGGTTGTGACGATGTTTGACATCCAAGGCATGTCTCATGGGGAGATTGCAAAGGTGCTCAAATCATCCGAAGGGACCATTCGTTCACGCCTCCATTATGCGCATCTCCAGCTTCAGTCTGCCTTGCAAGACAGTTGGGAAGAAAGATTTTAAAATTCTTCTTGCGCACCGGGCTTTTATTTAAATACTCCGAACTATCAATCGCAGTGACACCATCGGTCGAACATATTGGAAAACTACTTGCACTCAAGCGCCACGAGCGTCCTGAGGAGGGCTACTGGCAGGATTTCATTTGCGAATTTCATCAAAATCAGCGCGAGCAGGCCGTGAAGCAGTCTGGACTAATGAGTTTTCTCGGACGTGCTTCTGATTGGTTTTCGGATATCGGACCATCCAAGTGGGCTTATGGCGCGGGTTTGGCATACACCTCCGTGTTCGCCTTCGCTCTCCTGTCTCCTCCTGCGGTCAATCGGGAAATTGTTCCATTTACTCCTGTGAATTATCAGGTGATTCCAGCCCCGTCACCTCCCCCGGTTCAGCAACTCAACAAGCTGGACCTGAGGCCTTCGACTCAAGGTAGCACGGGCGAACAAGTGTTCTGATTCCAGCGAGCCTCAAATGGTGGATCTGGAATACCCGTCCCGACGATGGTCGATCCGAATGCTTTGC
>Ga0163144_10030681_pt1 | contig 10277 bp, 6 predicted proteins | sample OliLak19BULKMAT1_FD_123175 | JGI IMG/M metagenome (GOLD analysis project Ga0163144, IMG submission 123175) | Freshwater microbial mat bacterial communities from Lake Vanda, McMurdo Dry Valleys, Antarctica - Oligotrophic Lake LV.19.BULKMAT1 | ecosystem: Environmental > Aquatic > Freshwater > Lake...
ACTGACGCGCATCAAGATTTGGTTTTTCGATGGTGGCTGCAGAGGACTGCAGGCGAGACGCCCGCAGGTCGAGACAGCCGGGACGGCCATCCTACTTTTCACAAATCCCGATGCGCGGGAGTAAATTACCAAATCATGGCGGCAACTGGCGCATCACACTGGACAACCAATGACCGTCCAGTTTAGGGATCTCCTCCTCAAGACCGGAGAATGGTCGCCCGAACCCGATGAAAAAAACAAAAATCCCAATCCTGTTAGCCGCCGTGCTGGCGTATCCGTCCAGCGCCCTCGGGGATTTCAAGGGAGGCGACTCGTTTGCGAGATTGATTCCGTCCAACTGGATTTTTTCATCCATTGGTGGTGGTGATTACTTCGCTCAAAATTCAAGACTTGAGTTTATCGTCAATTCTCCTTTGGCCAACAACGAAGCCCACCTGATCTGGATAGCTAACAGTGGTGGGTATGACCAGAGCTGGTTCATGCAGGTGGATGTCGCTGTGGGAACGCTTGCTTTACCCGATGAGGCTGACGTGCAGGATTTAAGTCTGGGAGTGTTTCCAAGTGACGACAGGGGAATCCGTTATCTCGATGTCGGGATGAGACACATCCGGACCCAAGGTTTCGTTGACCGGGGGATCGCGGTTTTCGACACGCGGAGTTACTATCAGGAGCGGAGAACCAATGCGTCCGCGGCAACCTTGCGTCTCCATTACGACAGGTCTGCGAGAACCATCACGCCGAGTTGGAACACCGGCAAAGGCTGGGAGTACGGCGGTCCCAGAGATTTGGTCGCATGGAACATGAAACCTTCGGAAACTTTCCGAGCCATCCTGTTCGCCAGAAACAGAGCTTTGAATCCTGAAAACGCGAAGGTCGTTTCCGGTCAGGCCTGGTTCAAGGATTTCATTACCGGGAACGCCTCACCGGACATCGTTGTCGAACGCTCGCCCTCGTCCGAACTCAAGGACAACAAGGGAACGGTCTCGTTCGGCACCGTCAAGACGAATAGCGGAAAAGTCCGCAAGGTTTTCAAAATCAGGAACCATGGCACTGCCGAACTCAAGGGACTGAAACTCTCCGTGTTGGGGGCCAATGCCAAGGACTTCCGCATTTCCAGACTCGGCAAGGACAAGCTGGCCCCGGGGGCTTTCACCACCTTCAATGTATTGTTCCGTCCTCGCGATTCAGGGAAGCACAAGGCAACGGTCTATCTCACCAGCAATGATAAGGACGAATCATCGTTCGAGATAAGGGTCAGTGGCCGGAGTGTGGATTGATTGGTGGTCTGATGTCTTCCAGCATGCCTTTTGGGTAAACGGGGTTAGGCAAACCCGGGCGCACAGCGAACTGCGATAATCTCTGTTGGAACCGAAGATGAAAAGTTCTTGGCTCTCGGGTGGGAGACCATAAGGTGTCCATCGCCTTTTAGTCCTCCGATCATGAATACCCGGTATCTCCTCCTCGCTCTGGCTCTCTCTAACGGCAACCTGCACGCGGCGTTTCCGACTTTGCAGCTCAAGCCCGTCGCCATCGGCCAATTCAATTCGCCGACGACGGTCACCCATGCGGGCGATGGCTCCGGCCGGCTCTTCATCACCGACCAGCGGGGCAAGATCCTCATTCTGCAGGATGGCGCGATCCTGCCTGTGCCGTTTCTCGATCTTTCGGCCAAACTGGTGCCCGAGCGCTCTGGATTTGATGAACGGGGCCTGCTCGGACTCGCCTTCCATCCGGACTTCGAAACTCCCGCCGCTGCGGGCGAGGGGCGGTTCTTTGTGTTTTACAGCGCCCCGTCGCCGAATGCCCCGGGCACGGCCTCCGCACCGGTGGACTGCCGCAGCGTGGTGGCCGAGTATCAGGTTTCCGCGGGAAATTCGAACCTTGCGGATCCCGGGAGCGAGCGGGTGCTGCTCAGCTTTGACAAACCGCAGTTCAATCACAACGGCGGTCAGCTTGCCTTCGGACCATTGGACGCACTGCTTTACATTTCCACCGGTGACGGCGGCAGTTCGGATGACAACAACGCCGGCCACACCGGTGGCAGCCCGGCGAAACCATCCGGGGTTTTGGGAAACTCGCAGGACCGCACCAACCTCCTTGGCAAGATGCTGCGGATCGACCCCTTCGGAACGAACGGTCCCGGAGGTCAGTATGGAATCCCCGCGGGCAATCCCTTCGTGGGAGCCGGCGGCGGCATTCGAGAGGAAATTTACGCTTATGGCCTGCGCAATCCATGGCGCTTCTCGTTCGACGGCGGGCCGGGCGGCACCAACCGGCTTTTTCTAGCAGATGTAGGGCAGGGGAAATTCGAGGAGATCAATCTCATCACCGCCGGAGGAAACTACGGATGGCGGCGTTTCGAGGCGTTCGCGGATTTTGACGCCACCACCCCGTCCGCCGGACCCTACATTTCACCCATCGCCGCTTACGCCCACCCCGGCAAGGCTGGAGCCAGCGGCTTGATGGAGGTCGGGTTGAGTGTGACCGGCGGTCATGTCTATCGGGGCAGCGCGATACCTGACCTGCAGGGCAAATATGTTTTTGGCGACTGGTCCACGAGTTTCGGCACGCCCAATGGGACCATGCTTGGCCTGGAAGAGGGGACTCCCGGAGTTTTTTCCCTCTCCAAACTCGCGATCGTGGGCGGCAATCCGATCGGCCGCTACCTCCCGGGATTCGGCGTCGATGAGGATGGCGAGATCTATGTCGCCACCAAGACCACGCTTGCGCCATCCGCGCCGGCTCCCGGCGGTGAGCCGTCCGGCCAGCTTTTCAAAATCGTGCCCGCCCAAGGGGTGGCCACGATGGTGGCGGATCGCGACAACTCGATTTACTCCGACCAACCCGGAAACTCGAACGGCGCGGGGGAGCTGTTCGCCGGGCTAACCAATCTAGGTGGCATCCGCCGGGCCTTGTTGCGATTTGATGTTTCCGCGTTGCCGGCCGGGATTGTGGTCCAGTCCGCTACCGTGACGTTGACCGTGACGAAGACGGGGCCGGCTTCCTCGGGTGACATCGATTTCTCGCTCCATCGTCTGAACCGCGACTGGGGCGAGGGAACTTCACAAGGCACGGGACTGGGAGCACCCGCACAGGCGGGGGAGGCCACTTGGAACGAGGCGAGGTTAGGAATCGAATCATGGACCACTCCCGGGGGCGATTTCATCACAGCCGCCTCCGCCAACCGGCTGGTCGGCAGCCTCGGTGCTTACGCTTGGACCTCCTCCGGACTGGCCGCTGATGTGCAAACGTGGATTGCCCAGCCGGCCACCCGGTTCGGTTGGATCCTCCGCGGTGCGGAAAACACAACATCCGCCAAGATTTTCGCCCCCCGTGATGCCCCTGCGGCAGTAACCCGCCCGACTTTGAGCCTGCAATACAGCCTGCCGGTGGTGTTCACGCGGCGGGAGACGTGGGAGGCGCAGTTCTTCTTACCGGGCACTTTTCTGGCTCCGGATGGTGACGCGGATTTTGATGGCATCGGCACCTTGATGGAATATGGATGGGATCTCAATCCGACGACCCGGCAAAAACTTCAGGATTATTTCGACGTGGACATCGATCCGGCGTCCGGTCTGGCCACCGTTCACTTCCGCCGCGATCCGCGCGCCACGGACCTCGACTATGTCCTGGAAACCTCGGCCACGCTGATGTCGTGGAGTCCCGTCGTCACCTCATCGGGTGGCGCCGTTCCCAGCGGTTCGGCATTCGTTTCCGAAGCCGTGGATCCTGCCAATTCCGCCACGCGGCGGGTGGTGGCGCAGGTTCCGTTCAATCCTGCCAGCGAGCCGAAGCTTTTTATCCGGCTCAATATAAGCCGTCCGTGACCCGGAACCGCACGCACAGGATCGCTTTTTCAGGCTGAGCGGCTGCAACGCCGCCCATCTCCGGGACCGCACGTAGCGACAAATGGCTGTGGAAAAACGGAATTGGGAAACCGGGGGCAGGCAGTAAATTTTGTAAAGATATGCCGCATGACCCTGTTTTTGTATCCGGGTGTTTACGGCTTGGTGATTTCGACGTGGTAGAACTTTCGCGGGTCGGTTGCGTTGAGGTCGGTGACGGTGCGCTCCTGTCCGTCGTCGGTGAATGAGGAACTGCCGAGCAGCACGGTTTCAGCGGGTGAGACGACGGTCGAGCGGTCAGCCACGCCCCCGAGGCTGTCGGCTGCCCCCGCCTTTTCAAACCACTCCCAAGTCACGGAGTAATGATATTGGAATCGTCTGGGCCCGTATAGTTTCCCACTCCCTGGGAATCCCGGGCGGTTCGTGGATCGTGAAGCCTGCCTTCGCGAGTTCTGGCAGTCGCTCCCAGTTGATAGGCATGGAAACCGTGGCACCGGGCCGCGCTCTTAATCCCCAAGGGGCGATGCATGTCGCTCCACGGCCGTTACGCATCCAGTCGATGAAAATCCGTCCGGTCCGCTTCGACTTGTTGGACGTGATTGTGAATCGCCGCGGATTGAACCCGGCAACCGCGGAGGCAACTGCCTTGGCAAATGGCTTCATCACCGCCCAATCGTGCTTGAGCTTGAGATGGAGGACGATGTGCAAGCCTTTGCCACCTGAAGTTTTCACGACGGTTTGCAAGCCCCGTTCTGCCAGATAGTCCCGCAGCAACAATGCGGCCCCGAGGACCTCGATCCATGGGACCGATTCGTCGGGATCCAAATCCCATGTTAGGAAATCCGGTTTTTCGACGTTCTTCAACGGCGAACCCCAAGGATGGAATTCGATGGCCCCGAACTGCGCTAGGGAAACCAGGCCTTTGACATCCTTGACGTAAAACACTTGGTCGCCATCGGCCAGCTTCACCTGATGGACCGCCTCCGGCACATGGGCAGTGAACGATTTCTGGAAAAACAGTTCGCCGGTGATCCCCGCAGGCGCGCGCAGGATCGCCAGTGGCCGGTTGGCCACGAAGGGCAGCATGAACTCGCCAACGCGCTCGAAATATTTGGCTACCTCAAGTTTCGCCACCCCGTCGCCGGGAAACACCAAGCGGTCCGGACTGCTGATGGTGATCCCCGCTACTTTCGCGCCTTTGCCTGCCACGGTGGCGGTTTGGACCGCGTCCATGTGGACCTGATCCGCGCTCTTGTCCTCACGCAATGCGATGAACGACGCCTGGCGGACTGCACCGTCGCGGGTGATTTCTGCGAACTCCACTTCAGCTACCAGTTCAGGCTCGAGCCAGACTACTTTTTCGTCGATCTCGAACGCGGGCTTGGTCGTTTCCAGGCGCTCGAACAATTTCAGGTATTCCGCCCGGTCTCTATCAGAGAACCCGGTTCCGACTTTGCCCCGCGGAATCAGCTTTCCATTTTCATACGTCCCGAGAACGAGCGATGAAAACGCCGGCAGGGAACTCTTGGGAGGCGTGTAGCCGCACACCACGAACTCCTGCCGCGGCCGGCATTTCGATTTCGTCCAATCCCGCCGATTGCCCGGTCGATAGATGCCGCTCAGCTTTTTGCTGATGATACCTTCCAGTTTCAGCTTGCAGGCTTGCTTGTAGAGGTCCGGCCCCATTTCGGAGGGCCACACGCTGGAACGCCTCACCACCCCCTGTTCTTCGGGCATTAACTTTTCCAGACGCTTCTGGCGCTCTACTAACGGCAGGTCCCGGAGGTTCAAACCGTCGAAGTGGAGGAGATCAAAGGCGACGAATGAGACTCCGTCAGGTCGTCCTTTCAGTGCTGCCTGGAGATCGCCGAAATTGCTGCGCCCCTTCTCGTCCCAGACCACCGCTTCGCCATCCAGGATGAAATCTTTGGTGGAAACCGCCGTGAGATGCTTGGCCAGCGCTTTGAACCTGTCGGTCCAATCGTGGCCGTTGCGGGTATAGACTGTTAGCACCCCGGAGTGCTTTACGATGATCAGGCGGTATCCATCGAATTTGAGTTCGTGGATGATGTCCCGGCCCGTCGGCACGGTGGAGACCCCTTGGGCGAGTTGCGGAGCGACATACTTCGGCGTCTCCCGCTCTGCCTCGAAAACGGCTTGCGGATGGGTGGACGGATCCAGCATCTTCATCATCCAGTTCGGCTCTTCTTTCATTCTAACCAGCAGATAGGGACCATTCAGGCGATCGCCTTTGAGACGGAATTTGAGAGTTCCTTTCGCGAAATCCTTCCGCCAGCCACTCTCAACCGGTTCCCAGGTTCCCTTGTCCCAGATGGCCACCGTGCCGGCTCCGTAACTGCCCTTCGGAATCGTCCCCTCGAATTTGCCATACTCCACCGGGTGATCCTCGACATGGACCGCCAGCCGCTTCGCCACCCTATCCTCAGGAATTCCTTTGGGCAGTGCCCAGCTTGCCAGCACGCCATCAATCTCCAACCTGAAGTCGAAATGGTGGTTGCTGGCGTGATGCTCCTGAACCACGAATGACATCCCCGACGGATCGCCAATTTGAGGGGTCGGTTCAGGGGTTTTCTTGAAATCTCGCTTCTGCCCGTATTTTTCGAGGGGAGCGCCCGCTGCCGGTGCATCCGAGGATTTTTCCTTCCCCTTTTTCGACGAGTTAGAGTGCCCTTTTGCGGGCACGGGCTCGATCCCATTCACATTGGAGGTGGCGATTTTCATCCGGGCACTGCGGCACGAGGATTATGCGGACCGTGAGTCCTTTTTTGCGGCTGCCTTTTTGGCAGCTTTTTTGGGGGATGCTTTTTTCGCGACGGATTTCGAGCCGCGGACCTTCTTCGCCTCCGCACTTTTGCCGCCACCTTTGATACTGCGCTTCAAATACTCGGCGAGATCCAGCACGTTGCCTGCATCGCCCTCTCGGGCGTCGTCTTGTGGCTGCTTCACATCGTCCACGCTGTCGCCGCTGCTGACTTTCTTTTCGATGAAGTCCATCAACGCCACGCGGTATTCGTCCTGATATTCCGCAGGCGTCCATTTGCCGGTCATCTCATCAATCAGGCGGATCGCCAGATCCATCTCGTTCTTCTTGGGTTCCCACTCCTTGTCGGAAGAGGCGGGCAGATCCAGTTTCGAGGACGCCCGGACTTCCTGCGGGAAGCGGAGCAGCATCAGGATCAGCACATCGTCCCGGACGAACATGGCTGATAGATACTCGCGGGTGCGGATGACAACCTTTGAAATTCCCGCCCTGCCGGTCTTGCGAAGCGCTTCCCGCAGGAGTGCGTATGCCTTGCGCCCCCGTTTGTCAGGCTCCAGATAGTATGGCTTGTCGAAGAGCATCGGATCTATGTCCGCCAAGGAAACGAAATTTTCGATTTCGATGGTTTTCGTCAGCTTCGGCTGGACCGCCTCCAGATCATCCTCCGTCAACAGGATGAATTTGCCGTCCTCATGTTCGTAGCCCTTCACCATGCGGTCCCATGGGACTTCCTCACCGGTGTCGGCGTTGACCCGCTCGTAGCGGATTCGCGCGTGGTTTTGGCTATCGACCATGTGGAGCTGGATGTCCGGACGCGACTCGGCGCTTGTTAGGCCGACCGGGATATTGACGAGGCCGAATGCGATGGCACCTTTCCAAATTGAGCGGGGCATAATCAGCCACTCTCGCCGATAAAACGTGTTTCGCTACGTGTTTCTCCTGTGCAACGCCCGTCTGGTAGGGTTCCACCCCATACCCAACCGTCCGGATTGATGTGGATTTCAGATTAGGGCACGCGCCCGGGTTGAGCAGAAACAGTCAGACCAAAAGCAGTTCCCCGGCAGCGGCGTCGTCTGGCGCATCAGCCGAAGTGTGGATGAGTGGATCCGACAAAAATCTAACTGCGAACCGGGCGGAGATCCGTGGCAGGCCGCCACGGTGCGCAACCGGCGCCGCCCGAGGACGGCACGGCCTGCCGAAGGCCGGCTTGGTGCCACGTCACATCATCGGGTGCAGCAGAGCGAAAACTCCTTTCTCGCCGCCCTTGGTGTCTTCCACCAGAAACAACTCGCCCTTTTTTCGAATCATCAAAGACTGGAAATCATCAGGTCTGATTTCAGACTTGGAGATCGGAAAAAAGTCCGCCTCCGCCCGCAAGCGATTCCTCGTATCTTCATCGCCATCCATAAATGCCGTGGCAAGTTCGAGGATCTTCGCCTTCATCTGATAGTATCGGGTTTCCAACATGATCAAAAGTAGCGCGAATTCGAACGAGGTGCTCTGGAGGAATTGCTTATTTTCTTGTAGGGAAATCTCAGGACAGGATTTCAACCGCCTGAAATCATCGGATCCGCCTTCCCTTTGAAATGAAAGACCCACACGCCGCCGGAGCGGAGTGTTCCAGTGAAAGCGCCGGGATAAACCGGCTTGGAATAGAGAATGAGAATGGGACCGCAGCGGACATGGAGTCTCCGAAGGAAAGCCCTGCTGGAGGTGGGTGATGGCAAATCAAATGCTGATAGTAGCCGTGATGGAGGAAATCTTCGTTTTGCTTTGTTTTGTTGGTTTTAATTGGGAAAAAGGTTGACAAGAGATCGAAAACCAACGAAACGGAAGCCGCATTGGAATCCTCGGTCACCGGAAGTCGGATTGAGCCGCTCGTGAAACCAATGACCCAATTTCCCGAAACCTCCTCGACCACCACTGAACCATGTCAACATACGAACACGTCAATTACCTCTGGGATGATGCGAAAGCGGCCACCCTCGATCCCGTCGGCCGCCTGATTTACCGTTCCAACCTTCTCGGCAGCGACCAGCGTGTCACCAACACCGGCGGTGGAAATACCTCCGCGAAAATCATGGAAACCGACCCGCTCACGGGCGGGAAGGTGGAGGTCCTTTGGGTCAAGGGGTCCGGTGGCGACCTTCGCACCAGCACCCGCGAGAACTTCTCATCGCTCTATCAAGAAAAGCTGCTGGGCCTGCAGTCGATCTACGCGGCCCGTCCCGACAAGGGGCTCAAGTCGCAGGCCGAGGATGACATGGTCGGCATGTTCTCGCACGCCACTTTCAATTTGAACCCGCGCGCCTCGTCCATCGACACCACGCTGCATAGCTTCCTGCCCGGCAAGCATGTCGATCACATGCACCCGAACGCGATCATCGCCATCGCGGCATCGGAAAACCGCGAGAAGCTGACGCAGGAAATCTTCGGCGGTGAAATGGCCTACGTACCGTGGATGCGTCCCGGATTCGAGCTTGGTCTTGCGATGCAGGAAATTGCTAGGGAGCAACCTGACATCAAGGCCATCATGATGGGCCAGCATGGGTTTATCTCGTGGGACGACGAAGAGAAGACCTGTTATACCCACACCCTCGATTTCATTGAGAAGGCGGCAAACTACATCGAGGAGAAATACGCGGCGAAAGGCGGTGACGCCAAGGCCTTCGGCGGACCTAAATACAAGACTCTCGATGCCGGGGCGCGGAACGCGGCTTTCGCGGCGATCTTGCCGTGGCTCCGTGGTCGGGTGTCCGAGCAGCAGCGCTTCGTCGGCACCGTGCAGGACGATGAGAAGATCCTCCGTTTCGTGAACTCTCATGATGCGGCGCGACTCGCGGAACTCGGCACCAGTTGCCCGGATCATTTCCTCCGCACCAAGATCAAGCCGCTCTATGTGGACTGGAATCCGCAGACTGAAGATTTGGAAACGCTGAGGAACAAACTCGCCTCGGGTCTCGAAGGCTATCGTGAGGACTACGCCGAGTATTATTCCTTCTGCAAACATGATAACTCGCCCGCCCAGCGCGACCCGAATCCGACGGTCGTTCTCATCCCCGGACTCGGCATGATCGCTTGGGGCAAGGACAAGTCCGAAAGCCGCGTGACCGCGGAATTCTATAACTGTGCGGTGGAAGTCATGCGCGGCGCCGAGGCCATCGACACCTATGCCGCATTGCCCCAGCAGGAGGCGTTCGACATCGAGTACTGGCTGTTGGAGGAGGCGAAGCTACAGCGGATGCCTGCCGAGAAGGAACTCGCCCGCCAGATTATCGTCGTCATTGGCGCTGGATCCGGCATTGGCAAGGAAACCGCACATCGCCTCGTCAAGGAAGGGGCACACCTGGTCTGTGTGGATCTCAACGAAGCCGCCGCCATGGCAACCGCCAAGGAGATTACTGACAGATATGGTGTTGGAATCGGTGTCGCAGGCACCGGTATTTCCAACTGCGGTCCAGCCATCGGACTCGCCGCTAACATCACCGACCGCGCAAGCATCCGCGCCATGCTGGATCAGGTCGCGCTTGCTTACGGTGGCTTTGATTCGATCTGCGTCACCGCCGGGATCTTCGTGCCGAGCGACACGAGCGGCCACATCCCTGATGACAAGTGGGCGCTCACCTTCAACATCAATGTCACCGGTAGCT
>Ga0163144_10030682_pt1 | contig 10276 bp, 4 predicted proteins | sample OliLak19BULKMAT1_FD_123175 | JGI IMG/M metagenome (GOLD analysis project Ga0163144, IMG submission 123175) | Freshwater microbial mat bacterial communities from Lake Vanda, McMurdo Dry Valleys, Antarctica - Oligotrophic Lake LV.19.BULKMAT1 | ecosystem: Environmental > Aquatic > Freshwater > Lake...
CCCCGCCCCCACTTCCACCCCCGCCTCCACCACCCCCGCCTCCTCGATAGCCGCCCCGTCCGCCGCCGCCCCCCCCGCCTCCACCGCTACCGCCGCCTTCACCATCACGCCGACCTTCGTATCCGTAGTCACCTGACATATGTAGCTCCTTGATTCGTGTTGATCTGACTTGATCTCTGCGGAACGTTGACTGTTGCTGCCCATGGACTGTGCTGCCCAACTGCTTGCGTGCCAGGGCCACGAGGGCGGTACTGCACCATAACTTCCTAACTCTGCGCTTCGGGCCTTCGCAGAATGATCGCCGCGTTCTGTCCTCCCAACGAACTCGTGCAGACCAGGACATTCTTGAGCGCCTGCGGACGCGACGACATGGGCGCAGCGCGAAGATCAGCAGGTATGTCGTTTCCCCCCAATCGCGTTGGAAGTGTTTGGTGCCTGATCGCTAGAACTGCCACCACCGCCTGCAATCCCCCAGTGCCCGCGGCACAATCACCCAGCATCGGAGGGAGCGTCACGAGTTCAATGCTTGCAAGCCGTGCCCCAAAGACCTCGCGCAGCGCCCCAGCCTCGGGACCATCCATGCACGGCGCGCCGCAGGCTTGAGGCACGATCGCATCAACTTCCTCCGCAGTCATCGCGGCATCCTTCAATGCGCCACGAATCGCCAGCACGAGCCCGCCATTCACACTTTCAACTCGCGACGTTGCTGCCCCGGGCGTTATCTTGCCCAAACAATGCCCGGCACCAAAGCCAACCACCTCAGCATAAATGCTCGCGCCGCGTTGGCGTGCAATCTCGATCGCTTCGAGCACGACGAGCCCGCCCCCTTCGCCCGCCACACTCCCGCTGGCAGTTGGGTCATATGGCCTCACCGCCTTCGTCGGATCGGTGGACGTGTCATAGGTGCCAAAGCGCCCCGCGAGCGTCATGCGAAGTACACCGATGACGCTCAGTTTGCTCTCGGCGCTGCCAGAAATGGTCAGGTCTGCGGCGCCGCGCTCGATGACGCGTGCTCCCTCGCCTATGCACAGCAGTCCACTGGCCTCGGCACATGTAATGGTGTTGCTGGGTCCCTCGCATCCATGGATGATCGTGACATGGCAGGCCAGCATGTTGGGCAGATACTTGAGCATCCACAGCGGCTGGAGATTCTCCATCGATCCGCCCGCTGGCTTGTTGTCTGGTCCAATCGTGCCCCACTTGGCATAACTAAAGCCACCCCGTCGCGCGTGCGCCTCGCGCTCATCTTCGGGCGGATTCGCATCCAGCGATGTCACCAGCGCGCTCGTCAGTTCGTGGGTCTCCGCAGAGATCAACCCCGCGCCGATCTGGCAGCCCATTCGCTCCGAAGCAAACGTCGTCGCTGCGCCGTTCGCCACCAGATCACTGCCCCGCGTCAATACCTTCGCGTGCTCAAACGCTTCCTTTGCGAGCGCTACAGCGATCTCGGTGTCCCGAGCCATGACCTTCACTGCCTTGCGGTAGTGCTTGGGGACATAGTCCTTGGCCGAGAACTCCTTGCCATCTGGTCCGGGAGCGATCTGCGCGGCTATCTGGCACGGAAACCCTGAAAGATCAACCCGTGTGGGTGTGCCGATGGATGTCGCCAACCGACCGGGCGGCCTGGTCAAACCCGCCCATAGCGCATCAACCCCGGCTCCGAAACCGCAGACCGCACCAAGACCCGTAATGACAACGCGACGCTTCATGCCTTGAGCCGAAGTTTATACGCCTCCGATGCTCCGACTTCGCTTTCGATGCCGCTCCTTCCGAGGCGTGTACTCTTTGCAACAAAGGAGCATGTCATGCTCGCGGGCCCGAAACATCATGCGCTGGACCGATGGTCTGCGGCTCTGATCGTCTGCTTTGGTGCCCACGCGCTCGCTGCTGCTCATTGCCTGCTCCCACCCAAGGACCTCCAACGACAGCGCCAACTCATCGCCCCCAACACCCCCACCCCCCCCACCATCCAAAAGCCAAAGGAGACCGCCGTCCCCAAAACTCGTGCGGGCATTGCCTTGCGATGGGTGCTGGATGCCATCAACTCCCAGGACATCTCCAAAGCCAGCGAGAAGTGCGACCCAGACTTTCTGAAGTTCATCCCGGAGAAAGAGTTGGGCGAGGTCTTCAAGGACTTGCACAACAACGCGTTCGAGGGTGAAGACGCGATCGTGGCTGAACTGATCGAGGGTGATCGAGATGACAACCTCGCAGCCACCATCTCGACTAAACGCGGATCACGATACATTGACACGCTCATCACCGTCGATGACAAGTCCGGCTTGATCACGGGTCTGCGCTTCACCGCCTCCTCGAACCCGGGAGATCAAGGGGGCGGGGGCGGGGGCGGGGGCGGCAAGGGCGGTGCAAGTGATAATCCAGTTCGAAAGCCAGGAGGCTGGGACGCCTTCGCAGATGACCTCGAAGATCTGGGTGGTGACGTGGCATTCGCGGCCTATGAGATGATCCAGCCCGACAAGGGCAACCCAGCAAGTCCCTGGGCCCTGATGCCGCTCGCCGCCAAGGACGAGGATACTGCCATGGCGATCAACGCCACGGGCTCTTTGTACATCCTGGGTGCGCTGACAGAAGCAATCGTTGCGGATGAGGCCGCGTGGGATGAGCCCCTGCAAATCCGTGCGGAACTCAAAAGCCTGCCGGGCGGGCGGATGCAACTGGAAGACGCAGGCGCCTCCTTTCCACTGGTGCAGTACGCAAAATTGATGATGAGTATCACAGACAATACCGCTGCGGACCACTTGTTGGAGCGATTGGGACGCGCCAAGGTCGAGGCCTATACCAACAAGTACAACGACATCACCTCGAAAAACACGCCCTTTCTCTCCACTCGTGAGTTCTTCAATCTCAAACTCTCCGCAGACGAGTTCGTCCGCGAGCAATACGCCCACGCCGCAGACCAGGAGCAGTTTGCGATGCTCTCCCCTGGCGGGGCTGTACATGACCTGCCGCTCAACATGGATGGCCTGCGTGAATGGGGCGATCCGGTTGCTATCCACGACATCAATTGGTTCGCAACCCCCCGCCAGTGCTGCGAGATGATGGCACAACTTCGTCGCATGGAACTTCACGAAGGCATGAAGCCCCTGGGAGAAGTCCTTCGGGGCAATCCTGGCTTGGGCCTAGACGTTGAACTTTGGCCAACGGTCATCTACAAGGGCGGCAGTGAGCCTGGGGTCAATGCCGGAACCTGGATGATGCAGCGTCAGGATGGCCGATGGTTCACGATGAGCGTGATCTGGAATGATCGCAGCACCAGCCTGAACAACGAGAAGTTCATCCAGGTCGTATACAAGGGCGTCGACATTCTGGAACGAGAGGGCGCAGCACGAGCCGGCCCCGGCGATGTGGAACCCCCAGAAGTTGATCGCCCGCAGGACGACGGCAAGTAAAATACCCTTCCAAAGACAGTACAAGATATCGGACATGTAAATTTCTCAAAGCATTCTTCCAGATTGCGTCCGATGTCTCCATGTTTTACGCTATTTGGGTAGGGAAGCACCACAAAGCAGCACCCGGAGGATCTATCCATGTTGACCATGTCCACAAAGTCCAAGGCACTTTTCGCTCTCATTGCTCTGGCTTGCGCCGCGGCGCCGGTTTTTGCCCAACCCTTCGCGATCAACTGGTACACCATCGATGGCGGTGGCGGCACTTCCGCTGGTGGAACTTTTAACCTCTCCGGTACCATCGGCCAGCCCGATGCCGGTGCGGTGATGTCAGGCGGCAGCTTCGCACTCCAAGGCGGTTTCTGGGTCGGTGGTGTGACCGGTAGTTCCTGCGGCGACCTCGACTTCAACAACGACGGCAGCCTCTTTGATCCCCAGGACGTTGAAGCCTTCCTGAGCGTCTACAGCGAAGGTCCCTGCATTCCCAACTTCCAGGTCTGCGACGACATCGACTTCAATAACGACGGCGGATTCTTTGATCCGTGCGATGTCGATAGTTTCCTGTTGGTCTTCAGCGAAGGCCCTTGCACGCCCTGCGGCCTATAACCCTCAAAAACGCATTCGTACCTGATTCCTGAACACTGTAATCGTTTGCATATACCCTCTGAGCGAATCGGCACCGACGTGCCGGTTCGCTCTTTTTTGTTGCAAGAAAAAATAAGAGACAAACTCTGTCTGATTTCCATTCAGGTTCTCGCTCTTCTTCGACTCCATAAAGAGCAAATTGGATGTGGGATCGATGTCGATCCTGCGTCCGATCCTGGTGCTCGGGTTTCCCCGAGAAGACCAGTACGTTCTTGACGGACGAAAGAAAAGAAGGAGTTTCTTATGAAGAAGTCGTATTGGATTGAATCCTGTCGACGCACCGTTGCCCCGATTCTGGCCACCGTGCTGTTGGCTGGCCTTTGCACAACAGTTGCACAGGCCCAGCAGCAGCAGGGCTTTATCGCTCAGGACGCACGTATCGTCGGCGATGCCGGCACGATGAATCTCAACGGCGTGACCGCTGGCGATATCGTCTCGCTCGATCTGCCCGCGAATATTCCTGCGGATTGGACGATTGACATCCCCAGCACCGCCTGGAAGTCCACGGAAATCAGCCTCACGCTGACGAGCATCCGCAGTCCCGAGTATGTGCTTCAGCATCAACTGGCCGACGGTTCCGTGGTCCAGATGCCCGCTCCCAGCGTGCGCACATATCAGGGCAACATTCGCGGCGCGGAAGGTACCGCCGCGCGTGGCTCGCTCCTGGGCTTAGGCGCAAGTAGGGGCCTCATCGCAAGCATCTGGCAGGCGGATGGAACCCGCCTGGTCGTCCAGCCCCTGTCAGACTTCATTCCCGGCGCTGCTCCGAATCTGCACGTCGTGTATCGTGGCGAAGATACCAGTTGCATCGGTATGTGCGGCAACGACCCGCAGCAGGGCAACCAGCAACCAGTCGATCCGTTCGCGGAGCGCGGCAGTTGCGGCGGCAGTGTCTGCATCGCCGACCTTGGGCTTGACATCGACTCGACCTATGTCGCGACCGCCAACGGCGGCAATGGGAGCGCAACGACGGCACTGGACCGGGCCGAAGCGGTCGTCAACGTCATGAACCATCAGTACACGACGGAACTGAACATCGCCCACCGGATCAGTTTCACGATCATTCGTGTTGCGGGCTCGGACATCTACACCACCAGCAATATCAACACGCTGCTCAACACGCTGCGCAGTGACTGGAACGCCAATCGCCCGGGAACCACCCGTGACATGGCCCACCTCTTCACAGGGCAGCCCACGGGCGGCACCATCGGCCTCGCGTTTGTCGGCGTCGTCTGCCAGAGCCAGAGCAGTGGCTCCGCGTACGGCGTGTCGCAGGTCAGTTGGACGGGCGCGTTCGCGTGCCAGACCGACCTCGTGGCTCACGAACTGGGCCACAACTGGAACGCCAACCACTGCACGTGCCCCAGCAGCACGATGAATCCGTCCATCACCTGCATCAATACCTTCACCAACAGCGCCTCGCCCAACTCCATCTCTGATATCGATGCCTTCCGTGACGGCCGCGCATGCCTCACGAGCGGTGGAACAGTCCCCGCCAACAACAACTGCGGCAGCGCAATCACGATCACCGCCTCGGTGACCACCGGCACCACCGTTGGTTCCACCACCGACGGCGGCGTCACCGGCTGCAGCACCCTAGGCGGCGCTGCGGGCGGCGGCGAGAATGATGTCTGGTACAACTTCACCGCAGCCGCAACGGGCAGCGTCACAGCCGCAACCTGCGGCAGCGCGTTTGACACCATGCTCAGCGTGCACAGCAACTCCTGCCCGGGCACGCCTGGCACTTCCATCGTCTGCAACGATGATTTTTGCGGCGTTCAAAGCAGCGTCACGTTCGCCGCCACCCAGGGCACGACCTACAAAATTCGCGTTTCCGGCTTCGGCGGAGCGACCGGTGCCTTCACGCTGACTCTCAGCGGGCCAGGCACGGTTGGCTTTGGCAGCAACGCGTGCAGTTCGGCTACAGCCGTCACCGATGGCTCCTACACCGGCTCGATCTTCAATGCAACCAACGATGCTGCTGGCACCTGCGGTAGCACAACGACCGCGCGTGACGTGTGGTTCTCCTACACCGCAGGATGCGCGGGCACGCTGTCCGTCAATACCTGCGGCAGCAACGACTGGAACGGCATTCAAGACAGCGGCATGGATAGCGTCGTCTCGCTCTACAGCACCTGCGGTGGCACGGCAATCATCTGCAATGATGACAGCGTCATCGCTGGCTGCACACAGAACGGGAACATTCGCGACTCGCTCGTCAGCACACCGGTGGTCGCGGGCCAGACTGTCTTGATTCGCGTCGCAAGCTTTGCTGACTTCTACTACAACGGCATGTTCCGCCTGAACGTCAGCGGGCCAATCTGCCCGCCCGCCAACGATCTGTGCACCAACGCCACCCGCATCCTGCAGGACGGCACCTACACCGCAACCACCAACAGCGGCACGGGCCAGGAAGGTGCCTCAACCTGCGAATTCGCTCCTGCGGGCGATGTCTACTGGCTCTTCACCAGCCCCACCACCGGCACCGCCAACATCAACACCTGCGGCAGCAGCTTTGACACTGTGCTCAGTATTCACTCTGCCTGCCCCGCAACCACCAGCAACCTGGTCACCTGCAACGACCAGAGCGCCCTCTGCTCGAACGTCAATAACTCTGCCGTCAGTTTCTCTGCCGTGCAGGGCCAGACGTACCTTGTTCGTGTCGTGGGCTGGAACGGCCAACTGGGCAACATCGTCCTGAACGTCGATGCTCCCGCCCGGGCCAGCGCCGACAATTGCGCCGCTCCCACCTTCCTGCCCGATGGCTTGGATGTGATCGGTTCTCTCTATGACAACACCGCCAGCAGCAGCAGTGACAGCTGCGGCGGCCCTGGCACCTCGCGCGACGCGTGGTACCGCTACAACTCGCCCACACCGGGCACGCTCACCGTCACCACCTGCGGCTCACGCAACTTCGTGAGCAACGGCGTGTCAGGCGTTGACACCGTGGTCAGCCTCTTCGATGCCTGTGCGGCTGGGCAGATCACCTGCAACGATCAGTTTGGTGGAGCATGCGCTACATCCAGCGTGTTTGATTCCACAGTCTCCATCGCATACGCAGGCAACGTGAATGTCTTCATCCGCGTCGCCCACTATGGCTTTGGCAACGTTGCAGAATGGTACGGGAACGGCATGTTCCGCGTCCGTGCCAGCGTTGGCAACACCTGCAACGACATCGACTTCAACAACGACGGCTCATCCTTTGACCCCCAGGATATCGACGCCTTCTTGAGCCGCTTCAGCGAGGGACCCTGTATTCCAGGTTCCGCGACCTGCGACAGCATCGACTTCAATAACGACGGCTCGATCTTTGATCCCTGCGACATCGACAGCTTCCTGCTGGTCTTTGGCGAGGGTCCGTGCACGCCTTGCGGACTCTGATCCGCTTCCTGCTTTGACGAGACCTTTGCGTCAGAGTTGTTCGACTTGATTCCACGCACGCCTCGCCAACGCGGGGCGTGCGGCTTTTTTGTCAGTTATGGGTCACAAGGAGGGATCGTCCCGCATCTAGCCTGCGAAGAATCCGATGGTTCTCACATGCCTGCTCATTCAGCCGAAGGAGAGATCATGCCTCGTTCCACTCCGCATTCCATCGCACGCGCTGCTCAACTCACGCTGCTGCTCGCCGGCCTCTGCGTGCTGCCCTCGTGCCAAACTACCGCGCCCAATGCTCAACCAGTGATCGCGCCCATCGTGCTGTTGCCCCAGGGTGCTGCGCCGCTGCTGAATGACGCGAAGCCGACGATGCCCGCGCTCATCCTGCACAACCAGGGCGATGTCGCCCGAAGCACCGCCCACGCCCAGATTCTCGACACACGGACCATGCAGCCCATGCCCGAGGTCTTTGACGTGCCGCTCGAACGCGTTCGGCGTGTGCGCGATGTCCTGCCCCCCCACGGGCCCACGCCTCAGCCCGAAGGTGCGCTGCGCGAGCCGCTGCGTGCCCCAATCGGCGGGATGCTGCACGAAACCCGCACCAATCCGCAAACGCTGTGGGTCGGTCCGACGCAGACTGGCTGGAACCCGCCCGATCCCTCGCTGGCGGTGGGACCAAACCATGTGGTGGCCACCGTCAATCAGGCCATCGGGTTTTATAACAAGACCACCGGCGTTCAACAGTTTTTCACCGACCTTGGCAGCCCCGGCAACCCCGGCTTCTTCGAGGCTCAGGGTGCGATGAACTTTGTCTTTGATCCCAAGTGCTTCTACGACCACCTCGCCCAGCGCTTCGTAGTGATCGCGCCGGAGGTCTACACCAGCAGCCAGGAAGCCTATATCGACATCGCCGTTTCCGATGACAGCGATCCCAACGGCATCTGGTACAAGTATCGCACCAACGCCGTCATCGAGAGTTCGCCCGGGGTCACGCACTGGTGGGACTATCCCGGTGCCGGCTACGACGCGCAGGGCTACTACGTCACCAGCAATCTTTTCGGCCTCAGCCCCGGCGCAGGCTTTGGGGGCGTTGGCTTCCGCGTGTTTGACAAGACGCCCATGCTCTCGGGCCAGCCCGTGACCTTCTCGACCCTGCGCGACGGAGGCGCCGCCTCGGTGCAGGTGGCCCAGCACTTTGGCTCCAACATCGCGCCCTTCTTCGTTTCCTTCGCAAACAACACCAGCCTGCGCGTCCACGCCATCACCAATCCCCTGACCGCGCCGGTGCTCACGCAGCGCCTGGTCACCATTCCCGCATATGCCGGCCCAGTGGGATCGCCCACGCCAGCAACCACTGCGCTGAGCACCATCGACAATCGCATGTTCAACGCCTGCTGGCGCAATGGTGTGCTCTACGCGACCCACCATGTGGGCGTCACCGGACCATCGGGTTCGGGCGGACAGCGCACGCTCGCACGCTGGTACCAGATGAACACGAACACCTGGCCCACCAGCGGCATCATCACACTCACGCAGAGCGGGGATATTGATCCAGGCCCAGGCATCCATTCCTTCTTTCCCGCGATCTATGCCAACGCCGCGAATGAAGTCGGCGTGGTCATCGGCACGTCTTCCACCACTCAGAACGTGTCGGTCGCCATCAGCGGCCGCGACAGCGACGACCCCGCGGGTCGCATGGCCAGGCCGCAGATCATCAAGGCGGGCGAGACCTCTGGCGGCGGACGCTGGGGCGACTATTACGATATCGCCATCGATCCCATCGACGACTCCACCTTCTGGGTCATAGGCCAGTACCAGCGCTCCAACGGCTGGGCCAACTGGATCGCAAGTTTCACGCTGGGTTCCTTCGGTCAGGTGCAGGCGTTCCCCGATCACGCCGGCAACATCATCGGCCTCTCCAGCCTCACGATCGACGTGCTCGCCAACGACTTCAGCCGCAACGGATCCGGCATCGTCATCTCAACCTTCCAAACCACGTCGCAGCGGGGCGGCACAATCGCTCGCTCAGTGGGCACTGGCCCCAACGGACGCGACCAACTCCTCTACACCGCGCCCGCCAGCGTGCAGGGCAGCGACAGTTTCACCTACACCATCAGCGATGGCAGCAACAACGCGACCGCAGGAGTGACCGTCTCGGTCTTTGATCCAGCCCAGTATCGCATGGGCGAGAGCATCATCACCACCGCCTCGGGACTGAACGCTGCCTACTACGACCTTCCACCAGATCCGCAGCAACTGCCCAACTTCACAACGCTCACACCCTTCCTCAACACCAGCGTCTCAACACTCAACTTCGCCTCAACGAATGGCACCTTTGCCAACTCCACCCGCAGCGACAATGTTGGTGCTATCTACACCGGCTGGTTCCTCGCGCCCCAGTCCACCCTCTACACCTTCTTTACCACCTCCGATGATGGTTCGCGCCTTTGGATCGGCAACCAGTTGATCGTCGACAACGATGGCCTGCACGGCATGATTGAGCGAGAAGGCGTCATAGGTCTCAACCAGGGCTACCACCCCTTCCGCGTCGAGTTCTTCGAAGGGGGCGGCGGTGCCGGGCTGATTGCCAGCCGCCAGCAGTTGGGTTTCAGCAAGAGTGTCATCCCGGGTGCAAACCTCGCACGCGGACGAGCCTGCGACGACGTCGACTTCAACAACGATGGTTCATCCTTTGACCCAACCGATGTTGATGCGTTCCTCAGCGTCTTCAGCGAGGGACCCTGCATCCCGGCGAATGCAACCTGCAACGACATCGACTTCAACAACGATGGTGCATTCTTTGATCCCTGCGATGTTGCTTCGTTCCTGCTGCAGTTCAGCGAGGGACC
>Ga0163144_10030684_pt1 | contig 10276 bp, 8 predicted proteins | sample OliLak19BULKMAT1_FD_123175 | JGI IMG/M metagenome (GOLD analysis project Ga0163144, IMG submission 123175) | Freshwater microbial mat bacterial communities from Lake Vanda, McMurdo Dry Valleys, Antarctica - Oligotrophic Lake LV.19.BULKMAT1 | ecosystem: Environmental > Aquatic > Freshwater > Lake...
GGGTCATATAGCACCGTAACCCCCTCTGGTTTTTGCCAAAATTCGCTATCAATGGCGGTATCATATTCTTTCACGCGCTTGGCGTAGTCGGTCATGGTGGCTTTTCCTGTGGGGTGGTTAATTTTGCCCCATTAACATACGCTAAGACATGAGCCAATACAAGATAAAGTCGTGGCTATCCGCCTAGCTCTGGCGCAACAATATCCCTAAAGTAATTGCCCCAATGAGGGCGTTCCCCGTTGACATCCATAAAGCCGTAAATGTCGCTAATCTCCCACGAGAATAACGCTTAGAATACCAGTTTTGCGACCTTTAGGATGCCTTGGCTCCAGGGTACACGATGTGACACGCCACTTTTATTTTCAAAGCTGGCAAGGTTGTCTAAGTACCATTGATAGTTGCGGATGAGGGCTTGTTGGTTGCTATAGCGTGGCTTCCACCCCAGCACGTTTTCGGCTTTTTCTATGCTAACGAAGCTATCTTTGTTGGCGGTTTCATACACCCACTTATAAAGGGGAGAAATGCCAAGACGCTCTAAGATACGCAATGTCCAAATGGCGGGGGCGGCAGGAAGTGGAATAATTTTCTTGCCAAAGCCTGCAAAATCGAGTACCGCCTGATAGTCTTTCTTAAAGGTGGTGAACTCTTTTGCACCTACGTTAAACGTATCGTTGACGACGGCTTTATCGAGGGTGGCGCACAAGTAAATTGCGTCGCACAGGTCTTCTACGTCTAGCAATTGATAGCGATTGTTGCCGCTGCCTAATACAGGAAAGTTTTTGCCATCCTTTGCCCAATCATAAAAGAGCGCAAACACGCCCAGACGCTCGGGCCCAATAAAGGATTTGGGGCGAATGATAGGCGCACAAATTTTATCACGGGCTTGGATGCACACATTTTCGGCTTCAATTTTTGAAATGCCATAAGGTCCCACACCGTCCAGTTTATCGGTTTCATAAAGGGGGTGGTGGTCGGGGATGCCATAAACGGCGGTAGACGAAATGTGAATAAAGCGGTCTATACCATGCGCTAATGCTGATTCAAGGACGGTGCGCGTGCCTTCAATGTCGGTGCTATAAATGTCCTCTGCTTTATAAAGGGGCAAGGCTGCGGCGGTATGGATGACAATCTCAACGCCCTTCATGGCTTTGTCTACGTCAGCGCGGTTGCGAATGTCACCAACAACTTCGGTAATTTGTGAGCGTTCAGGGTAATCAAAGGGGGCAATATCAAGCGATGTAACGGTGTGTCCTCGTTGCAGAAGGTGGCGCGCCATGTTAATGCCCAAAAAGCCGGCACCACCGGTGATCATATAATGTGTCATGCGTTCTCCGTGGGGGTTTTTTCCATGTCATTGAATTTGAGGGTTACGTCACCATGAAGGCAATTCGGGCATAAGCACGCACTAGCCGAACCGCTTCCTTTGCCTTCTAGTGAAATGATGTGGGGAAGAGCAAAGCACCAACAAACATCATAACCCGACGCGATACCACACACGAAAGCAGTACCACACCTGGGGCAGGGTCGCTTTTGCTGGGGTATAATAACAGGCTCTGTATCGGATGAGTTATCGTCTATATTAAACATAGGTAAAAGTGTAAATGACCACCGCGCTAAATTCAACCCTATGGCTGAAATAATTGCCAGAGACGATGTAACAAATAGCGATACTTTTGCCCATGTGATAAAAGCATCGTGGACAATGTAAACATAATCGCAATAAGCAAAATTACAAGCGCGTCGTTTTCCCACGTCATAATCTTAAACTCAAACAGAGAAGGAATGGCGTACATTACCAACACGGTAAACGTGGTAAAAAATAACATCCAGCCCAAAAGTCGCCGATTTTCTCGTAAGGTATGCGGTTGGTAAATATCAACCCCCATCACCACACACACCAGCCATGCCCCATAGAACGTCACAAATAGCGTTACGGCAGTTCGGGCTGCTTCTACGTCGCGTTCTTCATAAAAGAACACGATGGCATACAACGCGGATAAAATAACCGCGCCAATAAAACCACCTGTCATGATAAAGTCCAGCACATCGCTTCTAAATCGTCGCATGGGGAAAGGGCGTAATAGCCCCAATGCCACCAATGTGGCGGGCACATTGACTGTGCCAAACGTACTCCAGCTAATTTGTACGGGGGTGATGGGGAACGGCAAGGACATGAACGCCACAAAAATAAACAGAAGTACGTTATAGACGTTCTTTACAAGGAACATTTTCATTGTGCCATAGATGGTTTGCGTAATTTCTTTGCCCTCTCTGAACGCAAGCGGCAAGGTAGACATAGCGTTATCTAATAGCACAATGTCGGCAACGTCTTTGCTAATTTGTGTGCCATCGTTCATGACAATCGCAAGGTTGGCTTGCTTAAGCGCAGGCACATCATTTACCCCATCACCCACCATTGCCACATAAGAGCCTGTGCGCTGTAGGGCATCCACAATGCGCCGCTTGGCATCGGGTTCTATGCGGGCAAAGATGTTTGCTTCTTCTACCGCAACTTCTAACTCGCCATCGCTCATGGCATCAACTTCACTACCGATGTAGCCGTGTGTCATTTTCATACCACTTTGAGACGCAATAGCGCGGACGGTTTCTAGGCTATCGCCACTGATCACCTTAAGCACAATGTTCTCGTCATGAAACGATTGTAACGTGGCTTGGATGTCTTCACGCGGTTGGTCACTAAGCACCACTAGGGCAATGGCTTGGGCGGTTTCTTTGGGGTGGGCATCGTCTAGTGCGCCCGTTACTTTTGCAAAGGCAAGCACGCGATAGCCGCCACCAGAAAGGGTGTTGACGCGCTCTAGGGTGGCTTTATCGCTTAAAAGGCGTTCTGGCGCACCAAAGAGATATGTTGCCTCTGGGAAGATAATTGCGCCCCATTTGCGCCCACTTGTAAAGGGAATCTCGCGGGTTTTTGTGGGGAGGGCTTCGCCTTTGGAGTTGTTGGGTTGCGCTTCGATATATGTTTGTACTGCCGCCGCGGTGTTATTGCGATGCGACAAACTGACCAAATAGCTGTAAAGCTGGCGCAAAATAACGCCCTCATCATCGGTATTAAGCGCAATAACCTCTGTTACTTCAAGCTGATTTTTGGTGAGGGTGCCTGTTTTATCGAAACAAAGGACGGTGGCATTGCCTAAAGATTCTACGGCGTTTACGCGCTGTATGAGCGTGCGATGCCGACTGATTTTGATTGCGCCAATGGTCAGCGATAAAATCGCCACTAATACCAGCCCTTGGGGTACAAGGCTGGTAACAAAGACAACAGCACTGCGGACGGCTTGTAAAAATTCAATTTGGGCGAGATAGCTTGCCACAAAAACCATTGGCACAAGCACAAACATGATGACGGTGGTAATTTCGACAACAATATCAATATACACTTGGGTGGGTGTTTTGCTCCTTTTGTATTGCTTGGCAATAGTAGTGAGCTTGTTGATGTTGCTATCCGCGCCCACACGGGTGGCACGCATCACCCCCGTACCCGTCACACAAAAAGACCCACTTAGCACTTCGCCATCGGCTTCTTTGAAGACGGCATCGCTTTCACCCGTCAGCAAAGATTCGTCCATTTCTAGTGAATCCGACTTGACAATAACGCCGTCAACCACCAGCTTATCGCCCGGTTCAATAAGAATCTGGTCGTCTAGTACCACTTCGCGCATGTTGAGGTTTTGCCATGTGCCATCCCGTAGGACGCGCACCTGCTGTTCTGATAGGGCTGCCAGTTGGTCGAGCTTGCGTTTTGCGCTAATTTCTTGAAACATGCCCAAGAATGTATTGCTAACGACGCTAAAGCCCGCAAAAAAGACAGTGGTATAGTCTCCGAGTAACGTTACCAAAATGAGCAAGCTAAACAGCACAATGTTAAACAGGTTAAATACGTTTTCTCTTACGATTTGCGCGTAGGTGCGCCCTACCCGTGCCTGAAAACTATTGTCTTGTCCGCGTTCTTTGCGTGCTTGTACGTCTTCAGTGTTTAACCCACTAGGGAATGACGATGAAAGGGGATTTTCTGCGAGCATAGGTTCTTTCTTTGTGCATGAGTTTCTTTGAAAAGAGAGCGCATTTTGCGAATTGCAATGCGCCCTCTGGCTTGGTTATCGGGTTTTTGTACTATCTACCAATGCTTGCTTTCACAATATCAAGTTGTGATTGGGCATTATCAAAGGCAGTTTCAGCGTTACGTGCTTCGGGTAATTGTGTAACCACGTTTTCGCCTAGCGTGTTGGTGTTACAGGCACTTTCGAAGGCAGCCGCAGAACGACGTGCCAGCCCTAGCCCTAAGTTAAGGTTATCCGTTGCCAATTGTAGTTCGGCGGGGGCTTCTGATGCGACATTTTCTGGCAACACAAAGTTACCAGCAATGGGTGGAAGGGGCAATTGTAAGCAACCATCCCGCGAATTAAAGTCTTGATACAGTTGCCAATACTCAACGAGCAGGGTATTTTTGCCCCGTGTGCCGTTCATTTCATCAATGAGGGCTTGGATCGCCAACACTTGCGAGTTAATTCTATTCGCATTGGGGGTGTTAGTAGGTGTGGGTGTTTCTGAAGGCAATGGCGTATTGGTAGCGACAATAGCAGGTGTTGCGGTGGGTGGTACAGTTATGCCCAACGATAGCAATACCGCAGGCACATTACCCAAAGTCCGTTGTGCCTCTACTAGTGTACCGCTTAAGTCGATGGCTTCTTGGCGTGGGACAGGCTGTTGTGTGTCACACGACTCCTTAAAGCGATTGTATACCGTTTGGATGGTGGTTTGCGCGGTGTTCAAATCTATGACCACAGGCGCAAGTTCGGTAAGACCACTCAGCGATTGGGGCAAGCTATACGCGCTACGATTGGCAAAAACCAATGAGCAATCTTGTGGTTGGTTGCGCGTAATAGAGAGCATTTGTGTTTGAAGCAAGCGCGAATCGTTGTCAAGGTCACTATAGTAAACCCGTAGCCGTTCTAATGACTCGGCGGGGTTATCGCTTTCGGTGGGGGTTGCAGAAGGTGTTTGGGCAAGCGCAACCGCCGTTCTTGTCAGTTGTACCTCTAGTGGCACCAATGACGGGTCTTCTGAACGCGGTGGAATGAGCATAGCAACCACGAAAATAACGGTTGCCGAGCTAAACAAGCCAAACATAAGCAAGCGCAGAATACGGCGTGGAAAGCGTGACCGACTGCCAAACTCGCCATTAAGTACAATGCCCTGTGATAAATCCATCGCAATTTGCTGAATTTCGGGGTCATCATCAATGAGCATTTCGCCGAGGGCTTTTAGTTGCCCTAGTGATTCTTTGGCAGCTTTTTTAACGGCATTTGACTTGTCTTTTTCGTATGCCTTTATCAAGTAGGGAATTGCCGTTGGTTCGCCCGCTTCACCTAGCCATTGCGTGGCTTTAACGCGCTGGTCTAGCTTAAATTTCTTGGGGGACATCATGATAGCAATATTTTTCTTGACGCGCTTAGAGAACGCCTCTAAACGCTTGGCAATTTCTTCATCAGAAAGGTTGTTGGGGTTTGCCCGGTCATTTTCTATGAGTTCGTCGTCAAAATCTTCTTCGCTCATAATGCCTGTCTTTGTTGTCTAGGTAGGGATAAAGTGGTGGTGATGATACTTCTATAATATGCCAACTTACACAGAATAGCAAAATTTGCCGTTGGTTGATAAGTGGGGGCGAAAATGGCATAATTGCAGTGTTTTGGATACTTTGGTTATTATTCAAGAGAGGATACTTTTTATGACAGAAGAAACCCACACCCCAAGCGTATTTGTAACAGGTGCAGAAACCCCTGTGGGGCGCGTTGTGGTGCGTACATTAGCAAAACGTGGCTATAAAGTGGTGGGTGCAACCCGTGACGGCTCTCATGGGGCGCGTTTAATCCGTGAGGACGGCGGCATTCCCTCGTATCCCGACCTAACTCGTGAGGGCGAAATTCGTAGCGTCCTTAACATGTCGAAAGCCGAGTTTGTGGTGCATGTTGCCTCGCAAGAAGTGAACTTATTGCCCACGCTTAATTATGATTATGACGCTCATCTGGATGTGCTAGATACAAGTGCATTGGTGAATGCGTGTAAGGGAAGCACCGTAAAGCGCATTGTATACACAAGTTTTGCGTTTTTGTACGGCGATACCGAAGGACACAGCGTAGACGAAACCCACGCCCTTAGCCGTGATAACGACTTCTATAAAGCCGCCATTCGTGCCGAAAACGCGCTACTTAAAGGCGATTTTCCTGCGGTGGTATTGCGTGCGGGCTATTTATATGGCGAACACAATGGCGCAGTAGATGCCCTGCATAACGCACTCATCAAGGGCTTGCCCGTATTTGATGGCGAGGGGCTTGCCAGCTTTGTGCATGTGAATGACCTTGCCAGTGCTGTATTGGCTGTGCTAGATACCCCCGAATTGCCCCACAACGTTTATAACATCACCGATGACGCGCCCTTACGCCTTTCTGCTTTTACAGACACGCTTGGCGAAGCCTTAGGGGTGGGTGGCGCGTTGCGCTTGCCTTTGGTGAGTGGTGCGCTGTTGGGTGATACGCAATTAGCACGCTTAAGCCAATCTTTTGCTGCCAGCAATGCCCGCGCCAAAGCCGAGCTAGGCTGGAAACCCACTTATGCCAGCGTAAGCGCAGGGATTGACCGTATGCTGATGAATTGGCGTGCGGAGGGTGCTGCTTCTGCACCTGCTACTTCTGCGAGCAAGGATATTGTGCCTGCATGAAAACGCAACTAAAGGGGGTATTGTTTGATTTAGACGACACCCTTATTAACTGGGATGCCTTTACGCTGTCTTGGCGTGAACATGAGGCGTATCATCTGGCAAAAGTATATGATTACTTGGTGGCGTGTGGACATCCGCCAAACGTGCCGTTTGATGTGCTTCGGGATGCGTTTGGGCGATTGGTTAAAGATGCGTGGTCGCAAGCACGGGCGACGCTTCGTTCTCCTAGCCTAGAGAAGTGTTTAGAGCAATTGCTCACCGACCACGGCGTTAGAGTGGGCGACCACGTTTTAATGAATGACCTGCTTTTGGCGTATAATTGGGGCATTGTAGAAGGGGTAACGCTTCATGAGGATGTGCCACCCGCCTTACAAATTATGTTGGATAATGGCGTAAAAACAGGCATTGTGACGAATGCGTTTTACCCTATGTGGATGCGTGACATGGAACTAGAACAGTATAACTTGTTGCAGTTCTTTCCTCATGCACCCGCACGCATCACGGCGGTGGATGCCGGCTATCTAAAACCCCACCCTAATATCTTTAAGGTGGCGTTGGATGGCATTGGGCTTTCGCCCGAAGAAGTGGTGTTTGTGGGCGATAACCCGGTGGCTGATGTGGCAGGAGCGCAAGCTATTGGGATGAAGGCGGTATTGCGCCAAAAGAAGCGCACTTCGCCCCATGTGAGCAATATTATTGTGCCAGATGCGACGATTGATAACTTTAACGACTTGCTGGCTGTGCTAGATGGGTGGTATGCAGGATGGCGATGAACTTACCCTTACAACGCGACCTCAACCTCATTTTGACGGGCTATATAGAACCGAATAAGCCTCGTTTGGGCAGGAAAATTGCAGAACGTCTTGACATGAAATTTGTGGATGTGGAAGAAGAAATTGAGTTGCGACTGGGCGATAGCCCCGAACGGATTCGTGACCAATACGGTGAACGTCGCCTTAAAGCCATTCGGGATGATGTGATTGACAGCCTCATGCTACGGCGTGGGGCTGTGATGAGGATTGGGGGTAGCACCCTTGTGAACACAGAACGCCGAACCGAACTTTTGAACGTTAGCCGTGTCATTTGCTTGGTGGCACGGTTGGATGCTATTTTGCGCTTAATGCACCTTTCGCTTGGCACGCGCTTTCATGACCCCAACGAGCGGGCATTTGAGCTAGGGAATTTGCGCCGTGAGTGGGCAATACGTAAACTAGAAGGTATTCGTGAGATAGATGCCACCTATAAGGACGAAGCGACCCTTATTGGCGATGTGTGTACGTGGTGGCGACAAGTCGCTCTTGCAAGAGGATAGAAGCTATGGCAAAACTTACAATTTCACTAGGGCAAATGAACATTGCGCTAGGCAACCCACAAAAAAACTTGGTACAAGCCGAAAGATTGATTGCAGAAGCCAGCGCACGCAAATCGCATCTCATTGTGTTGCCAGAATTATGGTCATCGGGGTATGCGCTAGAAAACGCCAAAGAACACGCCAGTGAGCTAAACAAAGGCGTATTTGCCCAGCTTTCTACGTGGGCAACTCAATACAAAATTAGCATCATGGGCAGCATCCTAGAGAAGCGTGGGCTAGAAGTGTCTAATAGTGCGCCGTTCTTTGCCCCCAATGGGCGCATGATGGGCGTGTATCGTAAGGTTCACTTGTTTGGCTTGATGGACGAAAATAAGTATTTGCAAGAGGGCGGTTCTTTGGTGTCGCTAGATTTGCCATGGGGAACAACTGCGCTGGCAATTTGCTATGATTTGCGCTTTCCCGAAATGTTTAGAAAGTACGTTTTAGAAGAGAAAGCCCGCATTTTGCTGATTTCTGCCGAGTGGCCCCAAGAACGCCTTGCTCATTGGCAAGCCTTGTTGATGGCGCGTGCCATTGAAAACCAATGCTATGTAGTGGCGTGTAATTCTGTAGGTGATACAGGCGGCACAGTTTTTGGTGGTCATTCTACCATTATTGACCCATGGGGACGCATTGTGGTACAAGGGGGCTATGAGCCAAACCTGATTACCGCAGACATTGAACTTGACCTTGTGGACGATGCCCGTAAACGCATTTCGGCGTTGCAAGACGTGCGCCGTGACTTGTATTAGTGGCATTTAGAGAGTGTAGGCGTAACATCTTTTGGAACTAGACAATGTTTTACTTTTTGCTGTGGCGGGTTTCTTTGCCCAGATGGTCGATGGTAGCCTTGGCATGGGCTATAAAGTCAGTGCGAGTGCCTTTCTATTAGGAACACCCATTCCGCAAACGCTCATTAGTGCAACAGTCCACATGGCAAGCGCGGTCGTTGGGGGGGTATCGGGCTATTCGCATTGGCGTTATGGCAATGTAGACCGTGATTTGTTGTGGCGTTTAACGGGTGCGGGCGTTGTGGGCGGTATCATCGGGGCGTTGCTTTTGTCGTCTATTCCTAGTGACGCATTGCGCCCAATTGTGGCTGTTTACTTGCTTATCTTGGGGGTGCGCCTGGTGACGCGTAGGCGGGCGGGTATTCGTTCGCTTAAAAAACCGCGTGGCATCGCTTTTGTAGGTGGCTTTATGGACGCGGTGGGCGGCGGTGGCTGGGGTCCTCTGGTTACGGGTAGCCTGCTCAACACCGATATTGAACCGCGTTATGCTATTGGTACGGCTAACCTCGCTGAATTTTTTGTGTCGGTGGCACAGGTGGTTACGTTTATTCTGTCCGCAAAAGCCATTAACCTTTCGATTGCACTGGGCTTAATTGTTGGTGGAGCCATTGCTGCACCCATTGCAGCACGGTTTACGGGGCGCGTGCGCGGTGATGTTCTGGCGGTATTAGCGGGTGGCATTATCATCATCCTCAACTTACGCACCCTGTTGTTATTGGTATTAAACTAGGGCTGTTCTTGTAGCCATATGATGAGGGCTTGCAAGGCGCGTAGATTGCGCGTGAACTCGGTGCTATCTGCGCTGGCAAGCTCTATATCTGCCGAAGCAATGCCAAGGCTGTCTACCCAATTGGGGGCTGTGCCTGTAATGGGGTACGCGCCAAACGATTCGCCATAAGGGTAGCCACTGGCATCGCCATAAAGACGCGCAACTTCTTGCGATGTGCTACCGCCACAATTGCCCGCAAAAACCCCACGCGCTGCTGCATGATAAAACAGCACAGCATAAGGCTGTACTTGCTGGATGAGTGCGCCTAAGGCTTGGGTTTCGGGTTCACTAAAGGCTTCGCTACCTGCATTCACTTTATCTTCTCTAAAAAACGCCTCTGATGACCAATTACACCCCCAATTGCGGTTAAGGTCTACAAAGTTATCGTTAAAGCGTCCTTGCCTGCTTTCGCCCAATGTGTAACCATCTACATTAAGCACAGGCACAATCAATAAAGTGATGCCATCGGGCACGCCAATGCTTTGAAAGTGTATGATGACTTCGTTCATTAGGCGGATGGTGTTTATCTCAAAGCCGGCATGAATCCCACCTACGAGCATGAGCGTTTTTGCGCCTGTCCCAATGCGTACCGCACGTAAATCGCGCTCTCCTGCGCTTTTCCCAAA
>Ga0163144_10030685_pt1 | contig 10276 bp, 10 predicted proteins | sample OliLak19BULKMAT1_FD_123175 | JGI IMG/M metagenome (GOLD analysis project Ga0163144, IMG submission 123175) | Freshwater microbial mat bacterial communities from Lake Vanda, McMurdo Dry Valleys, Antarctica - Oligotrophic Lake LV.19.BULKMAT1 | ecosystem: Environmental > Aquatic > Freshwater >...
CAATCCCTCGAGCACGCGCTGCAGATCGCGCTCCATTGGTTTCGCCACTTTGCGCCGTTCATCCTGCACCAAATCGCGCGCATCGCCCCATTGCGAGAGCTGCGTCTGCACGGCCTCCTGGATGGCGCGTCGGTACGACAGATAGAGCGCACCGCGAGGACCCGTGCGGACGAAGTCGCCCTTATTGAGCGTGAGCGCCTTGGAAAGTGCCGGGATCTCGATGATCCCGGTGACCCGATCCGGCGCGGCGGGGAGAATGCCGAGCCAGTCCCAGCCGCGTCGGATCACCTTGCCGTACGTGCTGATCGCGATTCCGCGCACGTGCTCGGGGATTGGTGTGGCAAATCTTTCGATATGGCCAAGGCCAGAAGGTTTGCGCTGGCGTTCGATCCGGACCTCGAGTGGGGCATGCTCGGCTGCCCGCTCCTGACGCGGTGCGATGGCATGCCCGTTCACTTCGAAGCGGATGCCGCTCGGGTAGAGGGGCCTGAGCGCGGTGTCGAACAGGGGGTCCACGAGTGGCTCGAAGTGCAGTCGGATGACGTGTTCGAGATAGCCCGGATCGAGCAAAGGGGAGAGGCCCTGATTGAGCTGCAGCCGGACGGCGGTACCGCGCTCCTGCACCACTCCTGCTGGCGTGACGGGCTCGTAGGGAGCCAACTCGCGGGACTGCAAGTGCCAGCGGGAAGCCGAGTGCGACTTCCCGCGGCGCGATTCGGTGACCACCTCGCGTGCGATGAGCAAGGCGAGCTTGATGCCAACGCCCGCGAATCAGATCCCCGCCCCGCGCGTCTTGGTGCTGCTGGCCAGGTTGTGGAACTGCCGCAGTTCCTTCCACACCATCCCGCGACCGCCGTCCTCCAGTTGGAACGTGGCCGCCGCGGGGTCGGTGGTCATGCGGATCAGGCTGGCGCCCGCATCGAGGGAGTTCGCCACCAGCTCGGTGACGATGGTCTCCTCGAGCCCGCCGGGATAGGCGTCACGCAGGTCCTCGAGCAGGTGTCGCAGGTCAACTTTGGTGAATCCGCGACCGCGGGGCATTCGGAACCTCCCATGGGCGACGAACCAAGCTCATGGGGTGGGATCGTGACGAGCCCGCCAAGCCTACTCACATGTCATGTTGCCCGCTCCATGGAGTCCCGTCTACGCTTGTGTCCTGCCACCCGCCACCCCTTGAAGGAGTCACCCCTTGAGCCACGGGTCGCCCCCCGACGACGAGGCGTCCGCCGCGCCGCTGTTGGCGACGGTGGAGCTGCTGCGTCTGGCCAAGGAGGGGGACCAACAGGCGCTGGAGCAGATTCTCGTGCGGTACGTCCCGCGCCTGCGGCGCTGGGCCTCGGGGCGGCTGCCGGTTCGCGCCCGGTCCCTGATGGATACGGGGGATCTCGTGCAGGAAACCCTGATGCGCGTGCTCACCGGACTCGACCGCATCGAGGTGCGCGGCCCGGGCGGGTTCCAAGCCTATGTTCGCCAAGCGGTCCTCAATCGTATCAGGGATGAGGTGCGATGGACGAACCGCCGACCGGGGCCCGATGGGGTTCCCGAGTCGCTCGAGAATCCAGCGCCCTCGCCGCTCGAGAATGCGATCGGAGGCGATCTTCTGGATCGCTACGAGCGCGCTCTGGCCACTCTCAAGGAACCCGAGCGCGATTTGTTGCACTTGCGCATCGAGCTGGACTTTGACTACGAGGAGATCGCTGCCATGACCGGGAAGTCGAGTCGCGATGCGGTGCGGATGGCGGTGCAGCGAGCACTCGCTCGCCTGGCCGAGGCGATGGGTCATGAGCGCTGATCGCGACGCCATCGAGCGGCTGCTGGCGTCCATCTCGGATGGTGCGTCCACCGATTGGGATCAGGAACTACTGCAGTCCCCGGCCGCGCAGCGAACGCAGGTCGCCGCATTGCGCGACATCGCGAACATCGCCGCGTTCAATCGCGGCCTACAACGCGGCCCCGACCCATTCGCGTCCGCTGCGAATGGCCCTTCCGCGGCGCCGAGGCAGTGGGGCCACCTCATGCTGCTCGATCGCCTGGGCGCCGGCTCGCAGGCCGAGGTCCATCGGGCCTGGGATTCCGTATTGCAGCGCGAGGTCGCGCTCAAGCTGGACCCAGCAGCAGCACCGGGCGGCAGCGATGAAATGCTCCTGCGCGAGGGGCGCGCCGCCGCCCGCATCAAGCATCCCAACGTCGTCACGGTGCACGGGATCGACCGCCACGATGGCGTCGTGGGCATGTGGATGGAACTCGTGCGCGGCGACTCGCTCGAACGGATCGTCGCTGGGCGCTCAGCACTGAGCATTCCCGATGCCTTGCGCCTCGCGCGCGAGCTCGCGTCCGCTCTGGTGGCCGTGCACGAGGCGGGCCTGCTCCATGCGGACTTGAAGCCCGCGAATGTGGTCCGCGATGCGGATGGCCGGTTCGTGCTCACCGATTTCGGTCTGGGGCGTCGACCGTGGTCGCAGGCCGGCGCGCCCACTCCATCGGGCACACCGATGTACATGGCGCCGGAACTGTTCGCGTCCACTCCCGCGAGCGAGCGATCCGATCTGTATTCATGGGGCATGGTGCTGTGGTTCGCGCTGGCTGGTCGGCACGCCTTCGAGGCCACTTCGTTGCCGGGGCTGATCGAAGACGCCAAGCGGGGCCCTGCCGCGAAACTCGCCACACTGCGCACCGATGCACCGCCCGCGCTCGTGGCGATCATCGAGCGCGCCATTGCTCCTGCGCCCGAAGCTCGCTTCGCCTCCGCACGTGAACTCGCCTTGGCGCTCGAGCCTACCGCCGCAGACCCTGCGGCGACCCCAGTTGCGCCCAAGCGCACGCCGCGGGTCCTGATGCTGCTCGCGGCGGTGATGACGGTGGTGATCGCAGTGGTCGCGCAGCGTTACGCGGGTCGGCTCTTGAGCAGGCCGCAAGAGGCAGCGCGACCTGCGCCCGCGTCCGCTCCGGTTGTGCCTACGGGTGCGTACACCGTGGATGCATCGTTCTTCAAGCGCACCGCCGATGCGGCAACACCGCTCGCCAATGGCGATCGGGTGCGACCCGGCGACCGGTTGTCGCTGCAGATTCGCGCATCCCGCGCTTCGCATGTCTATGTGCTCAATGAGGACGAGCAAGGGGAGCGTTATCTATTGTTCCCGCAGCCACGGTTCGACACGCGCAATCCGCTACCGGCAGATTCCAACATGACGTTGCCGGGAGGGATCGGCACGGTGGAGCAGGCGTGGACGGTGACGAGCGCAGGGGGGCGTGAACACTTCCTCGTGGTCGTGAGTCCCGAGCCGGTCGCGGAGCTCGAAGCCGAGTTGGCAACGCTCGCGACCGCCTCGCCCGGGCGACCCATCGAGTACGCCCGCGTCAGCAACGGTGCCGTTGAGTTGCTACGCGGCGTGGGCGGTGTCAGCCAGTTGCCCGCGCACGCGCCAGCAGCGCCACGTCGGCAAGAGGCGTTCGCCGAGTTCAAGGCACTTGCTGGGCGCGAGAACGCCGTGCAGGGGACCTGGGTACGGCAGTTCGTGCTGGTGAATCCAGATCACTGACGGGGCGAGCCTCGTCAGCGGAACCGCACCACGCGCGTGTACGCCGAGCCCAGCGGTGTGACGAGCCGCACGAAGTAGATGCCGGCGCCGAGCGCCGCGCCCGCGCCATCGCGTCCGTCCCAGGCCAGCGTCGTGGTGCCGCGCTCGAGCGAGCCGGTGTGCAGCACCCTCACCGTTCGGCCCTGAAGGTCGAGTACGCGCGCATCGGCGTCGAGCGCAGCATCGCGGCGCGCGCTCCCTGGAAGTGTGAGCTGGACCTGCGCGCGCCCATTCGAGGGATTCGGCCAGACCCGCGCTGCGACCGGAACCATGGGAACGGTCACGGCGTAGGGGCCGTACGACACGGTGGAGCCGCTCGGGCTCTGCAGGTCGAAACGGTAGAAGTAGGTCTGCCCTGGCTGCGCCTGCGCGTCGGTCAGGTAGCAGTCGCCGGTGCAGAGTGCGAGCTGCGAGGCGAGATAGTCGAACGGTGCGTTTGCGTCGGCGGCGCGCCACACGCGGTAGTAGGCGCCAGTGTACGAGCCCTCGAGCGCGACCCGGAGTTGATCATCCTCGTAACGCACGGTGATCGCGGGATCGGCGAAGGCTGGGGCGCTCGTGAGTGCGACCAGCAATAGTGACAACGGCAGGAGTCTGCGCATGAACGTTCTCCGCGGCCGCGGAAGTTTCTCCCCGGATGAAGACCGGGTGTGGACGACTCGTCAGATTATACGCCCCTGCCGTCCGGCTGTGACTGGAGTTTGTTAGGGTGCGGCCTGTGTTTTCACGCTGGGGTCCGGTCGCCCGTCTGCCGATAACCCCAACGGCTCCCCTCCGCCAAATGCACCCCGTCACGACATCCTGGTTCGTCCCGGAGGCCCCCCTTGCGGAATCTCGCGCGCCACGCGCTGTTCATCGCCCTGCTGCTCATCGCCACGCCGCGTGCGCATGCCGCGGACCTTCCGACTTTGCCCATGCGCCTCGCCTCGCCGGCCGCCGGAACCGTCATGACCCCGGCCGAGTCGTTATGGTTCAACCGCCTGATCGCGGGCATGAATGCGAGTAACGTGCTCGCGGACAACCTCATGCTGAGCGGCGATTCGTACACCATCGGCCGCGATGGCGGGAACTACACGGAGGCGCTGCTGCTGGCCTTCCGCGCCACGGGTGACCGCCGCTTCCTCGATCGAGTGTATGAGCTGTCGGAGCGCGCCCGCGGCACGCTGCGAGATGCGTGGCTCGACGGGACGACGGATGGCTACACCGATTGGCTGTGGTTGATCGATCCCGCGAACACGACCTACTACGGCAAGGACACGAACTGGCTCGACGAGTCGATCGCCTCGGGCAATGCCGCCTTGTGGATGTGGGCGTTCCATGTGAATCGCACACTCGATCCCCGCTACGCTGCTGCTGCGGACTTCTGGCGCGGCTGGCTCGAGAACCATTTCCTCGCCAAGTGGTATGCGCGCGCCGGCGGCGACCCGCTGACCGCATGGAACACGCCCTACGCTGCGTTCTACAAGCCCGATACCGAGCCGCGCTCGGCGAACTGGCGGCTCGCCTATTACCTGTGGAAGGTCACCGGGAACACATTCTATCGCGACCGAGCGGATCAGATCGCAGCACAACTCGCAGCCGCGAACGTGATCAATCCGAACAAGCCGCTGGCGTATCGCTGGGCCAAGGAACTCGATCCCGCCACGCAGACCTGGCAGTCGGTGAACTATGCGAACTACTACATGCGCGTGGTGATCGAGATGAATCTCGAGGGCATCTCGCCGTTCTCCTCGCCCGTGCAGATGAAGCGCTTCGCCGCCACGTTCCGCGACGTGGTCTATGCGACATCGCTCCCGGGGCTCACCTCCATGAAGAACGACGTGAATGGCGGCGGCTCCACCGCGTATGGGCTTTACGCGTTCAATGGCTTCTCCGCGTGGGATTCCACTGGATTCCTGATGGACCTGGCGACCCGTTCCATCACCGGCGCAGGCAACTACGCCTCGGGTGGCCTGTCGAAGGCGGCGCGAAATGATGTGTTCATCTCGGCCTACGCGCTCATGGCGCTGAGTCCGGTGGGCCCGACGGCCACCGTGCTGTCGCTGTTCGATGCGGTGCCGCAGGAGGGCCGCATCGTGCGCATCGAGTTCCGTCTGGGTGCGGGCTCCACGCATCTGCAGGCGAATCTCTATCGCCTGGCCCCCAACGGAATCGAGGCGACGCGCATCAACGAAGTACCGTTGGCGGGCGAGCTCTCGCACGTGCTCTACGACACGCCGCCCGACGATCTGGATGCGGTGGACTACGAACTGCGCGAGGCGACGCCCGAGGAACGGGTGATCGGCCGGCTGCATATCCAGTTGCAGCCCAGTGCTGCAACCGGCATGCGCCTATCGCAGAACGAGCCGAACCCGTTCACGTCCTCTACGCGCATCCGCTTCGAGCTGGCCCGCACGGCGCGGGTACGGCTCGCGATCCGCGATGCGGCGGGGCGCACGGTGCGGGTATTGCGCGAGGGGGAACTCGCGCCCGGGAGCTACTCGGCGGCGTGGGACGGTCGCGACGCTTCGGGTCGCGCGGTCTTCGCGGGTGTGTATTTCTATGCGCTCGAGAATGACGGTTCGGTGGCGGTGCGTCGTGCGGTACGACTGAACTAGTCGGACTCAGACCCCACCAACGACTTGAACAGCCGTGACAGCGTCTCGCTGGGGCTCTCGCACAGCCCAGCGTGCACGGGCGACATCTGGATCACCGTGCTGCGTGGCGCCACGAGCCAATGGAAGCGCTCGTGAGTGGGTAGCGCTCCGATTGGGCCGCCTTCGGGTGAGCCGAGGCAGATCAGCGGCACCGCCGCCAGATGTCGTTCGATCGTCTCGAGATCGGCCTCCGCATACAGTCCTCGCACGCGAGTGGGATCGAGAGCGACTCGCGCCTGGAGGAACTGCCGCTCGCGGCAGAACAGAATGACGCCCGCGTTCACGAACTCCTCTCGATCCACGCGCGGAACCACGCGGATCGTGGCGTAGTCAAACGAGAGCATCGCGGGCACGCTCGGCCTCCTCGGTGAAGGTCGCACTCGAAGCGAGCCGGTCGCGCAGGTACTGGGCATACGCCTCGCGATGCTCCGCAGGCGAAGCGAAGCGCGCTTCGTCGGTGAGCCAATCGCCGGGGACTTCCGCGAGCACCGATGCGATGGAAGCCGGCGTCAGGGCTGCCGCCATCCGCGCGCCCTGACCAGCGATGTCCCGCGCCCAGCGCAGCAGCGCGTGCGTGCGGATCGGGGTGAATGCTGAACGACTGCTGGTCTCGGCGTCCGACCACTGGTGATGGAAGTACAGCGCGGCGCCGTGATCGATGAGCCACAGCTGGCGATGCCACCACAGTAGGTTCGGGTTGCGGGCCGTGCGGTCGACGTTACTCGTGAATGCGTCCCACCAGACGATGGCCGAAGCCTCGCTCTCCAGTGGCGCTGGACCCACGGCGGGGTCGAAGGTGATGCTGCCGGGGAGGTAGTCCAAGGCCAGATTGAGACCGACGCTTCGCTTGAGCAGGTCACGGATCTCGGCGTCGGGTTCGTTGCGGCCCAGCTCCGCATCCACTTGCACGAGCACGACCTCGGGCACGCGCAAGCCCGCGACCCGAGCCAACTCGCCCACCACGAGTTCCGCGACCAGCGCCTTGGTGCCCTGGCCCGCGCCACGGAACTTGAGCACATAGAGGCCGTTGTCATCGCCCTCGACGATGGCGGGCAGGGAACCCCCTTCACGAAGTGGGGTCACGTAACGGGTGGCACGGATGGTCCGCATGGAAACACCATAACGCAGGTGGGGCGGCGCGCGCCGCCGGGGGTTACGAGCGGCTCAAGCCGCGATGCCGACCGGCCGATGCCTCGGGGTGAAACCACGAGTTCCCCGTCAGTACAGACGTTACTGAGCGGCGACGTGGAGCCTGAGGAAGGAACCGTCATGGCCGAGACCAACCGAGTCGTTGCCCGCTTCCTGGATGGAAGCATGGTGAAGGGGACCACGGAGGATTTCTTCCCGAATCGTCCCACGTTCCACCTGCATGTGACGGGCGAGCCCAAGGCGCAGGTCGTGGCCTGCACCAAATTGAAAGCCGTGTTCTTCGTCAAGGATCTGGCGGGCAATCCGAGGCGCGACGAAGTGGTGGACTTCGTGGGCGAGGAAGTCGGCGTTCATCAGGGTCGTCGCATCGTGGTGAAGTTCAAGGACGGCGAGATGATCGCGGGCCACACGGTGGGCTACACGAGCGATCGTACCGGCTTCTTCGTGACCCCGGCTGATCCGGAGAGCAACAACATCCGCATCTACGTCTTGAAGCACGCGACGCAGAAGATCGCCGTGGGCGAGCCGGCCACCGCGATGGTGAGAGCCGTGCGGGGCGACGCGGCCTGAAGTTCGGCGCCGCCCACGCATCGCAGCGCAATCAACCCGCGTAGTGCTTGTCCGCCACCTCCAGAGCCTTGTCGATGATGGCCAAGCCCTCACGTACTTCGTCGTCACTCGTCGTGCAAGGCGGCGTCACCTGAAGCCGGTTGAAGTGCGCGAACGGCCACACGCCACCGGCCTTGCAAGCCGCCATCAGTTCGGCCATGGGCTTCGCGTCGGCGCCCGAGGCGTTGAACGGCACGAGCGGCGCCCGCGTCTTGCGATCGCGCACCAGCTCGATGGCCCAGAACACTCCCAGCCCACGCACTTCGCCAACGCTCGGGTGCTTCTCGGCAATGCGCGCGAGTTCGGGCCCGATCACATCGGTGCCCAGATGCCGCGCATGCTCGATGATCTTCTCGTCCTTGAAGATCCCGATGCTCGCGACGATGGAGGACGTGGCCAGCGGGTGGCCTGAGTACGTGAGGCCACCCGGGAACACACGGTCCTTGAAAGTCTCGGCGATTCGGCGCGAGATGATGACGCCGCCCACCGGGATGTAGCCGGAGTTCGAGCCCTTGGCGAAGGTGATCAGGTCCGGCGTCACGTTCCACTTGTTGACCGCGAACCACTCGCCGCAGCGGCCGAATCCCGCCATGACTTCGTCGCAGACCATGACGATGCCGTGCTGGTCGCAGAGCGCACGCACGCCAGCGAGATAGCCATCGGGCGGGACCAGGATGCCGTTCGTGCCGACCACGGTCTCGAGGATGATCGCGGCGATGGTCTTGGGGCCTTCGACCATGAGCACCTCGGAGAGGTGCTGCAATGCGCGCTCGCATTCCTCGGCCGCATTCGCCGAGTGGAACGCGGAGCGATACGGATAGGGCCCCCAGTATTTCACGACGCCCGGCGCGCCCGGCTCGTTGCCCCAACGCCGCGGATCACCGGTGAGCGCGATCGACATGCCCGTTGCACCGTGATAGCTGCGATAGGCAGAGAGCAGTTTGTAGCGGCCCGTGTGGCCACGTGCGAGGCGCACTGCGTTCTCGACTGCTTCGGTGCCGCCGTTGGTGAAGAACACCATATCGAGATCGCCGGGGGCGAGTTCGGCGATCAGACGCGCTGCCTCGCTGCGCATGTCATTCGCGAAACTCGGGGCGATCGTGCAGAGCCGTCCCGCCTGTTCCTGGATGGCAGCGACCAACTTTGGGTGCTGGTGACCGATATTCACATTGACCAACTGGCTCGAGAAATCGAGCCAGCTATGGCCCTTGTCATCCCACATCCGCGAGCCCTTGGCTCCGGCGATGACGACCGGATCGATCTGACCCTGGGCGGACCAGGAGTGGAAGACGTGCGCGCGGTCGCTGGCATGCGCGGCGGCCAGATAGGGCGAGGTGTTCGTATCAAGTTGGGTCATATCCGGATGGTATGGCAGACCGCGGCGCTGGAAAAGGACAGAGATGGGGGCCTTTGGGAGCAGTCCGGACCTGCCGATGACTCGTGAGGTACGTCGAAGTCGCGTTCGAGAACCCATCGCCCCGATCGGGCTGGAGGAATCCATGATGTCGGAGAGCAGGATGATCTCGCCGCTCTGGGTACTTCTACTGGTGCCGATCGGGCTCGCGGGCGGCTGGGCCGTTGGCAAGTTCTCGGATCCTGGCAAGGTCCCAGTGGAGCCCGCCTCCATGCGTGCGACGACGCCTGAGATTGGATCCTTCTCAGCGTGGAGTTCGCTCGCCGAGGCGATGACGGAATCGGAGCGGACCGGCAAGCCGATCCTGCTCGACTTCAATGCGGAGTGGTGTCCGCCCTGTCGGGCGATGCGTCAGACTGTGTTCGAGAGCTCGAAGTACTCGCAGGGTATCCAGCGCGCGGTCATCCCGGTCTCAATCGTGGACCGTGTGCGTGAGGACGGACGCAACCCGCCGGAGGTCGACCAGCTCCAGAGCCGCTACGGCGTGCAGGCATTCCCCACGCTCGTCGTGTTCCAGCCGAAGACCGGGAAGCAGGTCAGCACGCGTGGCTTCGGCGGTCCGGACCTCACGGAGCAATGGATCGTGCAGGCGGCGGAGCAGGTGCGCTGAGAGAGTGGCCGGTCGCGCGCGGGGGAATTCCCGCCGCGCTGGTCATCGTTCCCCTCGCAGATCCACCCCGCGCGCTAGGGTCTTCGCAACGCGCTCCTGATCGACGTGAGAGCGCGAATCGGCGGAGGGCGTGATGTCAGCGATCGATCGGCGGGGATTCCTCAAGGTGCTGGGGCTCGGAGCGGTGGCGGTGGTTGTCCCGGGCCAGGTGGTCGCGGACGAGAAGACGCCAATGGCTCCGGGTGCGGGAGTGCCCGAGAGTTTCCCGCTGCAGGATCCC
>Ga0163144_10030686_pt1 | contig 10276 bp, 4 predicted proteins | sample OliLak19BULKMAT1_FD_123175 | JGI IMG/M metagenome (GOLD analysis project Ga0163144, IMG submission 123175) | Freshwater microbial mat bacterial communities from Lake Vanda, McMurdo Dry Valleys, Antarctica - Oligotrophic Lake LV.19.BULKMAT1 | ecosystem: Environmental > Aquatic > Freshwater > Lake...
AGAAGACCGGCCTGTTCGACGAGACGCATCTGCGCTGGTTCACGCGCCAGGGCATGCGCGAGGCGATCGAGCAGGCGGGGCTGACGCCGCTGGAAGTCGTGCCGCGCATCTTCGGGCGCGACAAGGCGGAGGCCTTTGCTCGGCAGATGGCGCCGGCGCTGCAGGCGATGGGCGTCGCCCCCGCCGATTGGCTTCGTCGCAGCGCCCCGCTGCAATATGTCTGGCGCGCCACACGCCGGCCACCCAAGCCGCTGGTGATCGTGGCCCGCATCCTCAAACCCGTCGGCGGCGTCAACGACGTGCGCATCCTGGAGCCGCTGGCCGCGCTCGCCACACGGCCCGGCGTGATGACGCTGGCGGGGCAGAATGCCGAATTGCCGCCGCTTGATGCCGAGGTGCCGCGCATCATCCTGCTGCATCGGCGCCTGCTGAACAGCCCTGACAGCCCCGGTTATCTGCGCAGCCTCCGCGCGACCGGCGCCGTCATCGTGCAGGAATTCGACGACGACCCGGCGCATTGGCCCTCCATCGCGCAGACCGACCACCTGGCCTTTCGCGGCGTGCATGCCGTGCAGACTTCCACGCCGGCGCTGCGTGAACTCCTCTCGCCGTTCAACGATACGATCGGCGTCTTTCCCAACGCGCTCGCCGAACTGCCGCGCCCGCGCAACTTCACCGATCCGCAGCGCCTGACGCTGTTCTTCGGCGCGCTGAATCGCGAGGCCGACATCGCGCCCTTCCTGCCCGCGCTGAACGCCGTGCTGGCCGAGGCCGCCGGGCGCCTTGCCGTGGAAGTCGTCCACGACCGGCGCAGCTTCGATGCGTTGGAGACGCCGCACAAGCGCTTTACGCCCACCACCGACTATGCCGGCTACCGCGAGGTGCTCGGCCGCTGCGAGCTGGCCTTCCTGCCGCTGGCGGATACGCGCTTCAACCGCATGAAGTCCGACCTCAAGGCCATCGAGGCCGGCGGCCATCGGCTGTGCTGCCTCGCGAGCCCCGTGGTCTATGCCGGCAGCATCCGGCATGGCGAAACCGGGCTGATCGTCACCTCGCCTGACACCTTTGCTGCTGAACTCCGCGCCCTGCTCACCGCACCCGAGCGTGCTTTGACGATGGCCGAGGCGGCGCGCGCCTGGGTCTCGGCCGAGCGCCTGCTGCACGCGCAGGTGGCACCGCGCCTTGCCTGGTATCGCGACCTTTGGTCCCGTCGCGCGGCGCTCGATGCCGCGCTGGTGAAGCGCATCCCCGCCGTCGGGGATTGATCCGGCGCAAGGCGCCGCCCCGCCGCCGCGCCTATCCTGCCGATGAAACCCGAGGGGCCGAGGCATGAGCACGACGGTGAAAGTGGCGGCGGCCGCCGTGCCGCGCCGTACCTGGGTGGGGCTTCTGGCGGCGTTGGCCGTGCTGCTTGTCATCAGCCTGCTGCCACCCTTCGCCGGCCTGCCTGTGGCCGGGCAGCGTGCCATCGGCATCCTGGTCTTCGCCGTCATTCTCTGGGTCAGCGAGGCGGTGGATACCACTGTCAGCGCCATTCTCATCGCAGTCGCCATCATCCTGCTGATCGGCACGGCGCCCGACGTGGCGGATCCGACCAAGCTGGTCGGCATTACCCGCGCGCGGGATTGGGCGATCGCGGGATTTGCCAACAACGCCGTCGTGCTGGTGGGCGCCGCGCTGGTTTTCGCGGCCGCAGTGGCAGCCACGGGGCTCGACCGACGGATCGCGCTGCTGGTGCTCTCCCGCGTCGGGTCGGAGACGCGCGCAGTTTTCGCCGGTGCGCTGGCGGTGGGGGTGCTGCTGGCCTTCCTCGTGCCCTCGGCCACGGCGCGGGTCTCGGCAGTGGTGCCGATCATGCTCGGCATCATCGCGGCCTTCGGCATCAAGCGGGAATCGCGTCTCGCCGCGTTGTTGATGATCGGCTCGGCGCAGATCTGCTCGGTGATGAATGTCGGCGTGCTGACGGCGGCGGCGCAGAACGCGACCATGCTCGGCTTCACGCAGCGGGCACTGGGGCAGAGTGTCACCTGGCTCGACTGGTTCATCGCCGCCGCGCCCTTCTGGCTCATCATGGCGCCGGTCATCTACGTGATCCTGTGGCGCATGCACCGGCCGGAGGTCGATCGGATCGAGGGTGGCGGGGCGCGCATCACGGCCGATCTCGCCTCGCTCGGGCCGATGACCGGGCCGGAATGGCGCACGCTGCTGGTCGCCGCGGCGCTGCTGTTCTTCTGGTCCACCGAGGGCAAGCTGCACCCGATCGATACGGCCAGCACCACCATCATCGCCATTGCCGTGCTGCTGTTGCCGGGCATCGGCGTGATGAGTTGGAAACAGGCGCAGGCCTCGGTGCCCTGGGGCACGCTGCTGCTGTTCGGCGTGGGTGTGGCGCTCGGCACGGTGCTGGTGATGACACGCGGCGCGCCCTGGCTGGCGGGGCTGATCGTCGAGGGCTTCGGGCTGAAATCCTCCACCCCCTTCATGATCGTGGCCGTCCTGGCGGCCTTCCTGATCGTGGTGCATCTGGGCTTTGCCTCGGCCACCGCTTTGGCCTCGGCCTTCATCCCGATCGTCATCGCGGTGTTGCAGGAGGTTTCGCGCGCCGGGGTGCCGGTGAATGTGCTGGGCATCACCATGATCCTGCAATTCGCCGTGTCCTTCGGCTTCATGCTGGTGGTGAATGCGCCGCAAAATCTGGTGGCCTATGGCACGGGCTGCTTCCAGGGGCGGGAGTTCACGCGCAGCGGCGTGGTCATCACGCTGGCGGGCTATGGCGTGATCCTGCTGCTGGCGGCGACCTGGTGGGACTGGCTGGGGTGGATGCGAGTTTGACTATCTTCCCCACTGCCACTCCATCGCCACGCCGACGCGCTCGCCCGCCTTGCGATCCCCGGTCTCGACTTCGAGGCGAATGCGTGGCGTGAGCTCGACGCGAACGCCGACGCGCGTGCTGCCGGTCTCGGTGCCTTGCCGCACGCCGACATAGACGCCCTCGGCGACGTAGCGCCCGGCTTCGAGCGAGGCGCCGCGCCGCCCATCGGGGTCGGTGCGGCTGGAGGCACTTTCGCCGCCGCCGACCGAAAGCCGATCCAGTGCGAAGGTCTCCCGCACCCTCTCCAGCACGCCGGCCACCGTGCCATTGCCGATGCCGGTCGCGCCGGCGATGGCCTGGGCGATCTGCGCGGCCTCGATGGGGGAAAGCTGCCCGGCGGGGCGGTCGAACAGCAGCCGCGCCAGCACCTCGTCCTGCGGCAATTCGGGCACCGAGGTGAAGGCGATGGTCGGCGAGGTCGGCGGGCCGGTCACCTCCACGGCGACGGTGGTATCGCCGGACACGCTGGTGGCGCGGAAATCGAGGTCCGGCATCAGCCCGCCATCGAAGGCCAGCCGCCCGCGCTCAAAGGCCAGGCGCCGTGCCAGCACCTGCAAATCGCCCCGCCGCATCGCGAGTTCGCCGGTGATCTCCGGCGCGGCAACGGTGCCGACGAGTTCGAGGTTCCCGCCCATTTCCACGTCGAGCCCCCGCCCGCGCACGAAGACGTTGCGGGGTGCGGCGAAGTTGATGGCGAGGGTGATCGGCGCGTTGCCCAAGGGCGCCGCCGCGGCGATCGCCGGGGGCGGCGGACGCGCGGGACGACCGGGCGGCGTGCCACGCTCCGTCACGCGCCCGAGCGAGCGTACGGTCGGCGGCAGGCGTTCGGGCACGCGGATGTCGGCGCGCCGCAGCCGGATCGGCCCGCTGAGCGTGGCACCGCTGGCGAGGCCGCCGGCCAGGCGAAGCTCCGCATCCAGCGTGGCGCGCAGCAGATCCATCGCCACCGGCTGCGCACCCTCGGCCGTCAGCAGCAGGTCGATGGGGAAACCCGCGGCGAGCGGCGCCAGCGTTCCGGCCACCGCCACGCGCCCGGCACCGCTGCGGCCGGTGAGGTCCAGGCGCAGCCGCTCGCCCTCCGCCCGCAGCGTACCGGCCACGTCCGTGGTTGCGGTGCCCAACAGCGGGTTGCGATAGGAGCCGCCGGTGAGCCGCGCCTCGCCGCCGAACTGCGGGGCCTCGACGGTGCCGTTGACGCGCAGGGCCAGCGCCACGCGCCCGCCGAGCCGGTTGGCGCCGGCCGCCAGCAGCGGCGTGGTGAGCACGGCGATGTCGGCATTGCCGTCCAGCGTGCCCTCGATCGGCCCGGCCGGGCCATTGGCCAGGCGAAGCGTGGCGAGCAACCGCGCAGCGGCCCCCATGGTCAGCTCGCCCCGCGCGGTGATGAGCCCGGCGGCATCGCGCCGTGCCTCGGCCCGCAGCTCGGCCGGTGGCGCGCCGCGCAGATTGCCGCCGCGCAACTGGCTGCCACGGATCGTCAGCGCAAGTTCCGGGGCCGCCGCCGCGCCGGTGATGCGAAACTCCGCGCCGAGCGTGCCGCTCGGATTGGCGTCAGGCACCAGCGAAGCCAGGCCTGCCAGCGCCACGGGCGGCAGGGTGAGGCGCAAATCGGCGCGCTCGGGACCAAACTTGCCCTCGGCGCGCAGCGTGGCGCCGCGGCCGAGGTTGAGCGTCAGCGGCGCCACCTCCAGCCCGCCATCGGCACCGAGGGTGAGGCGCGCGGGGGCGGAGAGGCGCATGGTTTCGCCCGCGCCGGTCGCGACCAGGCGCGTGATTTCGAGCCGTCGGGCGCCGGCCGGCGCCTCACTGAGCCGGGCCGCGAAATCGGTCTCAAGCTGGTCGATCCGGCCGCGCAGCGTCATCTCCAATAAGCGCTGGTCGCCACTGGCCGTCACGCGAAGGCCCGCGACACTGGCCTGCGGCAGGGTGAGGCGCGGCACCTCCAGCACCGCCTCGCCGCGCTGGATGCCCTCCGGCGCGGTGCCGGTGGCACGCAGCGTCAGCGCGCCGGCAATAGGCTGGCGCGCCAGGGCGCTGAAGGGGGCGAGGTCCGGCGCATCGAGCGTGAGCGGGCCTTCGAACAGCCGGCGCTGCGGGTGCAGCCGACCTTCGGCGCGCGCCTCGGCCGGGCCGAAGCGGAGTGCGGCGCGGGACAGGCGCAGCCAGCCCTCATCCTCCGGCCCGCCTGCGACGTCGAGGTTCAGCGGCAGGCCCTGCAGGCGGCCCCCGGCCTGCACCGACACACGCGGGGCGCTCAGCGGCGTGGCGATTTCGGCGGCGAGGCGAAGGCCTTCCAACACCTGGCCGGCGCCGGCCAGGCGCGGGCTCTCGGCGGTGAGGCTCAGGCTCGGGTCCTGGCGCGGCCCCGTGGCGCGGCCGGCGAGGCGCAGCGCGCCGGTGACATCGCCCTCGGCGAGGCTCGCTTCGGCGGTGAAGTTGACGTCCAGTACCTCGCCCACCGCGCCGCGCAGCTCGGCCTGGAGGCCGGCGCCGATCAGGCTCAGCCGCTCGATGCGGTCGGGCGTCGTGGCGCGCAGTTCGAGGCGCGGCGTGGCGCCGAGCAGCGCGGCGAGGGGGGCGATGTCGCTGCGCAGGCCGCGCGGCGCCACGTCGAGCGCGAGGTGCGGCGCGTCGCGTGTGCCGGTGATCTGCGCCGTGGCGGCGACGCCCTGCCAGCCCAACCAATTCGGCAGCAGGGGGGCGAGGGTCTCGCTGTCCGGCAGCGTGGCGGTGATCGCCAAATTCAGCGCGCCCGCCGGCGACACGCGCCCGCGCGCGGTGAGCTGCGCGCTCGGGTGGGTGACGCGCAGCGCATCGAGGTCGATGCCGCCATCGGGTTGGCGGGCGGCGGTGAGCGCGACCTCGAAGGGCGCGGCGAAAGGGGCGGGCAGCAGCGGCGCGGCCTCGATCCGCCCGGTGATTTCGGCGGCGAGGCGCGTGAGGTCGGGCGCGCGCAGCGTGCCGGCCAGTTGCACCGCGACATCCGCCCCCGCGCTGGCGTCGAGCCGCAGCGCGGCACCTTCGGCCGGGCCGTCGAGCGTGAGATCGACGCTGACAGCGCGGTCCGGCAGGCCGAAAAGCCTGCCCACCGGCCCGCCCACCTGGTCACGCAGCAGCAGCCTCGCGTTGAGCCGCCCGGCGCCGGGTCGCAGCGACGCATCCAGCGTCAGCGTCGTGCCGGCATCGACGCTCGCCACATCCAGCAACGCCGTGAGGCCAGTTGGGTCGAGCCGCGCGCGCCCCTCCGCCCGCAAGGCCAGCGCCTGGCCGATGACCGCCTCGCCCACCCGGATTTCCATGATTTGCAGCCGGTCGAGCTGCACGGCGAGGGGCAGATGCGGCCATTCGGGCAGCAGCGGGCCGGGCGGCGAGGGCTCCGGGTCCGGCGTGCTGGCGGGCAGGCGATGCAGCGTGAGGCGCGCCGCCTCCAACGCCTCGACCCGCAGTGTGCCGCCGAGCAGCGCGCGCAGGTCGAGCCGGAACGAGACTTGCTCGACCTCCAGCCACACGCCCTGCGCATCGGCCATGGTCAGGCGCGCGAGGCCAAGGCGGCTGGGCAGGGGACCTTCCAGGCCGTCGAGCGTCAGGCCGGGCACTTGCGCTGCGGCCAGCCGGGCCAGGCTGTCCCGCCCGCCCTGGGTATTCGCCCAGAGCAGCGCGAGGCCGAGCGCCACCACCGGCAGCAGCACCACGAGCCCCAGCGCCGAGGCCACCCACACCACCCAGCGGCGGCGTGGTCGCCCTGTGTCAGAAGGATTGGCCGAGGCCGACATACAACCCATACGACTCATCCCCGGCGCGCTGCCGCAGGGGAATGGCAAGGTCGAGCCGCAGCGGCCCGATGGCGGTGGCATAGCGGATGCCCAGGCCCGCGCCCATGCGCAACTCGGCCCCATCCGGAAACTGGTGCTGGCCGACCGTGCCGGCATCGAGGAAGGCGACCATGCCGAAGCTGCCGCGAAGGCGCTGGCGGAGCTCGACCGAGGCCTCGGCGAGGCTGACCCCGCCCTCCGGGCGTCCCTGTGCGTCGCGCGGCCCGATCGATTGGTAGGAAACACCGCGCACCGAGCCGCCGCCGCCGGAATAGAAACGCTTGTCGAGCGGCACGCCACGCTCGGCCCCGGTGATGCTGCCGAGCGTACCGCGCAGCGCCACCACGCTGCCGCCGTCGCCCCGCAGGTCGAAATAGGTGCGCAGCGTACCGACCGCGCGGATGAATCCGTCGCTCCCGTCGAAGCCGGTATAGGGAATCACCGTCGCTGACGCGCGGATGCCGCTGCGCGGATCGAGCACCGAATCGGTGGTGTCGAAGCGCAGCCCGACCAGCACGCCGACGAGGTTAGAGCGGTCGAGCTGCCCGTCCCGCCCGACGCGGCCGAAATCCAGCACCGGCCCGGCCTGCAAGACCCAGCGATCCGCGAAGGGGTGTTCCAGAGTCGCTGCCAGCACCACGGCGTCTCGGTCATAGGCCTTCAGCCGCTCGCGCAGCGCCTGGGCATCCACGACCAGGGTGGTGGCACCATCGAACAGCGCGGGGCGGCGGAAATTGGCGGCGATACGGGCGTTGGAATCCTCCGTCCCCAGGCCGAGGCGCGAGCCCTCGATCTCCAGGCGAAGGCGCTCGGCATTGCCGAAGACGTTGCGGCGCTCGTAGTAGATGCGCCCGGTCGGGCCGTAATTGGTCTCATAGGCCAGGCTGATGCCCGCGGCATTGCGCGGCCGGTCGGTCGTGGCGAAGGTGACGGGCAGGCGCCCGGCCTCATCCAGCCGAGCCCCCGTGCGGGCGCGCACCGTGTCGAACACGCCGAGCTGAAGAAAGTCGCGCCGCGTGCGCTCCACCGCCGTGGGGTCGAAGACCCGGTCATCGAGCCGTCCCGCAAGGCGCGCCAGCAATTGCGGGTTCACCCGGCCGCTGCCGGTCACCTCGGGCGTGGCGAAGCGCGCGCGCGGGCCGGGGGAGAGCGTCCAGGCGACGTCCATGATCTTCGCGTCATGGTCCACGATCACGTCGCGGGCGGTGACGGCGGCCAGCGGATGGCCTGCCGTGCGCAGCGCGCCGACCAGCCCAGCCTCGGCATCCAGCACCGCGCCGGCGCGCGCCGCATCGCCCGCGGCGAGGCCGGGCGGCGGGCCGATGGCGGCCAGGGCCTCCTGCTCCGTCGGCTCGGCGGCGCGCACTCCGATCTGGCGCAGCCGATAGACCGGCCCGGGCGTCACCTTGATCTGCACCGCGACCGGTGCGCCAGACGCGGCCAGTTGTTCCGCCAGGCCCGGCGTGCCGAGTGGCTGGCCGGCCAGGCGAATCTCGACCAGCCCGCCCCAATATCCCTCGGCGCGAAGCACTTCCTCGAGCACCGCGGGCTCGGCGCCGGCGCGCGCCACCAGGCCGAAGGCGTCCACCGGCGCGGGCTCGGCCAGCCGGCGGAGGTTGGAGGTGGCGAGCAGGGAGTTGTCGAGGCGCTCGATGCCGGTGGGCAGCAATTCGATGGTGAGCGGCAGCGCCCCGGTCACGGCCGCCGGCGCTTCCGCCGACTGGCCGAAGGCCGGACAGAGGGTGGGCAGCAGCAACAGCGTGGCCAGAAACAGGCGGGCGGCGGAGATCCGGTGGTTTCCCTCTGCAAAGTGCGGGCCTGTCATCTCAGGGATGGAGACAGCCGCGTGAACACGTTAGGACTATGCCATGGACACGCCCTTCGCCGAGACCCTCACCGCCTGGCGCCGGCATCTGCATGCCAACCCGGGCCTGACCCTGCATGAAGGTGCGACGGCCGCCTTCGTTGCCGCGCGGCTGCGTGACATGGGCGTGACCGAGATCACCGAGGGCTTTGGCGGGCATGGGTTGGTCGCCACGCTCCGGCGCGGCGCCAGCAACCGCAGCGTCGGCCTGCGCGGCGACATGGACGCGCTGCCGATCCAGGAGATGAACGAGTCGCTGCCCTATCGCTCGACCAATCCGGGCGTGATGCACGCCTGCGGGCATGATGGGCACACCACGGCGCTGCTCGGCGCGGCGAAGCTGCTGGTGGAGGATCCTGGCTGGACGGGCACGGTGCATCTGGTGTTCCAGCCGGCGGAGGAGGGCGGCGGCGGCGCCCGGCGCATGGTGGCCGAGGGGCTGTTCCAGCGCTTCCCGATGGAGCGCATTTTCGGCTGGCACAATTGGCCGGGCCTGCCGGCGGGCACCATCGCCGTGCATGACGGCCCGGTGATGGCGGCCGGCTGCCGCTTCGACATCACCTTCGACGGCCACGCCGCGCATGCCGCGCTGCCGCATCTTGCGCGCGACCCGATGGTGGCGGCGGGGCATTGCATCGTGGCGCTGCAGACCATCGTGGCCCGCAACCTCGATCCTCTTGCGGGCGGCGTCATCAGCGTGACCATCGTCGAGGGCGGCGAGGCACAGAACCAGATTCCCAGCCGCGTGGTGCTCAAGGGTACGGCACGCTGGCTGAAGGACAGCGCGGGCGAGGCGCTGCGCGAGGGCATCCATCGGGTGGGCGAGGGCATCGCCGCCACCTTCGGCGTCCAGGCCACGCTGGGCTGGCGCCAGGGCGTGGAGGTCACGGCCAACCACCCGGCCGAGCGCGATCTCGCCGCCGCCGCCGCGACCGCCGTGGCGCCAACGCGCCGCGACTTGCCGCCGGCGATGACGGGCGAGGATTTCTCCTGGTTCTTGAAGGAGGCGCCGGGCGCCTTCGTCTGGATCGGCAATGGCCCGGCCGAGGGCGGGCGCGAGCTGCACAACCCCGGCTATGATTTCAACGATGCCATCCTGCCGACCGCGAGCGGCTTCCTCGCCGAAGTGGCGAAGCGGGCGCTGGCGGGGCGTTAAGCGAAACGCTGGGAGAGCCAGGCGCCGGCCTTCGCCACCGCATCGCGCGCCTTCGCCACATGGTTCAGGGCGCGCAGGAAGCCATGCGCGGTGCCGGGGAAGACCTCCTGTTCCAGGGCGACACCTGCGGCGACAAAACGCTTACCCATGGCAAGGTTCTCCGCCGCCAGGACGTCGAGTTCCGCGATGTGGAGAAGAACGGGCGGCAAGCCCTTGAGATCGCCGCGAAGCGGTGCGGCGAGGGGGTTCACCCGGTCGGCCTCGCGCGGGGCATAGCAGTTCCAGTAGAAGCGCATCTTCTCGCGCGTCAGGAAGTAGCCATCCGCGAATTCCTGGTAGCTGGCGGTATCGCTGCGTGAATCGAAGACGCCGTAGTTCAGCAACAGGCCCGCGAGGCTGATATCCGGGTCGGTCTCGCGCAGCAGCAGCGCCACCCCCATGGCGAGGTTGGCGCCCGCACTGTCGCCGCCGAGCACGATTCGGCTGGAATCGAGGCCCTTCGCCGCCCCCTCGCGCGCCACCCAGCGCACCACGGCGGCACATTCCTCCAGCGCCTGGGGGAAGGCGGCCTC
>Ga0163144_10030689_pt1 | contig 10274 bp, 11 predicted proteins | sample OliLak19BULKMAT1_FD_123175 | JGI IMG/M metagenome (GOLD analysis project Ga0163144, IMG submission 123175) | Freshwater microbial mat bacterial communities from Lake Vanda, McMurdo Dry Valleys, Antarctica - Oligotrophic Lake LV.19.BULKMAT1 | ecosystem: Environmental > Aquatic > Freshwater >...
TATGCTTCATCAATCCAGTTTTCAAGTGTTAATCCTTCTATTCTTTCAAAATGTTTGGTGTTTTTCATAGTCGCAACTCTATATCCTTTTTGGAGTACAGATATGAATTGCTAAGAAGCTAATTGACTATTCATTCTTTCTCTTTCTTCTTTGCTGGGCATAAGTTCGTCTAGTTCTCCGATGCCTTCTAAATAAGAAAAAGTTTTGAGAGCCTCTTCTTCATCTACTACGCTGAGGGCTACGCCTACATGCACGAGTACATAATCACCTATTTTGGCGTGGGGTACCATTTCGAGGCTTGCCTCTTTGCGAATACCGCCAAATACTACTTTTGCCATTTGTACCAAGCCATTGTATTGGCTTTCTATGGATTCTATTTTTCCTGGGATTGCTAAACACATAATTTTGTAAGGTTATTTTTTTGTGAATATTGAGTATTATTTTTGGCTTGTTCTATCTGATAACAAGCCCATTGTCCAAGGCTGATACATTCATCATTGGGTGAGAGTTGCTTGTGAAAACACAAATTAAATTGTGCTGATAAAAATTCTATTAGCAAATCAACTAAGAGATTATTCTGAAAAACGCCTCCACTAAAAGCCAAGTGTTTTAGCTCAAAGTAATGAGCAGTTTTTTGAATGAAATCTATGAGTGAATAATGAAATTTAGCTGCGATTTCTATTTTATCTGTGCCTGTTTTGAGGTCTTGAATGATGTTTTTTAACGTGGTTTTAGCTACGTTTTGATTATCTTTTTGGCTATCATCAAGATAGCTTTTGAGTGGTTTTAAGCCATTTTCTCTGAAATATTTTCTTGCCAATACTTCCAGATACATAGCTGCTTCACCTTCATAGCTTTGGGTATTTGCCAAGCCTAAGAGTGCAGCTACAGCATCAAAAAGCCTTCCTACTGAAGTGGTTTTGAGCGTAGATTTCTCTAAAATTCGGCTATAATTTTTCCATTCTATCTCCTTGAAAAGCATTTTTAAAACACTTTCTGCTCCTGTAATATCTTTGCAAAAAGCAAAAGCAGATAAGCGAGGTTCACGCGCCATTTTATCTCCCAAAATATGAGGCATTTCTCCTATATTGGCTATTCTGCTAAAACTAAAATCTTGGTATAAAAAACATTCTCCACCCCAAATATTGCCATCATGCCCCAAGCCTGTGCCATCCCACACAAAACCCAAAACAGGGAAATGACTTTCTAACAAATGATTTTCTGCGAGTACTGCTCCAAAATGTGCTTCATGGTGTTGGATACTTTGTGTAGAAATTTGCTTTGCTGTTGCAAAAGATTCAGCCCATTCTGTACTTGGATAGTGTGGGTGTAAATCTCTTAAAATATGGCTAGGTTTAGCTTTTAATAAATGAAGAAGATTTTCTATATTTTTTTGAAAATGAATTTGAGTATCAAAACTTTCTAAATCACCCAAATATTGACTTACATACAAGTTGCCTGCATGCTGAAGCGTAAAACTACTTTTGAGCATTGCCCCTGTAGCCAATATACTTGTGTTTTTATCTTCTAAAATCGGATAAAAGAAAGTAGGAGCATAGCCTCTAGACCTCCGCAAATAGATGGGTAAACGATGCACTTCGCTCAACTGTATCACAGAATCATCTTGTGGAAATATGATTTCTCTATTGTGTGTCAATATAAAATCAGCAATTTTATTGAGTTTTTCAATGGCTTCTTGGTCTTGATAGACAATCGGTGCATTGGAAATATTAGCACTGGTCGCAATCAAGGGTTTTTGAAAATGATTTGCCAATAAAGCCAAAAAAGGAGCATAAGGAAGCATTACGCCTATTTTGTCTAAATTGGGTGCAATGACTTTTGAAGCAATGCTGTGTTTTTCTTTGAGTGGAAGCAAAACTATAGGCGATGCCTCATTTTCTAAATGAGCCAAAGAATCTGCTGGAAGATGCACATCTTCTTGTAAAAATACTTTATTCGGATAAAGAACTGCAAAAGCTTTGTTAGGACGATTTTTTCGCTTTCTCAATGTCAAAATGCTTTGCTCATTGCTTGCATCTGTGAGTAATAAATAACCGCCTATTCCCTTCACAGCGATAATTTTACCTGCGGCTAATTGCTTGCTAATGAAGGAAATAATTTCTGTTTGATGTGCAAATTTGATTTCATTTTGTGCAGCATCAAAGACTTGCATCTGAATCCCACAATCGGGGCAGGAGTTGGTTTGAGAGAAATATCTTCGGTCACGTACATCACTGTATTCTTGCTTACAAGTCTTGCACATCTCGAAATTTTGCATGCTAGTTGTTTCTCTATCATAAGGGAGATTTTGCAAGACAGAATACCTAGGTCCGCATTGTGTGCAAGTAATAAAAGCATAGTCTTTGCGTCTATTTTGAGGGTCTGAAAGTTCCTCTTTGCAGTCGTGGCAAAGTGCAAAATCAGGACTGAGCAAAATAGTTGGATTTCCTTCTGCTTGGCTTTCTATGATACTAAACTCTTTAAACTCCTCAAAATCAATATTTTGGCAAATATGATTTGTGATTTTTGCCAATGTGGGTGCTTCTGCTAGGAGTTTTTGGTAAAATGTATCTAGTTTTATTTTTTCGCCATAAACGGCAATCTTCACTCCTTCTACACTATTATTTACCCATCCTTTCAACTCTAAACGCATTGCCAATTGATACACAAAAGGACGAAAACCTATGCCTTGTACTCGCCCTTGTAGGTGAATGAAGTATCCCGAAGGAGGTGCGATATGTTCTTTTGTGTTGGACATGTTGTTGTTAAATGCTATCTTTTTCTTTTACGCACATTCAAGTGTATCATAATAACCCATTACCTCTTGCTCATCTCTTGTCTTCAATTCAGTAATTTTGATGTTTTTTAGTAATTCTTTTACTTCTTGATTGCTTAACTGCACACCTTCTATTCTTGTAGATGAGCCAATGCTCTCAATAATAGCTATCCACCTTAGTTCTTTTAAGAATATATTTTCTATTTTTTCAACTGCATTCCATTTGCCTTTAAATGTATCTATAAAAGCAATAGACTGATTTGTTTCAAAACCAAAATCTAGTTTGGGAATATATTTATCCATTATGTATCTATATTTTATCTATATACAAATATATTGATTTTTATAAATATCTATAGTGTATCTATATTTTATCTATTTAGTCAAATTTTTCTTTTTTTATTCAAAAAAACAAGAAGTTTTAAGCATTTACTTCAGCTTTTGCTTTCTTCTCTTTTACCCTTTCTAAAAGCCAATCACACCACTCGTCTATGCCATCACCACTAGTACTAGAAATCGTAATTGTTTCTATTTCAGGGTTTACTTCTCTAGCATCTTTAATTACTGCTTCTACCGAAAAAGGCACATAAGGCAATAAATCAGATTTAGAGATTAACATCAATTCACTTGTCAAAAACATTCTTGGGTATTTCTTGGGCTTGTCATCTCCTTCGGTACTTGCAATGAGCGTAACACGATAATCTTCTCCTAAATCAAAGGCGGCAGGGCAAACTAGATTACCCACATTTTCAATAAAAAGCAAATCCAAACCTTCTACATTGATATGGTCAAATGCTTGCTGGATCATCTGTGCCTCGAGATGACAAACGCCATTGGTTACGATTTGGAGAGATTCAATTCCAGCTTCTCTGATACGGATTGCATCTCGCTCAGTTTCTAAATCACCTACCAAAACAGCCATTTTGAGTTTGTCTTTCAGTTTGTAAGCGGTGGCTTGCATAAGCGTAGTTTTACCACTTCCAGCAGAAGAAGTAATATTGACCAAAAGTGTATTTTGTGCTGCCATTTTATCTCGGATGACTTTTGCCACAAAATCATTGGCTTTCAGTAAATTCATGGTTGTATTTTCACATTGGATAGCTCCAACAGGCATACGGTTTGATTTTGCAAATCTTTCTACTTTCATATTTTTATTATTTTCGTTTCTATTATTTTATTTATTAATTCGTCTGTGAGGACACAGACAACCGTTATGAATTTCGTTTTGTGAAGACACAAAACGAGGGTTATGAATTTCGTTTTGTGAAGACACAAAACGAGGGTTATGAATTTCGTTTTGTGAAGACACAAAACGAGGGTTATGAATTTCGTTTCGTGAAGACACGAAACGAGGGTTAGTGTTTAAGAGGCATATTCTACTTTGCCTATTAAAAGTTCATTGCCTTGTACTATTTGGCTACAAGGTCTTTCGCAGTTTGCGCATACAAATCGGTAATCAATTACTTCGGTGGTATGCTCACATACAGGACATTTTATCAAAGTAGGCAAAAGCTCAATGTGTAATTTCATAGGCTGCTCTGCAAACTCTGAGCTGATGACAGCCTCAAAAGCATTCTGTAATAACATAGGCTCTACATTCGATAACTGCCCTATTTTGAGATAAATATCTGTTATTCTTTTAAATTCTTGCTCAGAAAACTCCTCTTCTAAAGTTCGAAAAGTGCTACGTATCAATGATATTTCATGCATAGTTTTTATTCTTCTAGTAAGACTGATTTTAGATTATCTAATTTTTCTAAATGTCCTTTTGCTTCTTTCTGGAGCGTATTATCTTCTACAAGGTCTAAAACTTCCTCAGCTTTTTGCTTCATGCTTTCCCAAATTTTGAGTTTATCTGCTGTAGAAACTTTGTCTTCATCTTGTGTCATAAACCATTGAGATTCTAAGTAATTGAGTAAAGTAATGGCTCTTTCATAAGGCAAATCTGCCGTGCGAATTTGCAATGCTTCCTCATACAATTTTATGGCTTGTTGATAATTATCAGCACGAAGTCCTGTGGGAAACTTAGTGAGTGCATTGGCATAATTATTAGAAATCATGGCATACTCATAAGGGAAATTCGCTTTAGTAAAATAATTCAATGCTTCACCAAAAGACTTGGCCGACATAGCAGCCCAGATTTGTTGTTTTTGGGGTTCATCAGGCATTTCAGAATAAATAATACCTAGCTGATGATGAATCTCTGCAAACATCTCAGGAGATTCTTCTCTTTTATAGATTTTCAAAGCCTCTTGATACGCCATCAAAGATCCTCTATAAAACTGTGGATTGCCATTTTGAGCCCAAGTATAGAGTAATGTGCCTTTTCGGATTTGGGCATTTCCCAAAAACTGCGTTAGGTTTTCTTGCTCTAAAAGTGCAATGGATTTATTGATATATCCTAGAGATTCGGTATAACTCTGGTTGATATTGGCTATTTCGGAGGCATCAATTAGGAGTAAAGCCATTTCCCAATAATTTTTTTGCTCTTCAAAATACTGCAAAGCCTCCCAAACCAAGCCTTTGATTTGTTCTATAAGTTTCCAATCATAAGGCACATAGACACGCCCCATGAGCACTTGTGTAAGCAGTGATTTGAGTGCAAATTCGGCAGTTTGAGAAGGTTTGGCCTTCAAAGATTTTTCAATTACTTCCTCGGCTTGGTCAAGATACTGTGCATCTAAGAGCAAGGTAACATATTGACGGCTCGTAAAAGCAAGGTATTCAGGCTTGGGAGCAAGCTTGATGGCTTCTTTATAATATTCGCATAAAGCCTCAAAAGTAGTTACTTTTTCTACAGCTCCGTAGTGTGTAGCAATGGCTTGATTGTGTGCTTGCCGATATGGCTCAAAATCATTTTGATTCTCTTTTTGAAGGGTAGCCTTGAGTGTTGCTTCTGTAATCAAAGATTCATTTTGGATAGAAAAAGCAAGAGAAAAATCATGGTACAATGAATTTTTTCCACCTAGATAATCTGCTGATTTTTCGAGGTTGTTTAGTTTTCCGAAAATTACTCCTAAAAAGTTCTCCTTTGTAAAAGGAATATTTTCAGGCAAAAGATAAGGTGGAAGAGCATTGCTCCAGTCCATTGGAAAGTGAATTTCATCTTCCTCAATCACCATAGAAAGACCCGATAAAGAAGGCTTGAAAACTTCTATATCAAGTATTTGAACTAACTCTTCTAAGCGATTTTCACTCTGGATAAATTGCTGTAAGATATTAAATAGGTCAGTTTTTGCAAAAATTGAAAGCATCATTATTTGTTTTAAAAGTTCCTCTTGCGTCTCGCTGAATACCTCGCTGAAAAAGTTGGGCATAGCACTGTGCTTGTTTTTCTGATGAATAATCATCTAAGTAACGTAGGCGTAATCTCATTGGATTTTTTTGATTTATAAAAAGAATAGACAAACACCAGCGACTACGTTTATGAGTTATCTGATAACTTACCTGAGCAGTATGTAGCCAAGCTTCTTCTATCAGTATTTTTTGGTCTTCTTTTGTACCTAATTCATTTTCTATAAATTGAAACATTCTCCCTGATTTTTTTACCTATTAAATGCCCTTATTTGGTCGCCTGTGAAGACACAAGCAACGGCGTTGATAGTCGCCTATGAAGACAAGGGCATAAATTTTATCTATAATTGAATATTCAAAATCTTTCCTTGTCCTTGTATCTCAAAAAAAAGCTCTTTGTCTTCTTCATCTAGTTCATTATCGATTAATATTTCGTGAATTGCCACTGTTTTATCTCCTTGAAGATTTTTGTTTTTGAGCATAAATTGACCTGCTTGGTGCATTTTTTTAAACCAAACTTGGCTCACAGATGCTAAAAGCAGAGATTTTCGCTCAGGATAATAGCGTAGAAAAACGTGTGATTCATCTCCCATTACCTCTTTTGCTAGTTCATGAGGAATAAACAAATGACAAGTCTTTAATTGTATCATGCCTCCTATATTTTACTTTTTTAAATCTTCTATAACCAACTCCACTACTTTATCCCCTGCCATTTTTGCCTCTGAGCTTAGATCTATTTCTAATTTGATATTATCAATAGCAATCAGATAAACGTGAATGTCTTTGGGATAAGCTTCTCCCAATATTTTTTTAGCATACGAAAGACCTTGATCCCATTTAATACTGTGTAAAAACACCATAGGGTCATCTTGTGGTGCACTTTCTACTTCGGCAGCAGGCACTTTGAAGAGTGTTCCTATGGGTTCGCCTGTATTGATAACTCCGTCTATCAGAATAATTCGCTCTTGTCCTTGAAGCTGAAAAAGCACTTCAAAAGCAGAAGTACCCATATCTAAAATTTTAAGATTTTCTACTTCTCCTAGCTTTTTTTGGAGTGCCTCTATCACATAGATACCTATGGCATCATCACTTCTGACTGGATTGCCGAAGCCCATGACCGCTGTGGGTTTGGTGATATGTAGCGTTTCTGTATTCATAAATGATATTATTTTCTTGAAGAGTCTAATTTAGAATAAGTTGATAGTCAGAATTAGTTTGCTTTTTGACATTGCTATAAATAACTGATTATCAGTATTTTAATAGGATAACTCATCATTTATAACTTATTACTTATTTGAATTTAAACAAATATAAATAAATTTGGTACAAGCAATTCTGCCTGTACCAGTGATTTATTAAATGAAGTAAATAGACATTATTACGATTTTATTTACGGAGGTACAAACGAAGACGCTTGCACCAGTGATTTCCCTCGTTCAAGCGTCTTCGCTTGAACGGTATTATGCAACATAAAAATATCGTAATAATCTCTAATAATTAAACAAAAAAGCTTATAACTTAAATTGAGTGTATTTCTTTCCTGTTTTCTCATCATGAGCATGCACTGTACATACTAAGCAAGAATCAAAGGAACGTGCCACCATGCCTACTTCTACTGGATCATGTGGATCTTCTATTTCAGTACCTTCTAAGGCTGCTTCTATTGGGCCAGAGTTACCTAAATCATCATTAGGACCTACATTGATAGTGGTAGGTGCTACTACTTGATAGTTTTTAATGACTCCATCCTCTATTTCTATCCAATGTGCCAATGCACCCCTTGCTGCTTCTGTAGCACCAAACCCTTTGCCGTCTCTCTCTTCGGGTTTGATATAAAAAGCACCATCTAGGTTTACTTCCGAAAGCCATTTATTTACCATCTCATACAAGCGAGGGGCTTCGTGCATACGTGCTAAGGCACGAGTAAATACATTTGCTCCTTTTTGCTTGAGAATATCTCCAAATAACGGGTCATGAAACTGATGGTCAAGATTGGCAGGGTTAGAATTCATAATCACTCTAGAAAGTGGCCCAGCTTCGGCAGCTTGTCCCATATATCGAGGTGCTTTTGACCAGCTATATTTATTATTAAAATCTGTCTGTTCTAGATTTTGTGAAGGCACTGGTGTAGGAAGAGGCTCATCCCATGGGTGTGCTGCTGGCACATCTTTAAACCAAGAGTGCTTGACGTGTTCCATAATGTGCATGTGGTCAAACTCGTGGTATTTTTCGCCATCAAAGAAACCACTTGGAGAAATAAGTGCCTTGTTACGTCCTTCTATGGTAGGTGTGTTGTATAAATCTTTGTGTAAATAAGTACCATACGCCAAAAATTTACCCACTCCTTCTCCAAATTTATCTAAGCCAAACTCTAGACCAGCACGGATAAACAAGCCTAAATCACTATCGCGATGTGATTCGTTCTCTTCTACCCAAGCCAGAAGGTCATCCCAGCTCTTCACTTGCATATATCTGTCTATCGAGCAACCTAGCCAGACGGTTTCGAGCCAGTCATTGCGAAAGCGGTTCATGATAGCATGTGCTCTAGTGATGTCTTTAAGTGTAGGGGCACACATCACACCACCAGGCACCATATAGCTTGAGTGAGGCCACTGTCCTCCAAAGATTGCATAGACTTCTACAGGGCGACCACTAGCAGTTACTCCCTTTTGAAATGAAGTACCTACATAGGCTGCAAACCTCTTGACTACTTCTCCATAAAGGGGTTTATTAGCAAATTTCTTATTTGCCATATCAGTAGCAAAGATGGCATAAAACCAACGTGGAATACTTTGAATGGTCTCTGTAGCTTGTCCAATCGCACGAAGTAAAAGTGCATTGGGTGAAAGGTTAGTTTTCCAAGCAGTATCTAGTGCAGAAGATGCACAATATAAGTGCGAGCCTCCACAGATACCACAGATGCGAGGTGTAACGATTAACCCAGCCTGAGGGTCTTTGCCTTCCATGATTTTCTCAAATCCTCTAAACATGGCGGCTTGGGTATGTGCACGAGTTACTACCCCATTTTCGATATACACTTTCACGTCTAAGTCGCCTTCTACACGCCCTACAGGTGAAATATTGAGTTCTTTAACTGTTCCCATTGTTTATTGATATAAGTGTATTTTATTAAAATTTATTTAGAAGTTTCACGTAGTTCTTTATGACCACCTGTAACTTTTTCTATTGTTCCCATCGTTTTCTCAAAGCCAGCTCTTAAGTAATATCCTAGCTTAGAATTGCCCTTGGGGGTATCTTTGGGTAAGAATCCAAGATGCTTCATAGTTTTGAAGACACTTCCTTTGACCAAGTCATTGTGAGGGAAGCCAGGCTCTGTACAGCCTAAGCAAGGGTGATTTGCCCTAGTTTTACTTGACTGACGATTCCAAAGAATACGATTACAACTTGCACGAGTCATAGGCCCTCTACAACCTACTTCATAAAACAGACATCCGCCACGCTTGCCAAAGTGCCCATCTATTTTTTGGGCAAAACTAATGGCATTGGTACAGCCAGTTTGGACAAAATCTGTAAAGAAAGTCTTAGGTCTATGATAATCATCTATCAATACATCGCCAATTCGTCCTGTAGAGATAGCTACTAAGATTTGGGTAATCCAATCTGGATGAGCGGGACAGCCTGGGATATTGATAACAGGTAGTCCGCCTTTAGATTTGTAATCAGCCCCTAAGAAACCTCCCTTGTCTTTTTTGTGAAATTGCATTCCTGTAGATTCACTTGGATTAGGAGGCACCGCAGGGATACCCCCCCAAGTAGCACAATCACCAATGGCAACTACATAGCCCGCAACTTTTGAGAGTTCTTTGATCCAATCCATCATAGGTCGGTCGCAGAAATAATTCATGGTACCAGTGTTATTAGGCCCTTGGATGATAGAACCTTCATAGACTAGAATGTCCATCGTGATTTTGCCAGAGAGAATGTCTTGTAGAAGTTCTAAGACTTGCTCGCCAATCTCAAGTCCTATGGAAGGATGCCAAAGAATATTTACCCCGAAGTCTGTTACCAATTCGACTACTGTGGGTTCTTCGGCATTGAGGAAGGACATCGTGTTGCCACTGCATGCACCACCTTGAAGCCAGAGTACGTTTGCCATTGTTTGATAGGTTTAAATTTTAAATTCTTATTGTCAAAATACAATATTATATAAAAATCATTTAAATCAAACAAAAATTAGAAAATA
>Ga0163144_10030690_pt1 | contig 10274 bp, 9 predicted proteins | sample OliLak19BULKMAT1_FD_123175 | JGI IMG/M metagenome (GOLD analysis project Ga0163144, IMG submission 123175) | Freshwater microbial mat bacterial communities from Lake Vanda, McMurdo Dry Valleys, Antarctica - Oligotrophic Lake LV.19.BULKMAT1 | ecosystem: Environmental > Aquatic > Freshwater > Lake...
ACGAAGTGCTTGATAAGCGAGGCGTAAATTTCTTCGGCATTTTCCTTGAAAATTTTGTCGTATTGACCCGTTGTTGTTTTAGTATTTTGTTGTTTTTTTGCCATGGAGCAAAGGTAAGAAAAATCTTTTGAAAAAATGCTGTTGATTGTAAATAATCGATGCACATTTTTGTTTCAGCATTTTTTGACCTAAAAAGTTATTATCTGCGTGTTGTTTTTCAGGTTTCGAAAATAGACTTCTTACCAAAACCCTTTTTCCAAGAAGCCTAATAGGGAACGAAAGTTAAATAATGTGGCAGAATAGCATGTTATTTAATGCTTGTTCCTAATAAATCGTTGATAATTTGTTTTTTGCCTTTTCAAGTCATATCTTTGCACTCACAAAATACACGTTTTTACACCAAAATATGCAATGAATAAATTATATGTGGAAGGAAGAGCATTCAATAACGAAAATTATGCTGAACAAGGATTTGCCGAGGGTGAATATGAAAACTGCCTATTCTCTCACTGCATTTTTGCTAAAGCTGATTTGTCAGGCGTGGTATTTATTGCCTGCGAATTTGACAACTGCGGCTGGAGTGTGGCAAAGTTACAAAGCACATCTTTTCAAGAAGTAAAATTTAAAAATTCTAAAATGTTGGGCTTGCGTTTTGATGAGTGTAATGTTTTTCTTTTGTCATTTGAATTCGAGAACTGTATCCTTAATTTCTCCTCTTTTTACAAATTAAAATTAAAGCATATACAATTTAAGTATTGCAAATTAGAAGAAGTAGATTTTGTAGAAGCAGACTTAACTAAATCAATTTTTGAACATTGCGATTTGATAAAAGCAGTTTTTGATAATACCATCTTGGAACAAGCAGACTTTAGAACTGCGGTTAATTTTTCTATTGACCCAATGCTCAATCCAATTCAAAAAGCAAAGTTCTCAGCTCATAACGTGGCAACATTGCTTAATAAGTACAAACTCACTATAGAATAACCAACTAAAACTAAATATCTAAATGCTCACATTTGTTCGCACAGACTCGTCCAATCAGAATTTTATAACGCTTGTAAAATTGCTTGATGCCTATTTGAGTGAAAAAGATGGCGATGAACATGCCTTTTATAGTCAATTTAATAAAATTGATAAAATCAACCATGTTATATTGGCATATTGGGAAGAGCAAGCAGTCGGTTGTGGAGCTATCAAAGAATATGGTGCGCAAATAACCGAAATTAAGCGTATGTATGTCAATCCTGATTTTCGAGGTAGAAAAATCGCCTCCAAAATCCTTGTCGAGCTTGAGCAATGGGCAAAAGAACTTCAATACGAAAGCTGTATTTTGGAAACAGGCAGCAGGCAAACTGAAGCTATTGAGCTTTATAAAAACAACGGCTATAGCATTACTCCCAATTATGGGCAATATCAAAATGTTGAAAACAGTGTTTGCTTTGAGAAAAAAATATAGATGGTTATTTCAAAAGCAACGCGAGTAACCCAAGCAAGCCTAAATCTACGAGGAAGCCAAAAATAATTCCAAAGACAAAGCCGTATCCAATGATAAACCTGAAGTAAGGTCCCGCAAAACCATAAAATAAACTTTCCAGTTCGCTTGCGTGCATTTTATCTATTTCGCGCACCACAATGTCCTTAAAATCAATTCTTTGCAAAAGCGTATCGATATTATCCTCAAGCGTGTCAAAGAGCGCATCGCCCAACTTGCCTACCAAAAAGTCTTTCGTATCCGAAGCGACATAGCCTGAAGCTCCACCCAATAGCTTTTGTAGCAGGGCATTGAGTTGGAAATTCAAGAGCATTTGCAAATTTGGATTAGCCAATAAATCGGATAGTATTTTGCCCAAATTTTCCGCTAATATATTTTCCTCAAACCAATCTTCCAGTTTGTGTGGAAAGATATGCGTTTCTAAAAGAGATAAAAGAAGCCCACTAACTCCTGAAGGGGTAGCAATATAGCCATCTTTTATGATTTCTTTCAAAAGCGTTTTTATATGTTCTTTCTCCTTCAAAAGCGCAGCGATAAGCGGTTGTGGTTTTACAGAAAGGAATATTTTAGTCAATAACTCACTTGCTACAGGTGCTATGCTTTGCAACCAAGTTGCCAAATCTTCCCTTGCCTGCACTCGCAACAATAAATGCTCAGTAAGCAATGTGGTTTCAGGTAATAAAAGCATTTCTAAATGTTTGAGCAACGCGGTAGGTTGTGCAGGCAAGAGTTGGACAAGTGGGATTTTAAACAGCTTTTCCTCAAGCAATAAATTGGCTAATTGTTGTATTTTCCGAAAAAGTGCGGGGTTTTCTAAGAGTGCTTTTACGCGCTCCTGCAATGTGTCAGGTTGCAGAAGCCGGTTTGTCAATAAGTTAAAAGGCGTATTACCTAAGCGGTGCATTTCTGTTTTTACAGCGTCTTTGAGGGAGGCAAGTTCCTGCTGAAAAAACACAGGAATACCCACATCAATAACGGCTTGCGTGGTTTTGATAATATCCCTTTTAGCAATTCCGGCTGTTAAAGGACTTTGAGCATAAACATCATTATAAATATCATCTACCAATCTATCTCGATTTCTGCTCAACCAGTCGAGCAAACTTTCCACGCCTCGCGTCAACCCTTCGTTCAAATTGTTTTTTAAGAAATTCATTATTTGTCCGCCCATTATTTCGTTGATATTGCGGTTGGCAGAAAATTCATTTTTCAACTTCTCATCTAAAAACTTGAAGATTTGTGCCTTTACATTTTCATTTTGGAGTTGTTTTTTAAGAAATTGATATATTTTCTCTTTCAAATTTTCTTGTTCTTCAGCTGTTAAAAGCTCGTCCAGGTTGCGCAAGAGCCATGTTTGTAATTGTGGTGCGAATTTTTCTAAGGCTAAAACCTTTAGCCAATCTGTTTTTTGTATGTATTCAGGTAACTCGCCTACAATTTTTTCTAAAATTTGGATCACAAAGGCGGGCAAGTTTGCAAGCCACTTTTGTGGAAAAAGGTCAGCCAACGAATCAGCTTTTTGGAGTTGTTTTTCGGCTTGTGTGAGCAGTGTATTCGTAAGCCAATTTAAAAAAGCGTCTTCTTCAAAATATGTGGCAAGTTGGGTTTTCCATTTGGGTATTTCTTTTGCTAATGTTTCGAGAGACGTGGACTTACATAACAATTCAGCTATAAGTTCGCCCAATTGAGGGGTATTCTCTTCTAATTTTTCTACAATGATTTTAGAAATAGCTTGCGCCCAAGTGTTTTGGTTCTTTTTGAGTGTATCGTTTATAAAACTATAATCATTTTTTTTGATAATTTCGGAAAGGGTTTCTTGCAGGTGCTCTCTATTTTCTGAAAAATTTTGACGTAACAGTTCTTTATCCAAGAGCCTGTCTCCAATAAACCGCCCCATACTATTGGCAAAACGGAATTTGTTTTTGGCAATTACCCCTGGCGTGAAAGGCAGGTTTTTACGCAGGAAAGGTATTTTAATGCCGTTATAAGGCTTGAAAAGCATTTTGACGGCTACCCAGTTTGTCCCCCAGCCTGTTATGCCGTAGGCAAGGGCAATGACACTCAGGTTCAGCCAAAAATTAGTTGAAACAGGCATAAAAATCAGCACAGTGCCTGTAATGATACCCAAACCTGCGCCAAACCAGTTCAACGGAGCGAGTTCCTGCCCCATTGCCTTGTAGACCATGTCGCGCAATTTGTTGTCATCTTGTTTGGAGAGGCTCGAAGCTACCAACGCCTTTATACGTCCGTGTGTAAGTTCAGGCAAGTTCGAGATGAGGTAGTTTTTTAGGCGATTAGCAAGGTCATTTTCCCAGCCCTTTTCGCCCAGCCAACTTTTCAGCGTAGTACGGATAGATTGCGGCTTGAGTTTGTCAAATTCTTTTTGCAAAAAGTCCAATAAAATGGACACCAGTCGCTCTCCCACCTTTTTTTGTTGCGATTCAGAAAACTGTAAGCTGTCTATTTTTTGTAAATACGTATGCAAAACTTCCGGAAGTACGCTGGGAATTCCAACGCCGTCTGAAGTCGGCGTAAGTTTTTCTATGATAAAATCCTTTATTTTTTGTGCCACTATATGAATATCCAATCCGAATAAATTACTTCCGTCTTGGTGTATCAGTGGTTTGTTTAGCAGGTCTTCCAAGCCACCTTTGAACTGTTTTTGTAAAAAGACGGATAGTTTTTCGGTATAAAGAAAGTTGGTTTGTACACGCTCCATGAGCGTATCACGCAAACGTGTAAGCAAGTTTTTGCTGATGTCTTTTGGGTTAAAGAACTGATTGATAGGGCTTTCCAACCATTGCGCAAAGCTGTCTAATTTCAAATTCGGGATAGCGCGTTGTAGGTTTTCGCTAATCAGCGGACTGAGTGCCTCGATAATTTTTGCGTGCGGTATTTGTTTGAGTAGCTCGCCTACCGTGTTTTTTTTCAAAAAATCTTCTAACTCTCTTGTGAGGTCTTTTGCTAATTCATCAACATCTAAATTATTGATGCGCTGAATAATTTTATCATCAATACCAACCACCTTGCCTACATTGCCTACAAAAATAGCCGCTAAAAACCGTACAACCATGCCTGCATTTTCTTGAAAGGCTGTTTGTAACATATCGTCAAGTGCTTGTTTTTTATCACCAATCCAGTCTTGCAAGCCTTTGAGCAAAGGTGGTAATTTATCTGCCAAAAACTTCACAAGTGCCTCGTACATGGTAGGCGAGAGGAGGTTGTAAAGCGGCGTTTGGTCTGTCTGCAATACCTGAAGCAATGACTTTAACAAAACCTCAATGACATCCTCTTGTACGTCCGATTGAAATATAGTGCGTATCTTATCTCCAAAATTTTCTAAAAGCGTTTCGCGGTCTGTTGTCCGTAACAAATTACTGAGCGGTTGCTCCGCAAAATGTGTTACCAAATGCGTCAAGAAATCTTCTACTTTTAATATTTCCCACCCTTTTTCTAAAAGTTCTTGTATTTGTGGGGCGAGTTGATGCTCAAGCCATTGTGGAATATTGGGCGTGAGTGTATCTATCCATCGAAAAACAAGTTGTTGGACTTCGGTAGGCAAGATTTCACCTAACGGTTTATGGGCTAAATGTTTCAATATATTGGCTATCACCTCTGTAGGAAAGTGCGTTTTGAGCATTTCCACCAATGCGGTTAGCAGTTTATCCGCCACAGGTTTGGTCTGTTCTACAGTCAGCAACGCATCTGGGCGCAACTGCGACAAGATAGCAGGAATAAGTTGTTTTTGTAAAGGTTGTAAGTTGGTTTCTAAAGAAGTCCGCACTTGTTGTATAAGTGCCTCGACAGCAGGAATGTCGCCCCATGTTTGGGCTTCTTCAAAACTTTCAGGCAAGGTGCGTTGCAATAAATCTGCCAATAAAACCTCTAATGCTTCTCCAAAATTGGGCTTGCTTATTTCGTCTATAAGGGCTTGATGATGGATAACTTTGCGCTCCACGAGGTCAGAAATACTTGCTTGAAACTCAAGCCTTCGCTTGATTATCAAGCCGCCTAAACTGTAGGTTTTATTGCCTATACGTGTTTTGAAATATTCTTCAAACATCATTTTGATGGCTATATCATTCGTGATATAACCTACAAAACCGCCCGCTAATATCTTGGATATTATTTCTCCTATCATTTTTTCAGCTTAATCTTTATTGCAAAGTTCAAAAATAAGTGTTTTATTTGATTTTAACAAATTGAAATATAACTTATGCCAATTCTTCCGCGTATTCTTCGAGGCGTTTGAGATGCACACCATACAAATAATTAATCCACCAGTGCACCATTAAATAGCCCAATAGACTTGCTATAATGGTAAAACTTGTTATTATCAATAAAGAGTGAGTCGTATTTTGACTAACCCATTGGGCAAAGAAGCCGCGTGAATTGTAATATGCGCCCATGAAAAGCCCAGCCAAAAATGCAGGGGGCATAAGGAGGGCATTGCCGTATTTGTAAACGGTTATAAATATGCGCAACTGTTTATTTAAGCGTGTTAAATAATCTTTTAAATTTTCGTCAGGCGATACGAATTGGTGTAATAGTGTCAGTTTTTTATAAAAATAATAACCAAGCAATACTTCATATATTAAAAATCCACCAAATAGTATGCGCATCAAGAAATTATCTTCTACTAAAATGCCTATGAATAACAATACGGCGCATGCCATGTTTATGCGCACTTCTGAGAGGCTATTGATACGTAAACGCTCCAATACACCACGCGATTTGCCTTGTAGGAGCGTGCGCAGTGTTTCTGTGTTCAATGTTTCTTCAGGAGGCGCGTCTTGATTGAGTTTGCGCCATGTTTTTTGCAAGTCATCTAGTTCCATGAGCGATAGCCTGTGCGTTTTTAGGTAAGTTTGGACATTATTTTACGTAATTTTTCTTGTAAGCGGTGCATTTTCACACGCGCGTTGTTGGCTGTTATGCCCATAATCTCGGCTATTTCATCATACGAATTTTCCTCAAGATAGAGCATCACGAGCGCCTTTTCTACTTGTGAGAGTTGCTCGATGGCTTTGTAGAGGAGTTGGACATTTTCGTCTTGAAAGGCTTGTGGCGTGTCATCTTTGAAGTTTAATAGTTGTTCATTGAGCCTGTCGGGTTCAGGGCGCGCTTTCTTCTTACGCAAATCCGAAATAGCTACATTAAGGGCAACACGATAAAGCCAAGTAGTGATTTTTGCCTCGCCTCTGAAGCTTGGAAATGCACGCCAGAGCTGCAAGACGACTTCTTGGAACAAGTCTTGGCGGTCGTCTGCATCATCAGCATACATACGGCAAACCTTATGAATGATGCGTTGATGCTCACGGACAAGGGTTAAGAAATTTGTTTCTACAGAATGCAAGGGATTTGTGCAACAAGATTAGACCATAAGTAGGCACTTGCCTACCAAATATTACAAAAGAAAATCTTTTTGTTGGTGCAAAAGTATTGAAAAATTTGTTTTTCCAATTTTATAACTAATTTTGTTGTTATGAAACTGCTTTTTAATACCCAAAAATACCAATACCTTGCTGATAAAATCCTCGCTATGGGCGACTTGGAAGCGGGACAAGTGCAAGTTGAATATTTCCCTGACGGTGAACGCTACCAACGAATTCTTACCGAAGTGGTTGGACACGATGTGGTATTGCTTGGCGGAACTGTTTCGGACAGCGACACGCTTGAGTTTTATGACCTTGCCTGCGCGATAGAAAAGCAAGGCGCGAGTTCATTGATTATGGTTGTGCCTTATTATGGCTACTCGACTATGGAGCGTGCCGTTCACAAAGGCGACGTAGTAACTGCCAAAACGCGCGCGCGCCTGCTCTCCTCTATACCCAATACAGGCAAGGGCAACCACATTTTCTTGTTGGACCTGCACACAGAAGGATTGCCGCATTATTTTGAAGGCGACATTCAACCCACGCATTTTTATGCAAAACAGCTGGTCATAGAAGCCTGTAGAGCGTTCGGGGGATCTGATTTTACCCTTGCCTGCACAGACGCAGGAAGGGCGAAATGGGTTGAGTCGCTTGCCAATGATATGGGCGTGCAACCCGCTTTTGTATTCAAAAAACGCCATAGTGGTGATAGCACTTCTATCACAGGCATCAATGCTGATGTGGCAGGCAAGGTAGTTGTGATTTATGATGACATGATTCGCACAGGCGGCTCGCTTATGAAAGCCGCAGAAGCCTATAAACATGCAGGTGCAGGCGATGTATATGCCGTAACAACGCATGGACTTTTCACAAATAACTCACTGGAAAAAATAAAAAACAGTGGACTTTTCAAAAAAATAGCGACCACTGATAGCCATTACAACGTTAGCTTATTGCAAGATGACTTCTTGGTAGTCAAAACGGTAGCAAGAATCTTTCACCCCGCACTCGTACAATAGCAAGACCTCGCCTCAGCAATGTTAAGTTTGCGGTTTTAAGCCAAGCCCTCCAGCACCAGAGCTGTTAAGTTCTCGGTTAGATGCCAGTTCTTGATTTAACCCCCCCCTAAAAAGGGGGGATAGTCAAACCACTGTTCATCAGCTTTTTAAAAATATACGCTCACCTCTCATCTCTCACCCCGTTTTCAAAACAGAATGACTAAAGTATTGGTTACAAGTTGTTTAGCTCTCCCTCCCTAAAAAGGGGGCAGGGAGGGTAAACCGCAAACCTAACCCGACCGGGTTAAACCGCAAACCTAACCCGACTTAACTTTACTTTACAGATAGAAAAATAAACATTTTAAAACTCAACCCTATCCATGAAATTTTTAATCTCAATAAGCCTGATTTTGTTGCTATCGACAAGCAACCTCATGGCGCAAGACAACCGCACACGCGGAAAAAGGTCTAAAAATGACTATAAAGTATGTACACTCATTGGCTTTGGTGGAAATTATGGCGTATTCGCGCCTACAGGCTTCAATGATGTATTGAGGGAGTTTAACGAGAAATATGCCGCTACAGACGGGCAGTTCCCCTTATTGGCTGCCACGCAAGGCGGTTCGCTTTTGGTAACAAGCTACGGCAACCATGGCGAATCAAAGGCGCGTATGTGGTATGAATTTGGACTGCGTGGCAATTTTAAAACCCTGCAAGCAACCGAGAAAGTAAGCCAGCTTACCAATAAGATGGAGCAACAATTTTATACAGCGCATTTTGGCCTGGGGGCAATGCCTGTATTATCGCATGGCTTCGACCTCGCACTTGCTGCCAGTTTCGATGGTGGTATGTTGATGACCAACGCAAAAGGAACAAACTTTACTAAAACGTATAACCACGCGCAAACCGATTTGTATTATGGCTTTTCGGTTTTTATGCCTATGTATTTTTATTTTAGTGAGCATGTGAGTTTGGGTATTCGCCCATATTACCAATACCAACTCAATGACACAAGTTTCAAAGATTTACGGTTGGCGATGAATACCAACCCATTATTGCCGAACCCTGCAATAGATGCCGATAAAACGGTTTCTAAATTTAGCAATTATGGTGTGTATGTTCATTTGAATATCGTATTTCAAAAATCGGTGGACATTAATCAAAAAAGATAGCGCATTTTGATAACGACATTTTAAATCAGTACAGACAAGCCATGGCTTGTCTGTACAATTACCAAATTACATTTTTACAAAAAAACTCTATGAACACTACCACCCAAACCCAACGCAAACAAAGTCTATATTATGTTTGCCGATTTGAAGGAATACAGTGCCAACAAATACAATTTGGAGCTGATTTTGAAAATGGAAACCGTTCTCTATGACATTCGTTATGAGCTGTTTGCAGAAAACGCACACTGCTTTAAAGTCTTAGGCGACGGTATGCTCGCTACCGACAAAAACCCTGTGCTATAGGTGCAAAAGGCTCTCAAAATCATTGAGCAAATCAAAGAGATTTTTGAAAAAGATGCCGAATTTGAGAAAAAACCACAAATACGCATCGCATTGCACGTAGCAACGGAACAATCGTTGAGCGAAAGGCACACGACTTACCAACTTGAAAATCAGCAATTCACAGTTTTTAAAGATATTGCAGGCGAAGATGTCATCAACACTGCCCGCATCGAGCCTGTCGTGAAACCAAACTGTGTTTTTTGTAGCAACGCCTTTGCTGTAGAATTGAAAACGTTGCAATCTACGGGCTTCAATCCTGACATAGAAACGGCTACGCTGGATACGCACAAATTGGGCAAGGAACACGACAGTTTTGAGGTCGAACTCTTTGCAGTATTCCACAAAAATAACCAACCCAACACCACCGAATTGAAACAACATATCCACCAAAAATTAGACAAACGAGAAGAAACCTACCAACAAGTTTCTCCTTTGACAGGCGGATATACCAATCAAGGCGTACAAGTTTTGGGCGATGTAGGCAAAACCATAGTCAAAAATGTAAAAGCTGCTATTGAACACATTGGCGACAAAATAATGAATGTCCACAATAACCAAAGCGCAAACAAAATTTACAACATCGATAACCGGCATTTCCCAGCGTGTTTTTCAAAAGAAGCATTTATTAAAAATTGAGCTGAAAAACGAGTGTTTCAATGGGCGCAATCTGGTTTTGTCCCCTTTTAGGAGCATTGTAGAGGCATTTAAGCGGGTAAACAAGTCGGGTTTCTTATAAACTTGCAAATTTTCAATGCAGGCAAGGATTTTTACACACGTTGCCAATCTCAATAAACTGCCACAACGCCTTATTTACGCATAAACCGCCTCTAAATGCCTTTTACAAGGTGGGGACAAAACTAGCTTGCACCCTAACCTCTTGACTTTCAAAATATAACGC
>Ga0163144_10030691_pt1 | contig 10274 bp, 12 predicted proteins | sample OliLak19BULKMAT1_FD_123175 | JGI IMG/M metagenome (GOLD analysis project Ga0163144, IMG submission 123175) | Freshwater microbial mat bacterial communities from Lake Vanda, McMurdo Dry Valleys, Antarctica - Oligotrophic Lake LV.19.BULKMAT1 | ecosystem: Environmental > Aquatic > Freshwater >...
CGACAATTCAGCTATGATGGTCTGGATATTGAAGAACTCGCGTGGCAACTTCCCTATGGTCCACCCACGCAGGCAGTCTTGCTAAAACCGGCCGGTGCGACGGATAAATTGCCTGGTATCGTCGGCTTACATTGTCACGGTGGCAATAAGTTTTTCGGACGCCACAAGATCACGCGCACGGCGGACGAACGCCACCCGTTGATGGCGCAGCATCAGGCGCATTATTATGGCGATGTGGCCTGGGCCAACGAATTAGCCAAACGCGGTTATGTGGTCCTGGTCCACGATGGTTTTGCCTTTGGCAGTCGCCGTGTACTGCTGGCCGATCTGCCGGAAGTCATTCGTTATGGGGTAAGTGATCCAGCGTGGGAGGATAATGCCGGCATCCAGGCGTATAATACTTGGGCGGCCGGCCACGAGTCGATCATGGCGAAGTCGCTCTTCTGTGCTGGCACAACTTGGCCTGGCGTTACCTTGGCCGAGGATCAGCGGGCGCTGGATGTGCTGTGTGCTCGCGCCGATGTGGACACGACACGTGTTGGCTGTTGTGGGCTATCGGGCGGGGGGCTGCGCACTGTCTATTTGGCCGGCGCCGATCCACGTATCAACTGCGCCGTCTGTGTGGGCATGATGACCACCTGGCGCGATTATCTGCTCGACAAAACCCACACGCACACCTGGATGATCTACACGCCGCTGTTACCCAACGAGCTAGATTACCCAGAGATTTTGGGGCTACGCACACCGCGACCTACCCTGGTCCTGAACGACATTCATGATTCGCTCTTTACCATGCCCGAGATGGAGCGCGCCGACACGATCCTGCGTGAAGTCTATGCCAAGGCAGGTGCGAGTGAGCGTTACCACTGTTCCTTCTACCCCGGCCCGCACAAGTTTGATCTGCCCATGCAGAGCGAAGCGTTTGCCTGGTTTGACCAATGGTTGCAATAGAAATCACCAATCGCCTTTACGATCGGAAGTACCAGACCAGCAATACAATCACAATGATCGCCACAACGGCATAGATCAACATGCGGTTGTCTTGCACCACATCGCGGGCCACATCTTTGGCAACATTGGTGGCCACCTGGCGCTGGGAAGGGGCGGCAATCTTGGGTGGCTCGACCGCAGCCACGGCGGCGGCAACGGCCGCTTGCCGGGCCGCTGCGGCTTCTTCTGTAGAGATGGTATCGGCGCCCCCGGTTTTGTCAAGGGCATCGGCGGCGGCTTTTGCTGCTACAACAACGGCATTCTTGGCCTTGATATATTGGTGCAAACCTTCCAAACTCTGCTTGATAATCGACTTGGCCGAGCTATCGATCAAGCGCTGGCCGACGCTGGCAATGCGTCCACCCACCTGGGCATCACCGTCATAATGCATCAACGTCGTGTCGCCTTGGTCTTCCAGCACGACACCGCCGACGCCCTTGACAAAACCAGATGCGCCCTTGCCGTCCACCTGCATCTTGTAGCTTTCCGGCGCGCTGATGTCGGTCAGCTTGATCAAACCCTGAAAGACACCTTGCACCGGCCCCACTTTAATGTTGAGCGCGCCCTCGTACTCGTTCTCGCCAATCTGCACCAGCTTTTCGCAGCCAGGCATAATCTGGGCCAGCACATTGGGATCATTTAAAGCTTCCCAGACAAGATCACGCGGTGCTTCAAAGGTGTAATCGCCCGCTATTTTCATAATATCGCTCCTTGGTTTAATTTTGACAGATGACGAAAATATCTGTCCGTATGGATTGCAAGCAATTTGATGCGATCAGCGTTTCTGATAAAGTACGATCATAACACCCACCAACACCGCAGCGCCACCTATCAGTTGCTGGGTGGTTGGCCATTGGCCAAAAAGCTGGTACGACCAAAGAATAGTCATGGCCGGGCTGAGGGTGAGGATGAGCGAATGAATGCTCATGTTTAGCCGGCGCAACGCCACATAATAGAGCACGCGGCTGATGACAACATCGACGACAGCGACCAGCAGTAATAAAAGCCACACGTTCACTGCTGGCCAAATCAAGGCGTGTGCCACCACACCCCAGAGCAAGAGCAGTACCGTTGTACAGAAGAGCCGAAAAAAGAAAAAATTGATAAAGTCAATCCCACCACCATAACGCTTGACAATTGCAGTGTGCAACGCATAGAGCAGCGTGGCCGCCAGAATCATAAACGAACCCAACTGTAGGTAGTCACCGGGCTGGAAGGCAATCGTGAAGCTGCCCACAATCGCAATCACAGCGCCGACCCATTGCAAACGGGTCAACCGTTCGCCTAGCCAGAGCAGACCAAAGCCAATCCCAAATAGGGTCGAAATTTTGCCCAACATGGAAGCTGTGCCCGGATCTACATATTGGATGGCAATGTAGCCCAAGTTGGTGCTGACCGCAATTAGCGCGCCAATCGACAGGAAGAACCAAACATGGCGACGGAGTAGTCGCCAATCTAGTTGACCGATAGCAAGCGCATAGACGCCAATCAATAACGTACCGATGCCTTGCACGTACATGGCAGAAATATTCGGGCTAATATGGGGCAGGAGCAGGCGGGCAAAGACAAAATGTAGACTATCGACAAGCAGCAGTACACTGATCAAGAGTACGCCATGGTCGGCGGTGTTTTTAGCTGGCGTTGCCAGTGAATGTTGCATGCGGTGGTCCTATCAATGGAGCGATGCGGTATCAGGCCATGTATATGCTAGATTTCGGCCTTCATTCTACCAGAACCGCAACCGACTTGAACAATCGGGACGAAAGCTAATCTTGACTCTAGTCGGCTCGTGGTTATACTGGCGATCGTGATTTGAAATCTCACGTTACACAGATACGCATAAAAACAGGTACACAGAGATCACAGAGGCCACACAGAGCACACCGAGAATTTAGCAACGTGTGTCAGTTGGTGAAATTCTCAGTTTTTCTCTGTGCCTACTCTGTGATCTCTGTGTACCTGTTTTTATGTGACGTGATGTAAGCGAGTAATTCCAATTTATATCCGACGGGGCGAGGAGAACTAATGAATCTGACACGCTGTACATGGCCCGGCAACGATCCGATCTATCTGCAATATCACGACGAAGAGTGGGGCATACCCGTCCACGACGACCGCAAACTGTTTGAGATGATCTGTCTGGAAGGAGCGCAGGCGGGGCTAAGCTGGATCACCGTGTTGCGCAAGCGGGAACATTATCGTGCCGCCTTTGACAACTTCGATGCGGTCAAAATTGCCGGCTACGGGGAGGAGAAGATTGCCGAGTTATTGCAAAATCCCGGCATCATTCGCAACCACTTAAAGGTGCATGCTTTTATCAAAAATGCGCGCGCAATACTTGCCATCCAAGCAGAGTTTGGCACCTTTGACGCCTATCTCTGGCGCTTTGTCGGGGGCGCACCCATTCTCAACACCCGCGCGTCACTGGCAGAGTTGCCGGCGCAAACGGTCGAAGCCGAGGCGATGAGCAAAGATCTAAAGAAGCGGGGCTTCACCTTTGTCGGCCCCACCATCTGCTATGCGTTTATGCAGGCAACCGGCATGGTGAACGATCACATTGTTACTTGCTTCCGTCACCCGCGTAATTTAGCGACCAGTGACCAAGTAGTCAGGCATCAATGAGATACCACATAGGAACGAAATGAGCTCTTACTGATTACTGATTACTGATTACTGATTACGGCCTTGACTGTACTGCGCCGTCGCCACCAGTCAACCCACAGGTAGATCAATAGGCCGAGCACTACCAGATGCTCGAACATCGACCAGTAGTTGCCGTAGTGCGCTGGGTCCCAATAGCTGATCGGGCTACGGAAGCGCGTCTCCCAGTAGAAGGGAAAGAAGAGCAGAGGGCCATCGTCGGTGTGCAGCGGAATGTCGATTAAGGTGTGCAATCCACAAGAAACAGCAAACCAGAAGAGGGTGGCGCCCCATTTTTGCGCGCGCCGCCAGGCCCCATAGCCCAACGCAATATATAGCAAGATGACAAGCGGGCCATGAAACAGGTTTTGGAGGGTGATGACCCAACGATTGTGAAAGTACAGATAATCGAACAAGTAGGCAATATTAAATTGCGAAGGGTCCACATCGGGACCCGGCCGCCGCCCAGCCCACAGGTCGGATGCCAGAAAGATGATCGTCAGCAGAATCAACGGGATGTCGGGGGCAAACGAGCCCAACAACAAGGCGCGGCTGTTGAGCGGTGGTAATTCGCGCCCAGCCACCATCAATTTTGGCGCGCCCGCAGGATCATACTGCTGTTGTTCTTTTAATGCGCGGTTGAGCACAGCCGTAATAATTACATGCGAGTACGTTTGCAAAGCTGCTACAATCCTTTAAAGGGTTGATACAAGTGATTTGAACGCAAATGCTATTCTATGCAGCTTTTCTTTGCGCCTTCGCTACCTCGCGTCTTTGCGTTAGCCGTTTTTATGCGCTCTTATTCACGCGTCCATTTCCCACGAACCACCGGCAAAAAAGCCGCCATCGACCACAATCGTGCTGCCGGTCATATAGGAAGAGGCAGGGGAAGCAAGCAAGAGGGTCGCACCGACGAGTTCTTCTGGTTCGCCAGGGCGGTGCATGGGGATGCGGTCGCGCAGCCATTGGTTTCTGTGCGCGTCGCCCCAAAGCGGTTGCGCGGTCAACGGCGTCATAATAAAGCCAGGCACAATACAATTGACCTGGATGTTATCCTTGGCCCATTCGACCGCCATCACCCGGCTGACTTGGGCCAGGCCAGCCTTGGACGCACCGTAGACAGAGACGGTGCCCAACCCATAGCGTTCGTTGGCCGAGCTGATATTGACGATCTTGCCGCCGCCCTGCACGCGCATCTGCCGGTGCGCAGCCTGACAGAGGAAGTAGGCGCTACGCAAGTTGAGCGCCATAATCGTGTCGTAATCTTCTGGCGTCACGTCGGCGATGGGCTTGCGTCGGTTCATTGCCGCGCAGTTGATCAAAATATCGAGCCGGCCCAGTGTGTGCGTGGCGTCCTCGATCAGGCGAGGATTGGCGTCCGTTTCGCTCAGATCGGCGCTAAAGGCACAGGCTTGACCGCCGACCGCTTGCACCTGGCGACACGCTTCGGCCACCTTTTCCGGCGTGCGCCCGTGGATGCCCACCGTGGCGCCCGCCTCGGCCAACGCCACGGCCAACGCAGTGCCGATGCCACCCGACGCGCCAGTGATCAGGGCCGTTTTGCCAGTTAGGGAAAAGAGACGTTGAAAAAGAGTTGCCATACTGCCGGTATCTACTCCAAATTATTGGTGGGCGCGATAGAGCGCTTGATCAATGCTCTCTTGCAAAAGGATCTTAATCAGCGATTGATAGGGCACATCGCGTTTGTTAGCCAAAAGCCTTAATTCGTTCAGCATTGATTCTGGCAGACGGAGGGAGATGGTTTTGGTAGATGGCTTAAGATTGGGAAAGACAACCCTTTGCGCTTTACTCCAATCAAGATAATCAGCCGAGTCTTGCTCTGCCCAAAATTCTCGCTCTTCGTCTTCGTTGCGAAATTCAGGAATTGGTTTTAGCATAAATTTTGCCTCCTTAACTAGTTTATCTATAAAAATCACACATTTGTATATTACAACAATATACAAATAGCGTCAAGTTTTCAAAGAATGATTTATAAGCTACTATAGAAGTTTTCAATTTTCTCTCGTCGGGTACTAAGTTCAGACAAATTTTATCGAGAAAAAACATGAAAACTTATAACAACTTGAATATAAGATTCATTCATGATACACTCGCTTAGGCAAGACTCAATCGACCGGGATTTCAAAGTGCCATTAAACTAGTACACTTGGGCGGAAATAACCATACTATTCTCCGGTGAATCAGTAGTGAATCAGTAGGACAGTGAGACAGTGAGACAGTGAGACAGTGAGACAGTACAAACACTGTTCTACTGTCCTACTGATTCACTGTCTTACTTACGCCCAAGTGTACTAGCTAACTAACAAAGGAGAAATAGCATAATGATAGACTTAGACCAAGTAGAAGGATTTGAATGGAATAAGGGTAATCTAACCAAAAATCAGGATCAGCATCAAGTTTCCACCACTGAATGTGAAGAGGTTTTCTTTAATCGTCCACTTACACTCGATGATGATTTGAAGCACTCACAACAAGAAATCAGATATTATGCTCTGGGGCAAACTAATGCACAGAGAAAACTTCATATAGTTTTTACGATTCGCCAAAATAAAATTCGTATAATTTCTGCACGGGATATGAAGAGCAAAGAAAAAGCAATTTACAACAATAATCTATAAAATCTAACGAACAATATTTGTGATGACTATTTTTAGTCGCTAGCAAAATAAAACTATAATAACTCCCTTTCCTGATAAAAACACAGGAAAGGGAGTTATTCATCAACTATACCTGATACAACGGCTTTTGCCCGCGCAGCGCGCGCAGACAATTCTCCAGGGTAATATCACCCATACGCCGTTGCCCTTCGACCGTCTGCCCGGCAATATGCGAAGTCAAGACCACATTGTCCAAGCCAAGCAACGGGCTGCCTTTGGGCGGCTCATCAACAAAAACATCTAACCCGGCGCCCGCCAGTTGACCAGTCTTGAGCGCGGCAGCCAGCGCCACTTCATCCACCAATTGACCGCGTGCAGTGTTGATCAGGTAGGCAGCCGGCTTCAACAACGCCAACTCACGCTCGCCCAGCAACGGTTTGTCGTCACCGGTAGGCGGCGCATGCAGCGACACCACGTCGGATTGTTGCAATAATTCGTCTAGCGGCATAAAGATGACGTTGTGTTGGCTGGCAAAGCCTTGATCCGGATAGAGATCATAGGCGAGCACGCGCATACCAAACGCCTGCGCCCGCAGACAGACTTCTTTGCCGATCCGCCCCAGCCCGACAATGCCCAGCGTCTTATCGCGCAATTCGTAGCCAATAAATCGCTTCCACTGCCCCGCCTGCACGCTCAGGTGCGATGGCACAATCTGGCGCACCAATGCCAACAGCAGACCTAGTGTCAGGTCGGCCACCGCATCGTGGATCGCGCCCGGCGTCGCGGTGACGCTGATGCCGCGCGCGCGCGCCGCAGCAAGATCGATGTTGTCCAGTCCGACGCCATGTTTGGCAATCGTCTTCAACCGATCGGCGTGCTCGATCACTTCGGCGGTCAACTCGTCTGTACCGGTAATGATCGCATCTACGCCGCGCAACGCTTCGAGTAACTCGGCGGCGCGATAGCCACGCCCGACGGTGTTCGGGATCACTTCGCACCCCGCCGCCGCCAGTTGCGTGAGATGGTTGGGGTCCGATTGGCCAAACGAGCGCGAGCCGATCAGGACGCGCCAGGGGGGATTGACGATTTTTGCGGGTGCCCTCTGGGCGCGATTTTCGATTTCTGTCACAACGACCTCACTTGAATTCGGTTCTATCCCGCCGCCAGCTTTCGTATTTCGTCCACCTCTTGCGCCATATCGGGTACTTTATAGAGGCCACCGCCTAGCGCCAACGTGGTTGCGCCTGCCGCGACCAGATCAGCGACATGGGCGCGTTTTACGCCGCCGGCCACTTGAATATCGACAGTTTTGCCAGCGGCTTCGGCCAGGGTGCGCACCATACGCAGACGGGGTAAAACCAACGGGTTAAACGCCGCGCCGCGCGCCCCTTCACCCGTCACGCGCGACAGCAGCAGCACAGCATCGACGAGCGTAATCACTGGCTCTAACCCTGTCAACGACGTGCCAAGCCCAAAGGCCAACCCAACCTGCACACCCTGATCACGCACAGCAAAGAGCGCTTCGTAGAGCATCGTGACGCTCTCGGCGTGGAAAACAATCAAATCAGTGCCCGCGTCGACCAGATGTGGCACAAAGCGCAATGGATCAGTTGCGCCCAGATGCACCTCGAAAGGTAATTTTGTCAACGGTCGCAACGCCGCAATCGTGCGCGGTGGGAAGCCGAGATCAGGCACAAAGTGGCCGTCGAAGACATCTACGTGGATAAAATCCAACCCAGCCGCTTCCAACCGCGCCACCTCATCGGCCAGCCGACCGTGATCACCGTTGAAGAGGGCTGCGCCAAGGCGTAACTTTTGCATCATCAAGTAACCATTTCCTCGCTTGATTGACGATTTTTGATTTACGATTTACGAGTGATCTTGTCGACGGCGCAGCCTCGTAAATCAAAAATCGTCAATCGTAAATCAATCAACCTTCCATCTCCAGCGCAATCGCCCGGATTGGTGACGCGTCCAACCCTTTGACGGGCAGCGGCATGCCGACAAAAAAGAAGCGGTCATTGGGAATTTGGCCCAGGTTACAGAGACATTCGATCACCGGAATATCGACCCCGGCCTTGAAGAACAAGTGGTGATTGGGATGATTCTTGACCCCGCGCACCTCAAAGCCGGACGAGTCGGTGCCGAGCAACTTGATCTTGCGGTCCAGTGCTAGCCACTCGGCGGCTTCGGCGGTTACGTAGGGTCGATCATGCGAGTGGGGCGTGCGATATTGGTGTTCGCGGCCCTGCCACATGATCACAATATCGCCTTCCCGAACCTCACCTGCGGCCTGAAAATCTTGCACGGTGATCGGCTCGTTGATTTCTTTGTGGCGAAAGTCCAGCCGAATCGCCGGCCCGACAAAGGTAGCGGCGGGGAAATCGGACGTATCTTTGCCGCCACTGTAAAAATGCAGCGACACTTCGACATGGGTGCCGGAATGCGACCACATGTAGACATCGTTCATGATATCACCCGTCGGCGTCTCGCGCAGTTTGCCGCGCTGTTTGATCTCGACGGTGTACTGCTCTTCGCCAGGCAACATGGTCTGGGTCAGGTCGATAATACGAAAGTTGCTCATGCCATTCACCAAAAGGTTTGTGGATAGAATTGTTGGATTCGAGAATCATTGGAAACGAGTGGACAACTTAATAGTAGCGCAGTCGCAACAATCGTTCGGTCGGCAGGGTCTTTATGTGACCATTCCAAATCGACATTTTTAAGCCATGTGATCTCAGTCACAGGGACAATCGCTACGCGCTTTATTTCTTTAAGCCGAGTGACAAGTTCTTGCACAGAAAGGGGAAGTATTAGCTTACGCTGATTTACCTTCAATCCTATTTCCCAAATCGAAATTGAACTGATAAAAATCTGATCGGCTTGCTCAATTGCTTGCATAGCGCGCACTGAAAGTTTGGCACTATCCACTGTCGCATAAACCACCGCAGAAGTGTCTAAAAGGATCACTTGATATCTTCCCATTCGTCGGTCGTCGGCGTGTTAATATCTTCGTGATAGATAACCTTACCGTCGTACGCACCAAATACCTCTTTGAAACTGAGGTTTTTCGCAATCGGTTGAATCCGCAAAACTGGCCGGTTGTTATCGGTCACGATGATCTCCTCGCCGCTTTGCTCAATTTGGCGAAAGATTTGAAGCATCTGGGCTTTTAGTTTACTCTTGGAGATTGTAAGCACTGTTTTTTACTCCTTGCTGATTGGCTTTTTTCAAAGCCATAGTCATAACCCTAGTCACATAATATCAGGCGCCAGGCTACTTGTCAATTGCACGCTGCATCTCCCAATCAATTATGCTAATTTACCAGGCATCCGGCAACTCCTCGCGCACGCCAGGACACCCCGCCGTCGTGATCAAGCTGCGCCCGCCGGCCTGCTCAATCGCTGCCGCCACATCAGCTTGGCGATCCGGTTCGGTTAAAGCAATGATGATGCCGCCGCCGCCTGAGCCAGATACTTTGGCACCCAACGCACCGGCATCTAGCGCTGCTTCGATCAGCCGCGCATTGGCGGCCACGGAAACGCCCAATTTCTCTAAGAGTAACTGGTTGAGATTCATCAAATGGCCCACCGTTGCCAGGTCGTTATTCGCCAACGCGATCTCGGCCTGGTGCTCCAGTAGGCCCATTTCCGCAAAAAGATGCCGCCGTGCTGGATGCGCCGTCAACCATTCCCGTACGCGCGTGTTGACTTCCGCCGTGTTGGCCTGGACACGGGTATCGCCTACTACAATCGGCAACGCGGCTTGGTAGGGCAAGGCTTGCGGACCGTCGCTTAGCGTGTAACGGATCAAACCACCCACCGCCGATGCCCCGCTGTCTAGCCCAGAGGCCACGCCGCCATGTGCAATCATGTCGCCCTGCCAGGCCAGGAAGGCTACCTCGGTTGGGGTCAATGGCTGGCCAGCCGCGATTGAAGCAGCCAAGGCCAGTGCCGACGAAGCCGCCGCCCCCGACCCCAACCCGCCGCCAATCGGCAACGTGGAGCGCCACTCGATGTCGAGACC
>Ga0163144_10030692_pt1 | contig 10274 bp, 4 predicted proteins | sample OliLak19BULKMAT1_FD_123175 | JGI IMG/M metagenome (GOLD analysis project Ga0163144, IMG submission 123175) | Freshwater microbial mat bacterial communities from Lake Vanda, McMurdo Dry Valleys, Antarctica - Oligotrophic Lake LV.19.BULKMAT1 | ecosystem: Environmental > Aquatic > Freshwater > Lake...
CTCGTGTTCGGCATCGACTGGTTCGGCGATGAGTTCCAGAAGTACTTTCCGTATGCCTACCAGGGCTCCGGGAACAAGCTTGGCTCGAAGAACAACATCACGCGCTCGGTGCGCGAGATGACCGTCGACTACAAGTCGTCGTTGTCCAACACCCTGACGAAGAACCTCACCTCCGAGTTCTCGTTCGGAGCGCAGGGAATCTTCTTCGCACAGAACCGCGTGAGCGGATCGGGGAACGACTTCCCTGCACCCGGCGTACGCACGGTGTCGGCGGCCGCGACGCGCACCGCTGCGGAAGAACGGGTGGAGACGACCAATGCCGGCCTCTTCGCACAGGAAACCTTCGGGTTGTTCGACAAGGTGTTCGTGGCAGGTGGCCTGCGTGTCGATGGTAATTCCGCCTTCGGCAACAACTTCAAATACCAGTGGTATCCCAAGGCGTCGGTCGCCTATTCCTTAAGCCAGGAATCGTTCTGGCCCACCGGCCTCGTGCCCACCATGAAGCTGCGCGTGGCCTACGGCACCTCAGGACAGGCACCTGCGCAGTTCGCAGCCGACCGCACCTATTCGCCAACTTCGGCGCAGAACGGCCAGCCCGCCGTCACTCCCAACAACCTAGGTGACCCCGACCTGGGCCCCGAAACCTCGCGTGAGGTCGAGGTGGGATTCGATGCCGGACTGCTGAGCGATCGGTTCGGGATCGAGTTCACGTACTTCAATCAGATCACCAACGATGCACTGATTCGAAAGAACGAGCCCCCGTCCGAGGGATTCCTCGCCGCGCAGCTCACGAACATCGGGCAGACGAAGAGCAGCGGGATTGAACTCGGACTGAACGCGGTACTCTTGTCCCGTGCGCACCAGGAGCTCAACGCGCGGCTCAACTTCGCCACCTTCAAGAGCGAAATCACCGACATGGGGGGCGTCGCTCCGTTCTTCGTCAACGATGCCCGTATCGTGAAGGGGTATCCCGTCAATTCCATCTGGCGCATTCCGCTGGCCAACTGGAACCCCACGACACGCCGCCACACCGCCGGCATCGACCGCATCTTCGCCGGCCAGATTGACCCTAAGTTTTACGGTGCACTCTCGGCGGATTATCGCCTCGGCCGCTTCTCGATCACCGGCATGGCGGATTTCCAGGGTGGAAACAAGAAGATGGACTTCTCCCACTACTGGGATACGCGCGTGCGCTCGGGAGATCACTACCTCTCGCTCGTCCAGAAGCCGAACGGCGCCACGACGCCGGTCGCCGATTCGCTCGTCGACTACGTGAACGCGATCGGCAGCACCGTGTTCGTCGAGCCAGCGGATTTTATCGCGCTCAGCGAACTCTCGCTCAACTACAACGCGCCCGATGGCGTCTCGAGGCGCCTGGGCTTCCGTCGCACCTCGGTGCGGCTATCCGGCCGAAACCTCTACCTGTGGACCAAGTTTCCGGGAGTCGATCCGAGATTGAATTGGAGGGGCAACGTCGCGGTCGGTGGTAGCGCGGATTTCGACTCCCCGCCTATCCCGCGCGTCTTCCTCATCACCGTGCGGGCCTCACGATGACCCGGCCAATCGCCAACCCAAAATCGACCAGGAATCCACGCATGCCCATTGGACGCTTTCGCCGGTTCGCCATGGTCGCTGCCGCTGTCGCCCTCGTCGCCGGGGGATGCAAGGGCGTGCTCGAGGTGGGCAACGAACAGGATATCCTGGACAAGAACCTCGACAATCCCGACGCGGTCGTGCCGATCATGAACGGAGTGATCGGCGACTACGCGCTGGCCTACGCCAATGCGATCGACATCATCGGCCTGTTTGGCCAGGAGTTGCAGCACACCGGATCGTTCCCGACGTGGCGCGAAGTCGAGAGAGGGATCGGCACACGTCCGAGCGGCACAGGAGATCAGGTCTATCAGAACGTGTCACGAGCCATCTGGGTCGCCGATACCGCTGCCGTCCGCTTCCGCAAGTTCCTCCCAGATGCGGAGAAGCGCTTCGAACTGGCGACGGTGCTGACGTGGGGAGGGTTCGCGCACTTCATGCTCGCCGACAATTTCTGCGAGATGACCTTCCATGGTGGCCCGGCGGTGACTCCGAAACAGGGCTACGAACGGGCGAGGGCCGTGTTGGACGATGCGGTGAAGGTCGCGACGGCCGCTGCTCGCGTCGACGTCCTGCGCGGGGCGCTTGCGGGAAGGGCGCGGGTGCGGCTCATGCTTGGAGATTACGCCGGCGCCCGCGACGACGCCCGGCAGATTCCCCAAGGCTTCCGCCTGATGGCGCTGTACGGCAACAACGCCCGAGAGAATAATGCAGTTGCCACCCTCACCACGACGCTGATCCGACGCGAGGCCGGGGTGCACCCGCGCTTCTACAATGATGTGCGCTTCAAGAGCGACCCGCGTACGCCGTTCCGCGACAAGGGCGACACGGCCAAGGGCCCCGATCCGACGCGGAAGTTCGTGGAGCAGCTCAAGTACCCGTTGCGCGACACGCCCATCCCGGTGTTTACGTGGCAGGAAGCGCGGCTCATCGAGGCCGAGGCAGAACTGCAGATTGGCACCGCCGCAGCAGCGGTGACTCTCGTCAACCAGATACGTGCGGCGTCGAACACTCCGGCGTACACTGGACCAACCACCGCAGCCGACGTTCGCGCGCTGCTCATTTATGAGCGACAGGCCGAGCTCTGGCTGCAGGCGCAGGGACTCAACGACTGGAGGCGCTTCAACCTGCAATTCGCGACTCAGCCGCTGGACAAGTGCTTCCAAATCGGGCAGCTAGAGTTCGACACGAATCCGAATCTTCGGAAGTCGTAACAGGCGAAGCCGTCTGCGGGGCCGCGCTCGAGACTCCGGCGCGACCCCTACCTCCGCTCCACCCGCACCGTATCCCCCTTCATCGCATCCGGCACCAGCCAATACGGCGTCCCATATGGTCGCGCGCGCGGCCACACCTCATCGAGCGTGTCGTCGTCGTACACCACGCCCCCCTTCACCACGTACTTGATGTCCGTGGTGAAGCGGATGTTCTCCAGCGGGTTGCGATTGAGCACCATGAAGTCGGCGAGCTTGCCCACCTCGAGCGACCCCAGGTCATTCGCCTTGCCGATGAAACGCGCACCGTGCAGCGACGCGACTTCCAGCGCCCCCATCGCCCCGGTGGCGCTGGCCGCCATCCACGTCTCCCAGTGAGAGCCGAGTCCGTTGTGCTGGCCGTGGGCGCCGATGGCGCCGAACCCGCCGGCGGTGATGACGTCGGCCATTCCCTGCGCGAGCCATGGGAACGAGTAGTCGCTGGCCGGGCGTAGCATGCGCCGCCGCCCCTGCGGGATGAAGGTCACCCATGGCATGAAGCGGCGCGTCTTCCCGTCCTTCCACACTTCGCTCTCCTGGTACCAATACTCCTCGTTCCACGGCCCGGGGCCGCCGACCATGAAGGTAGGCGAGTAGGTCGCCTTCGCCTTCCCAAGGAAGGTGGTGAAATCGGAATAGAGGGGCGTGTACGACATCGGGTGCTCGAAGCCGGTGTGCCCGTCCATGATCAGGCCTAACGTGAACTCCAGGTCGCCGTTTTCGGAGGTGACCTGCATCCCGTGCTTGCGTGCCGCCTGCATCACCCACTGGCGCTGGTCGCGGCGCGGCTGCTGGTACTGCTTGAGCGAGACGGCGCCCCAGTGCTTGAGCTTGAGGATTCCCGCCTCGGCGATCGCGGCGGTGGCGAAATTCTCCTGCCGCGATCCGTCGTCGGCGTAGAGCGGGTCGCCGGTGCTGTAGACGCGCGGCCCCACCACGAGCCCAGCCTCGACCATCTCGGCCGTCGGGAAGAGGTTCTGCGACCACATCGACGGGTCCATCGTCGTCGTGATGCCGTATGCCAGGAACGCCGCCCCCTCGTAGTTCTGCTGGGGGATTATGCCGCGGTGCTCACGATAGTTGTGCGAGTGTACGTCGATGAAGCCGGGGATGATCGTCGTTCCCTCGGCGTCGAAGATGCGGGCCGCGGCCGGAACGCTGCAGCGCCCTACGCAGACGATGCGGTTCCCACGCACGACGAGCGTCCCGATGACAACCTCGCGGTTGCGCAGCGTTACGAGGCGTGCGTTGGTGAAGGCGACCGTCCCCGCCGGAATGGCGCGCGGAACGGTGAGGGCAATGCGCGTGGTGTCCGAGCGCTTCGTGGTCACCGAATACGAGTAGAAGCGATCCGCGCTTCCGTAGTCGAGCGTGCTGTTCGAGCGCCAGGTGGGGAAGAGCCCCCCTTCGCTCGTCAGGCGGGTCGCCGGGAGGCGAGGGCGGTTGCGGTCCACGCGCAAAGTGACGCCGCCGGTGCCCTGATACGGAAACGGAGCGACCCAGACGTTGTCCGATTCCTCGAAGGCGACCCACCCTCCGTCGGGCGAGACGGTGATCTCGTCGGCGAAGGGAAAGCTGAGGTGGGCGCGCCGGTCGGAACCATCGGGGCGGATCGAGTAGAGAACGGTCTCGGTGGTAGTGCCTGTTGTGGAGAGGTGCGGATAGAAGATGCGACCATCGGGACCGTACGACGGACGCACGATTTGATTGCGAACGTTGTTGAACGCACTCCCGGCGCTGCCATCGGGGGCATTGGTGACACGCGCTACGAGTTGCGCCTCGCCCCCGATCGCGCTCACGCGCACGATGTCCCAGAACTGGTTCCAGACGACGCCGCGCCCGTGCCGAGACTCACCAGCGCCGCGCGCCATGGCGATCTCGTTTCCATCTCGGCTCCAGCTCGGGTGGATGTACTCCCCAGCTTGCCGCGTCAGGCGCTCCGGCGTGCCGCCACCGGTGCGCACCTTCCACAGGTGGCCGCTGACCGTATCCTCCCAACTGGTGAAAGCGATAAAGGCGCCATCGGGCGACCATGCCGGTGCGTACTCGAAGGGAGCGAAGCCCTCCGGCGTCAGGCGCCGCGGCGTCCCGTTGGGCAACTCCATCACCCACACCCGCCCCACCGCCTGAAAGGCCAGCCGCCGCCCGTCGGGCGAGGCGCTCTGCCAGCGGGTGAACTTCACCGCGAGCGCGTCGTCGCTCTGCTTCGTTTGTGTGTTGGCGAGCTCGGAAATGGTGCGCTGCACCTTGGCCGTGAAGGGGATTGTCGTCACCACGCCGCTCGACACGTCGAGGCGCCGCAGCTTTCCGCCCTGCGTCAGCACGATGGTGCGGCCATCGGCGCTCCACGCGTAGCCGGGGAAGGGGCGCAGCACCTTGGATCCCTCGAACATGTCCTGCTCCACCGGGTCCATCAGCAGTCGCTCGTGCCCCGACTCGAGGTTGCGGAGCCAGAGCGCCGAGCGCGGTCCGAAGGTATGCCCCTTCCAGGTGATGGTTCCGTCGGGGATGCGACGCACGAAGGCAAGCCACTTGCCGTCGGGAGAGATCTCGGGGGCTCCCATCCCACCACTCGATGTTTGCAGCTGCTGTGACTGTTCGCCGAACGAGACCGCCGAGATCTCGCCGGTGCGAATATCCATGCGGCGCACCTGCGTAGAGCCGCCGAGGAAGTCCGTGCGTCCGCTGTAGCCAGCTTGTGTGGCCCCTTGGTTCATCACCTGGAAGTAGAGAAAGCGTCCATCACGCGAGAGCGAGGGCCAACTCGCCTGCTGCCGCTGCCTAGCGAGGAGTTCGATTCCGCTCCCGCCGTCCTTATGGTACATCCAGATTCCGCCCCCGGCCGGCTGTTCGCCGTGGGCGAGCTGGTGTCGCTCGACGACGATGTATTGGCCGTCGGCACTCCACGCCGGCGTCACAGCGCGCACGTAGTTCTCGCTGAAAATCGCGCGTGGATTGGAGCCGTCGGCGTTCATCACCCAGAGATTGTTCTGTCCCCGCCGGTCGCTGATGAAGGCGATGAGTGTCCCATCGGGGGAGATGCGCGGCTGGGTGTTGATGGCGATGCCGCTGTTCTGCGTTAGTGCAGTGGCCTCACCTCCTGCAATCGGCATGCGATATACGTGCCCCAGGAGGTCGAAGACGAGCCACTGTCCGTCGGGCGAGAGATCGACCGACATCCACGTTCCTTCCATCGTGGTGAAGGCGATCTCGCGTGTGGTGCCGCGAGGTTGGGTGACGTCCCACGCGGCGGGGGTGGGCGCTTGGGCGACACCGAGGGCGGGGAGCGCGACGAGCAGCGCGGTGGCCGCGAGGTGCAAACGGCGAAGGGACGTTGACACGGGCCGAGCCGCAGCATGGCGGAGAACAAATCGATTCATCACTTCCCGTTGATTGAGAATGCCACGAGCTCGCAGTCGTCCCCCGTACCTGTGGCGATAACGACGTACTGCGTGCCGCTGGCGGTTCGATACGTGATCGGATTCGCGTACCCGCGGCCGGCCCGCAACCGGTGCTGCCAGAGCACGCGTCCGTCACGTGTGTCAAGCGCGTACAGCACGTTCCCTCCGCCAGTGGCGAAAATTAGCCCTCCGCGCGTGACCGTGCCGCCCACGGCGCCCGCGACGCCGAGCGGGGGAAGCGCGATCCCCTTGAGCAGGGGATGATCCCTGATGGCCGGCGTATCACCCAGCGGCACCTGCCACTTCTGGTTTCCCGAGTCCAGATCGATCGCCGTCATCGTGCCGTACGGCGGCTTGATGAGCGGGAGCGCGGTGGGTGGCATGTGATCGCCGCCCGCGAGCGAGTCTGGATCGGCCGTTACGCCGAGTGCGCTCCCGGTCAGATCGACGGTGTAGTCGTAGCCGATGGTGTCGTTCGGCGCACCCTTCAGGATGCGGTAGAGCACCGGGTTGTTCGTCCCCTTCACGTAGAGCGTGCGCGTGTCCGGATCGAACGCCGTGCTGCCCCAGCCGGCCCCCCCAATCGAACCGGGCATCACGATCGTGCCCTGCAGCGACGGCGGCGTGAAGATCGGGCCACTGCGATACCGTCTATAGATTTCGAGCGCTCGCCGCCGGAGCTCCGGCGTGAAGTCGACCAGGTCGTCCTCGGTCACTTCCTGGCGCGTGAATGGCGCAGGCCTGGTCGGCATGGGCTGCGTGGGCGATGCGCGCTCTCCGGGCACGTCGCTCGGCGGCACCGGACGCTCCTCGATCGGCCAGATCGGCTTGCCGGTGACGCGATCGAAAACGTACATCCAAGCCGTCTTGGAGGGCACAACGACCACGTCGCGCGGGCGACCCTTCCAGCGCATCGTGGCGAGCACCGGAGGGGCGGGAAGGTCGTAATCCCATAGGCCGTGATGCACGATCTGGTAGTGCCACACGCGCTTGCCCGTCCGCGCGTCGAGCGCCACGACCGACTCGGCGAACAGATTGTCACCCTTTCGATCGCCCCCGTACCAGTCGTTGGTCGGCGTGCTCAGGGGCAGGAAAACGAGCCCGCGCTTGAGGTCGACGCTCATTGGCGCCCACACGTTGGTGTGGCCCATGTACTTGTACGATCCGTCCTCCCACGTCTTCCAGCCGTACTCGCCGGAGTCGGGAATCGTTTTGAAGCTCCACAGGCGTTTCCCTGTGCGGACGTCGAACGCCTGCACGTCGCCCGGCGGATCGTCGCGGTAGCGCAGCCGGTCGCCCACGCCATTGCCGACGATGACCACGTTGCCACACACGACGGGGGGCGAAGTGTTGGTGTAGTGCAGCCGATTGACCGGCCGCCGGAGCCCCTTGATCAGGTCCACCTCGCCGGCGTTGCCGAAGCTCGGGATGGGCTGGCCGGTACGTGCGTCCAGCGCGACGAGCTTCCAGCGCGCGTTTATGAAGACACGGCGCTCCTTTCCCTTGGACCAGGTAGCGACGCCGCGGTGCACGAAGCCCGTTCCGTTCGACGGCTGTCCCGCGCGCCAGGTCTCGGGATCATGCTTCCATAGCTCGCTACCCGTGCGTGCGTCGAGCGCCGCCACGGCGGCATATGGGGTGGAGAGGTACATCGTATCGCCGATTACCACCGGCGACGTCTGAAACTGCCCTGGACGTGCTGCCTTCTGATCCGCGCCTTCGGGTACGCCGTGCTCCCCGGTCTTCCAAGTCCACGCCACCTTCAGCCGGCTCACGTTGCCGCGATCGACGTCGGCCAGCGGAGACCAACGCATCGCCCCCGCATCGCCGCTGGGGGTCGGCCAATCGACACGCTGCGCCGTTGCTGGTGCGGCGTGCAAACCGACGAAGATTGCTACGAGCAGTGCTCGCGATGCTGTCATGGAAAGCTCCGCGCCGGTCCCGCGCGCATAGGGGGCTGCCGATGGATGACTCCTCCCTTCATCACGAAAGCGACACGCATGAAGGCCTCCGGATCGGTGCGCGGATCGCCGTCGAAGGCAACCAGGTCAGCCTGATAGCCGGTGGGATAGGTGCTCTTCGGAAAGCCGTCGTTTTTGATGCGGATTCCGTCGATATAAATGAGCGGCTGGTTGAGCGAGTACGGCGCGTAGCCGATCATTCGCACCTGTGGCGTGTAGTTGCCAGCGGGAATGTTGGTGATGAAGAAGGTGCCGGCGTCGTTGGTGATGGCGCTGCGGCTGCCGATCCCGACCTGTGCATTGGCGATGGGGGCTTTCGTCGTAGAGACCACGACCTTGCCTCGGACCATGCCAACGGGGGCGGCGGGTTCGCGATACGACCGCGAGCGCGTAGGCGAGGCGGCCGCGAGGACGGCGGGCATGAGCGCGAGAGTGCGGAGCGCGAGTATCGCGCTGCGACAACGGGACGTCCTCAGGCTTCTCCGAGAGGTGGGCATGACGAGCGGCAAGCGGCGCCGCTACACCGGTGGGCCAGTGAGCCGAATGGCACCGACCCCAGCGGCCAACGTACGACCAACCTCCACAGGCCGCAACCCTCCTAACGCATTTTTATTCATCGCCCACTCCTCCCCCGAAGCACCAGCGCGCTCCCTTCATGTGCCACGGCAGTGACGCCAGTAGGGGATCGCTCGAGTAAAAAAGTCTCTCATGACTACATTGGGCTCCATGCGAACGATCGGCGTGAGAGAATTGCCCGTAGTCGGGATCCGGCGTCCAATGGCCCGAACATGTCGGTCGCGCTTTCCACTCCGACCATGAACACAACAACAATGCCCATGTCCCGCATCGCCATCGCACTACTTGGGATTGTCTTTTTCGCTTCGGCGCTCCCTGCTCAGCCCGCGAGCGGTGCCCGAGCCCGTGCCGCAGCGCGCGACTATCGCGAGAAAAATGAAGGTGCGATTGTCACCGAGTATGCGGAACTGCTCGCGATCCCGAATCTGGCGAGCGACTCCGTCAATATCTGGCGGAATGCCGACCATCTCATCCGCATGCTGGAGCGGCGCGGATTCCGGAATGCGCAGAAGCTGACCGTGTCCGGAGGCCCGCCGTCGGTGTACGCAGAACTGGCAGCGCCGGGAGCGACTCGCACGCTGGTGCTCTACGCCCACTATGACGGCCAGCCACTCGACCCCAAGCAGTGGTCGTCGCCACCGTGGCAGCCGGTGCTGCGCGATAAGGCGCTGAGCGCGGGCGGCAAGCCGATTCCGATCCCCACGGGCAGCGGCCGAATCGACGGCGAATCGCGCATCTACGCACGCTCGGCGAGCGACGACAAGGCGTCGATCATCGCGATTCTAGCGGCAGTGGATGCCATGCGCGCCGGGAGCGTCGACCAGACGGTGAACCTGAAAGTCTTCTTCGAGGGTGAGGAGGAAGCCGGTTCCGCGCACCTGCGCGCGATCCTGCAGAAGTACTCAACGCTTCTCGCGGCCGACGCATGGCTCTTTTGCGACGGTCCCACGCATCAGACGGGGCGGCAGCAGCTCATTTTCGGCATGCGCGGCGTCACGGAGTTCGAGCTCACACTCTTCGGCCCCACGCGCCCGCTGCACAGTGGCCACTACGGTAACTGGGCGCCGAATCCGGGCGTACTCCTGGCCAATCTCGTCGCCAGCATGCGTGACGACGACGGACGCATTCGCATCGCCGGCTACTACGATGATGTCAGGCCGATCACGGCGGTCGAGCGGCGCGCCATCGCCGCGCTGCCCCCGTCCGACGCGGCGGTGCGGCGCTCGTTAGGCCTCGCGCGAACGGAGGGGGGCGGCGCATTGCTCGCCGAGCGCATCATGCTGCCCGCGCTCAACCTTCGCGGAATGCGGGTCGGCGGCGTGCGTGAGACCGGCTCGAACACGATTCAGACCGAAGCGTACGCGTCGTTCGACCTGCGGCTGGTTCCGAACCAGTCACCGGAGCGCGTGCGGCGACTCGTCGAGGCCCATATCAGGAAGCAGGGCTACTTCGTCACGAGTGACAGCGTCACCGTCGCCATGCGCCTCACTCAC
>Ga0163144_10030694_pt1 | contig 10274 bp, 4 predicted proteins | sample OliLak19BULKMAT1_FD_123175 | JGI IMG/M metagenome (GOLD analysis project Ga0163144, IMG submission 123175) | Freshwater microbial mat bacterial communities from Lake Vanda, McMurdo Dry Valleys, Antarctica - Oligotrophic Lake LV.19.BULKMAT1 | ecosystem: Environmental > Aquatic > Freshwater > Lake...
CGGCGCTCGCCGTGTTTCGCCGGCATGTGGGCGGATTGACGGCGGCGGGGCTCACGGCGGTCGACCTCGGGAAGAAGGAGTCGATCGGCGGCATGGCCGCGGAATTCCTCGATCGCATGGGCAAGTGGAGCGGGTTCCGCGCGGCGGATGCGGAGAAGACCTTCCGCGCGATGCTCGACGAGGCGGGCGTGCCGGTGTGGTTCGAGCGGCGGCTGGAGCGGGTCGAGAAGACGGGCAACCGGATCACGGCGATCGTGTTCGAGAACGGCGACCGGATCGAGGCGGACGCGTTCATCGATGCGACCTACGAGGGCGACCTGCTGGCCCGGGCCGGCGTATCCTCTCATGTGGGACGCGAGGGCAATGCGGTCTACGGCGAGGAGTTCAACGGGGTGTTCGTCGCCGACAAGCATCAGTTCCGTTTTCCGGTGGATCCGTATCGCACACCCGGCGACGCGAAGAGCGGGCTCCTGCCCGGGATCAGCAAGGAGCCGGTGCGGCCGCGCGGCACGGGTGACAAACGCGTGCAGGCTTACAATTTCCGGATGTGGCTCACCACGGCGGCCGAGGGTCGGGCGTTTCCCCAGCCGGCGGGTTTCGACCGCGACACCTATGCGCTGCTATTGCGCTACATCACGAGCGCGCCGGCAGGTTTCGTGTGGGATTGGACGTATCGGCACGGGCCGATCAAGTTGAACCTGGGCGACTGCAACAACGCGGGGCCGGTCTCGACCGACTTCATCGGCGGGAGCGACGCGTGGCCGGAGGCGGACTACGCGACGCGCGAGAAAATCTTCCAGGCGCATGTGACCTACCAGCAGGGGATGATGTGGTTGCTGGCCAATGACCCGGCGGTGGCGGAACCGATGCGGGCGAAGGTGAAGACGTTTGGGTTGCCGCGGGATCAGTTTGTCGAGACCGACGGCTGGCCGCATGAACTCTACGTGCGCGAGGGGCGGCGCATGATTTCGGATTACGTGATGACCGAGCACGAATGCCTCGGGAAAAAAGTGCCGGCGGACAGTGTCGGGCTCGCGAGCTACACGATGGACTCCCACCACACGTCGCGCGTGGTGATCGACGGCGTGGTGCAGGCGGAGGGCAACGTCGAGCAGCGCACGCCGCAGCCTTTTCCGGTGAGCTATCGGGCGATCGTGCCGCGCGAGCGCGAGTGCGCCAATCTGCTCGTGCCGGTCGCGCTGTCGTCGAGCCACATCGCGTTTGGCAGCATCCGGATGGAGCCGGTATTCATGCTGCTGGGACAAAGCGCCGCGACCGCGGCGGCGCTGGCGATCGACGCGAAGACGAGCGTGCAGCAGGTCGACTACGCGGCCCTGCGCGCGCGGCTCGTGCGCGACAAACAGGTTCTGGTGTGGGTGCCGCCGGCGGCCGCGACGGATGCTCGCGCCACGACGAAGGCGAAGAAGTAGCGCAGGCGTCCCGCCTGCTTTCGGAAGCTGCGGCATCCTGCCGCAGGATTGTGTCGGCGGGCGTGAAAAACCTGCGGCAAGATGCCGCAACCACTTTCGGACGGAGCGCAAGGCGCTCCGCTACGCGAAGGCGGACCTCCTCCGGGCCATCGTCAGCGCGGGCCGGGGGCGTTGAGGCGCGCGGCGTTGCGCTCGGAGCCAGCGGGCGTGCCGCGGGGCGCCGCTTTGGCGCCTTTGGGGGATTTGCCGCCGGTGGCGCCCTTCACCGCGGCGCCGGTTTCGCGGTCGAAGCCGTCGCCCGTGAGCTGGGCTGGCACGGTGTCGCCCGTGGCATCGGTCCAGTCGGCGAGCAGTGTGGCGAGTCGGGTCTTCGCGGCCCGGTGCGCCGGATCGGCGGCGAGATTTTTCAACTGCTCCGGATCGGACGCGGTGTGATACAACTCTTCGGTGGGTCGCGGCGCGAGAAACACATCGGCCTGCGCCGGGCTGAGCGGACCAGCCGCGCGGGCAGTGCGGAGCGCTTGGTGGGAGGGCGAGCGGACGGAGTCGGCCGGGCCCTGCCATGGGAGGGCGGGGCGGTGGTTGCGGATGTAGAGGTAACCCTCGGAGCGCACCGCACGACCGTGGGCCTCGTAGTCGTGCCAGTTGTGCTCGGAAAAGGCGTGGCGGCGCACGACCGCTGCGGGATTTTTCAGGACGGGCAGAAAACTCACACCTTGCAGCGTGGCCGGCGCGGTAACGCCCGCGGCCTCGAGCACAGTCGGCGCGATGTCGATCGTGCTGACGAGGCTCGCGGTGGACTGGCCGGGCTGCGCGAGGCCGGCGGGCCAGTGCGCAATGAAACACGTTTTCATGCCCGAGTCGTGGAGGCGCGTCTTGGCGCGCGGAAACGCGCGGCCGTTGTCGGCGAGGATCAAGATAAGCGTGTTCGCCAGCGTGCCCTCTTTTTCGAGGGTGGCGACGACCTGGCCGATGTAGTGATCGAAGCGGGTGATCTCGTTGTAATACGAAGCGAGGTCGCCGCGGGTCGCGGGATCGTCGCGCAGGAACGGCGGCACGCGCACGGCGGCGGGATCGTGTTTCGGGCCGTAGAGTTCCTCGCGCCATTCGCGGTCGCCATCCCAGTCGCGGTGGGCGTCGAGCGCCGCGAACCAGAAGAAAAACGGTTTTTCCTTGGGCCGCTCCTGCACGACCTTCACCCAGTTGGCGTGGCCGCCGCTGTTGCCGGCGGTCTTGCCGGCGTCGACGTGATCGAAGGGCACGGGCTGCGCCGATTCGCCGGCGGTGGGTGCGTCGGCGGACATGTGGTGCTTGCCACTGAGGCCGGTGTGGTAGCCGGCGGCGCGCAGCAATTGGGGAAACCAGGGGAGATGCGCCGCGATGGGCTGGTGGAGCTCGGAGGCGCGGCCGTTGTTGTGCGGGTAGCGGCCGGTGACGATGCTGCTGCGGCTCGGGCTGCAACTGCTGGCGACGAGATAGGCCGCATCGAAGCGCCGGCCATGCGCGGCGAGCCGATCGATGTGCGGCGTGCGCGCGGCCGGATTGCCGGTGCAGCCGAGATCGTCCCAGCTCACGTCGTCGGCGATAAAGAGAATGACATTGGGCCGCGCCGCGGCGGATGTGGCGGCGTGGAGTCGCAGCCCGAGGAGCGCGATTCCGGCGACGAAGGTGAGGCGGGCGGCGAGAAAAAGGATCGCCGCAGGGCGCAGCCGGTTCGCGAAAGTCATGCAGGAGACATTCGGCGTCCCGGCGCCGGCTTTCAAACTCCTTTCTCCACCGCGAGCATGAGAAGAGCCGTCAGGCAGAAAGCATTTTGACGCCATGTGTAGACACCGCGCGAAAAGGCCACTTAGTCTGCGCACGCCACCCCATGGTTCGTTACCCGTTTCAGAAAATTATCCCGCTGCTCGCGGCGGGTTCAGTGCTTTCGCTCTTCAATTTTCCGCGGACCCACGCGGCGTCGTCGGCGTCGAATGGAGCGTCACCGATTGCCTACAACGATCGGATCCAGCCCATCCTGGCGGAGAATTGTTTTCACTGTCACGGCCCCGATTCGGGCACGCGCAAGGGCAAGCTGCGGCTCGATCGCTTCAAGGATGCGACCTCGCCGCGCGGCGACGGTGATCTCGAGCCGGCGATCGTGCCGGGCAATCCGAAGGCGAGTCCTTTGATCGAGCGGATCCTCTCGACGGACGACGAAGAGCGGATGCCACCGCGCGAATCGCACAAGACGCTCAAGCCGGCCGAAATCGAACTGCTCACCCGCTGGGTCGGGGAGGGCGCCAAGTATCAGGAGCACTGGTCGCTGATCGCGCCGGTGCGGGTGGCGGTGCCGGCGGTCCCGCTGGCGAAGGGCTGGGCGCGCAACGCCGTGGACCATTTTGTCGCGGAGAAACTGGCCGGCGCCGGCTTGAAACCGAGCGCGGCGGAGGCACCGGCGCGGCTGTTGCGTCGCGTGACGTTTGATCTGACAGGTTTGCCGCCGACGCCGGAAGAGATCGCGGCGTTCACGCGCGACCCGTCGCCCTCCGCCTACGATCGCGCGGTGGATCGCCTGCTGGCGACGGATGCGGCGGCGGAGCACTTTGCACGCCACTGGCTCGACGCCGTGCGCTACGCCGACACGCATGGCATCCACATCGATAACTACCGTTCGATCTGGCCGTATCGCGACTGGGTCGTGAACGCGTTTCGCATGAACATGCCCTTCGATCGCTTCACGATCGAGCAGATGGCCGGCGATCTGTTGCCCGACGCCACGCTCGATCAAAAAGTCGCGTCAGGCTTCAACCGCTGTCTCGCGACCACGAGCGAGGGCGGCGCGATTGCGGCGGAATACGAAGCGATCTACGCGAAGGATCGCGTGGAAACGATGTCGACGGTGTGGCTCGGGCTCACGACCGGCTGCGCGTCGTGTCACGATCACAAGTTCGATCCGATCACGCAGCGGGACTTCTACTCGCTGGCGGCGTTTTTCCGCAACAACACGATGCCGGCGATGGATGGCAACGTGTCGGACACGCCGCCGACGTTGTTCGTGCCGGCGGTGGGGGACCGCGAGCGCGTGGCGGAGTTGGAGGCGCAGATCGGCGCACTGCGCACGGAGATGAAGCAGCGGGCGACCAGGGCGGGGGACGATTTTCAGGCGTGGCTGGCCGGCGCGAAGACGTTGCAGGTGCCGCCGCCCGATTATGCGGTGCGCCTGCATCGACCCTTCGTGGAGGCGCGCACGGGTGAGTCACCGATCGTCGCAGGACCCTACGGCCCGGCGCTTCACCTCAACGGCCAGGACCTTGTGCTGGGACCGCCGGTGACGATGCGGCGTGAGGGGGCCGAGAGCTACAGCCTGCTCATCCGCGTCGACGGAAAACCCAGCGGGACGTTGCTCTCCTCGCTGGCGGGCGACGCCAAGGGCAGCGGCTGGGAAGTGTCGCTCGAAGACGGCAAGGTCGCCCTGCATTTCGTCGACGAAAAGAACGGGGTGACCGCTCACGGTGTGGCGAACTCGGCGCTCAGCCCCGGACGGTGGCATCATCTGCTGGTCAATTACGACGCGGCGGCCCTGCGCGGACGGACGCTCGATATCTTTACCGATGGCAAGGCCGTTTCGATCTCGGGCGAGTTGAGCAGTTTTCCGAACGACATCGTGCCGACCGTTCCGCTCCGGCTCGGGTCGCGTCATGGCGACGACGGCAAACCGGTCGCGCAGATCACGGGTGGCGAGGTGTGGGTGCAGGATTTGCGGCGGCACAGTCGCGGTTTCGTGCTCGCGGACGCGAAGGCGATGGCCGACGTGATCGAGAAGCATGAAGCGCTCGGGGTTGCGGCCGAGCAGCGGACCGCGGCGCAGAAAAGACTGCTGCGCGAACATTATTTCGAGGGCGTGGATCCAGCCACGCTTCGGCTGATGGCCCAGCTCGATCCGTTGCTGGACGAGGAGTCGGCGTTGCGTAATCGGGGCGGAATCACGCTCGTGATGGAGGAGAAGAAGGACTCGGAGGCCTTCGCGAACATTCTGAACCGCGGCGAATATTCGCAGCCGGGCCAGCAAGTGCTGGCGGCGACGCCGGCGGTGCTGCCTCCGCTGCCGGCCGGCGCGCCGCGCAACCGCCTCGCGCTCGCCCGCTGGCTCGTGGCGCCGGAGAATCCGCTCACCGCGCGCGTCACGGTCAATCGCACTTGGCAACACGTGTTCGGCACGGGCTTGGTCGAGACCGCGGGAGATTTTGGCGTGACCGGTGCGCGGCCTTCGCATCCGGAATTGCTCGACTGGCTCGCGGAGGAGTTTCGCGGGTCAGGTTGGAATTACCGGCAACTCGTGCGGTTGCTGGTGACGAGCGCGACTTACGCGCAATCGGCCGCGGTGACCCCGGCGCTGCTGGAACGCGATCCGGCGAATCGCCTGCTGGCGCGCGGTCCCCGCTACCGGCTCGACGCGGAGCAATTGCGCGACCAGGCGCTCGCCGCGTCGGGATTGCTGGTTGCCAAGCTCGGCGGGCGCCCGGTGCGCCCCTATCAGCCGGACGGAATCTGGGAGGAAGTCGCGATGAAGCAGTCGACCACGCGGTTCTACCGCGCCGATGCCGGCGAAAGTCTTTACCGGCGCTCGCTCTACACGATTTGGAAACGCACGGCGCCGCCGCCGGCGATGGATATCTTGAACGCGCCCAGCCGTGAGGTCTCCTGCGTGCGGCGCGATCGCACGAACACGCCGTTGCAGGCGCTGGTGACCTTGAACGACCCGCTCTTCGTCGAGGCATCGCGGCAATTGGCCGCGCGTGCGCTGCGCGAGGCGAAGGCGGCGACGTTCGAGGCGCGGCTCGACGCGATTTCGCTGCGGCTGCTCGGCCGCACTCTGGCGGCGCCGGAGCGCAGCGTGGTCCGGCGGACGCTCGATCAGGCGCTGGCGACGTATCAACGTCAGCCGGACGTCGCGCGGCAACTGCTCGCGGTCGGCGAGTCGCCCGTGGACGGCCAGCAGCCCGCCGCTGAGCTCGCGGCGTGGACGCTGGTGGCAAGCCAGGTGATGAATCTCGATGAGGCGCTGACGAAATGAAACGCACTGTTCGACTATCCGAGGGTAGGGGCGGTTGTCCCCAACCGCCCGTCTTGGATGTTCGAAGGCACAACCAGGTCGGTTAAGGACAACCGCCCCTACCATCATGAAGCTTCCGCCCGAGTGGAAAAACACCTTCGACGCCTACAACGCCGCGATCACGCGCCGGCAGTTTTTCCGCGCGTCCGGCACCGGGCTCGGCGTGGCCGCGCTGGCGTCGCTGATCGGTGGTGCCAGCCGCCCGCTCGGCGCGAACACGCCGGCGACGAATGCGGCCGCCACGCTTCAGACCGCGATGACCGAGCCGTGGCGGATCGCGCCGAAGGCGAAACGGGCGATCTACATCTCGCTGATCGGCGCGCCGTCGCAGCTCGATCTCTTCGACTACAAGCCGGCGCTGAAGCCGCGTTTCAAGGAGGACCTGAAGGACTGGTTGGCGGGGCAGGGCGAGCGGCTGACCGGCATGACGGCGCGGCAGGCGGCGTTTCCGCTGGCGCCGACGCGGTTTGAATTTGCGCAGCATGGACAGAGCGGCGCGTGGCTCAGCGAGCTGCTGCCGTGGACGGCGAAGATGGCGGACGATCTCTGCATCATCCGCTCGATGAAGACCGATGCGATCAACCACGAGCCGGCGAACCAGCTCGTCTACACCGGCTCGATGCAGAACGGGAAGGCGTCGATCGGCTCCTGGCTCGCCTACGGGCTGGGCTCGGCCAACCAGGATTTGCCGGCGTTCGTGGTGCTGCACGCGAAGCACACGAGCCCGTTCTCCAACGTGCAGGCGATTTCGGCGCGGCTCTGGGGCAGCGGGTTCCTGCCGGGCAAGCACGCGGGCGTGTCGTTCCGGCCGTCGAGCGATCCGGTGCTTTATCTCAACGACGCACCCGGCATCCCGCGGGAGCTGCGGCGCACGATGCTCGACGGGCTCGGGGCGCTGAACCGCCGCAGCTACGAGCAGATTGGCGACCCGGAGATCCAGACGCGCACCCAGCAATACGAGATGGCGTTCCGGATGCAGGCGAGCATCCCGGAGCTGGCCGATCTCTCGCAGGAGCCGGAGTCGACGTATGCACTTTATGGCGACGAGGCGCGGACGCGCGGGTCGTTCGCGAGCTCGGCGCTGATGGCGCGGCGCCTCGTCGAGCGCGGCGTGCGCTTCGTGCAGATCTTCCACCGCGGCTGGGATCAGCACGGCTCGCTGCCGCGCGACCTGGCGGCGCAGTGCAAGGATGTGGACCAGGCGTGCTACGGCCTCGTGCAGGATTTGAAACAGCGGGGCATGCTCGACGACACGCTCGTGATTTGGGGCGGCGAGTTCGGGCGCACGGTTTACTGCCAGGGCACGCTCACGGAGACGAACTACGGCCGCGATCATCACCCGCGCTGTTTCTCGCTCTGGATGGCGGGAGGCGGCGTGAAGGGCGGGTTGGTTTACGGGGAGACCGACGAGATGTCCTACAACATCGTGAAGGATCCGGTGCACATCCGCGACCTGCACGCGACGATTCTGCACCTGATGGGGATCGAACATGATCGGTTCAGCTATAAATTCCAAGGCCTCGATCAGCGATTGACGGGTGTGGTGCCGGCGCAGGTGGTGAAGGGGATTCTGGCGTAGGCAGGGGAGGTAATCGGTTTTTGACGTGGCGGACGCTGGGGCCACGTTAAAGGCATGCCGTCCGCCAATCTTGCCGCCGAGATGCTGACTGTGGAGGACTATCGTGCCACGCCAGAGGGGACGCGTTATCAGCTGATCGAAGGAGAGCTCATCATGTCGCCGGGCCCTAATCGCGATCATCAAGACCTCGTGCTCAATCTGGTGGATATCTTGCGGGCTTACGTGAGAGCGCATCCGATCGGGCGGATTTATGCCGTTCCGTGCGACGTGTTTTTGTCCGAGAATGATGTCGTTCAGCCCGACGTGCTTTTTGTTGCGCAATCAGGTCGTGCGACCCTCGCCGACGATGGCATTCACGGCCCGCCCGATCTGGTGGTCGAAGTGCTCTCTTGGTCCACCGCCCAACTCGACAAGAAGCGAAAGCGTCTCATCTACGCCAAGGCCGGCGTGAGGGAACTCTGGCTCGTCGATCCGCTCCTGCTGCAAATCCAACGTTATGATTTCGCCCGCGACCCGGCGAAGCCCGTGCAGTTGATTGAGGAGAACGAGACGTTTTCGACGCCGCTGCTGGCGGGGCTGACGTTCTCTGCGTCGGAGATTTTCAAACGGTAGTGGAGTAGCGCACTTTGCCGGAGAAGGACGCTGAGTCAGTCGCGGCTGCATGCGGCGTGCTTGATGGACAGGAGAAGCAACCAGTTGGGTAAGTCTTCGAGAGACCTGTCGCGGCCACGGTCAAAATTGTCACCGCTTCATGCAGCCTCTTTCGTATTCGTGAAACACCCTTGCCGATTTTTCGCTGATCGTGCGACCTTTCTTCACGCCGAAAAACTCGGGTTGTGTTTGCAGGAGTGAGGCGTTCCATTTTCGCGATTCCAACCCCTTCATGATTTGCCGTTCCGCTCCGGTAGGATTCGCCGCCATTTTGCTGGCCATCGCTTGGGTCCAGTCCGGCTGTCGTAAGCAGCCGGGAGACCTCACGATTTCGCAGTCGTCGGCGATCGCCCGCGCAGTCGCACGGACTGAATCCGTTTCGACGCCGGGCCTCGCGAAAAAGATTTCGTTCAACGAGCACGTGCAGCCGATTCTCGCGGAGAACTGCTACGCGTGTCACGGCGCCGATCCCGGCTCGCGCAAGGCCGACCTGAGGCTGGACCGGGCGGAACACGCCTTGCGCAAACGCAAGGAAGGCGAGCCGGCGATCGTGCCGGGCAAGCCCGACGAGAGTCCGCTCGTGCAGCGGATCGAGTCGAAGGATGAAAAGAAAATCATGCCGCCGCCGGAAGCGCACAAGACGCTCAAGCCGGAGCAGATCGCGCTGCTGCGGCAGTGGATCACCGAGGGCGCGGAGTATCAGGAGCACTGGGCGTTCATCGCGCCGGTGCGGCCGCCGGTGCCGGTGGTCGGAGGCGCGGAAACCCGGAGACGCGGAGACGGGGAGAAAGGTGTTTCTCCGAGTCTCCCCGTCTCCGCGTCTCCGCCTCCTGCCAAGTATCCCATCGACGCGTTCGTGCAGGCGCGCCTCGTCAAGGAAGGCCTCACTCCCTCGCCCGAGGCGGATCGCCGCACGCTGATTCGGCGCGCGACGCTCGATCTCACCGGCATCGTGCCGACGGCGGAGGAAGTCGAGGCGTTCGTGGCGGACCAGTCACCCGATGCTTACGAAACTGTGGTCGACCGGCTGCTCGCCAGCCCGCGCTTCGGCGAGCATCGCGCGCGCTACTGGCTCGATTACGCGCGTTACGCCGACACGCATGGTATCCATTTCGACAACTACCGCGCGATCTGGCCGTATCGCGACTACGTGATCCGGGCGTTCAACGCGAACAAGCCCTTCGACGTCTTCGTGCGCGAGCAGCTCGCGGGCGATCTGCTGCCGGCGAAGAGCATCGACCAGCTCGCCGCGACGGGATTCGTGCGCTGCAACCTCACGACCAACGAAGGCGGCACCGTGACGGAGGAGGTCTACGTCAATCAGACGCGCGATCGGGTGGAGGCGTTCGGCGCGACTTTCCTCGGGCTGACGACGGGCTGTGCGGCGTGTCATGACCACAAGTTCGATCCGGTGTCGCAGAAAGATCATTACGCGCTGGCGGCCTTCCTCGGCAACACGGCCGAGAAGCCCTGGGATTTGAACATCGCGGAGCCGGCGCCGGTGTTGCGGCTGCCGAAG
>Ga0163144_10030695_pt1 | contig 10274 bp, 11 predicted proteins | sample OliLak19BULKMAT1_FD_123175 | JGI IMG/M metagenome (GOLD analysis project Ga0163144, IMG submission 123175) | Freshwater microbial mat bacterial communities from Lake Vanda, McMurdo Dry Valleys, Antarctica - Oligotrophic Lake LV.19.BULKMAT1 | ecosystem: Environmental > Aquatic > Freshwater >...
CAGCCCGACCGGGTGAGCTGACTAGCACCGCCGCGAGATACAGAGCCATCACCCCCAACGCGATCGCGAAGGCGAGGCGGTAGCCCGGCACGGCGGCATGATGGAGGGAATGGAGCGGTTCTTCGGACATGGGATGAGCGATGTAGCTATGAGCCGTTTGGCGGTTTAGCCTTTTGGGAAGGATGTTTTGTCAGGGATGGATGTGGGTCATCAGGCTGGCGAGTTGGAAGAGCAAGCCAGGGAAGAAGAAAAGAAGCACAGAACTGACAGCGGTGATGGATAGCGGCAGGACGCAAGCCCAGGGAGCTTCGTGAAAACTCGTGACTGGAGCATCGACCGGAGCAGGGCGGAAGAAAGCCCGATGCACGATGGGGAAGAAATAGACCCCGTTCAAAATAGAACTGATCAGATAGACACAAAGCAGCGCAATCTCACCCGCATCGGCCGCACCCCAGATGAGGTAGAGTTTGCTGATCATCCCGCCCGTGGGAGGCAGGCCGGTCACGCTCATGGCTCCAATGGCGAAGGCGGCGAAGGTGATCGGCATGGCCCGACCGAGACCGTCGAGTTGACTGACGTATTTTTTCCCCGTCGCGACGAAGATGGCACCGGCGCAGAAGAAGAGGGTGATCTTACCGAAGGCATGCATCGCGATATGCATGATGCTGCCGGTCACCGCATGGGGATTGAGCAAGCAGACGCCGAGAATGATGTAGGAAAGCTGTCCGATGGTGGAGAAAGCGAGGCGGCGCTTGAGGTTGTCCTGACTCATGGCGATAAGCGATGAGGCCAGAATCGTGAATGCAGCGATCCAAGCGAGTGGCTTTTGACTGCCGAGTTGACCCAGGAGATCGACACCAAAAACATCAGTGACGACACGAATCACGCAGAAAACTCCGACCTTGACCACCGCCACCGCATGAAGCAGTGCCGAGACCGGCGTGGGAGCCACCATCGCCCCCGGGAGCCAGGAGTGAAAAGGCATGAGTCCCGCTTTGGAAAAGCCAAAGGCAAAGGCGAGCAGTAGGCCGACGGCAGGAAGATATCCGAGATTACTCGCCGCTAAGATCGCCTCCCCGCCGAAAGTGAGGTCACCGTCAGACTTCACATAGGTATAAATGATCGCCGGAATCGCAAAGGCAATCGATGTGCCGAGCAGGTGAGCGAGATAGGTCCGACCACCGCTGCGCGCCGCTTTGTCTTGGTGGTGAGTCACCAGGGGCCACGTCGAGAGCGAGAGTAATTCGTAGCAAAGGTAGAGCGTCAGGAGGTTCCCGGCGAAAGCCACCCCGAGCGTGGCCGAGAGCGAGAGCGCGAAATAGGCGAAAAAGCGGGTCTGCGAGAGCTCGTTAAGTCCCCGCATGTACCCGACCGCGTAGAGCGAAGTCACGATCCAAAGTGACGAAGCCACCAGTGCGAAAAGCAGCCCCAAGCCATCGACCCGGAACATGATCGGCACATTGATGCCGGAGAAGCCGCTCACGAACGTGTGGGTCAATACGTGGCCCCCTGACACCGCCGGAATCATCGCAAGGACAAAGGCGAACTTCAAAGCCGCCGCGACAAAGGTCACGCCCTCCCGCAACGCCGTCTCGCGGCGGAACAACAAGATAAGCGGCACCGCTACCAGCGACGCGAGGCAGGCCCATACGGGCAACAAACTGGGGAGGGGAGTCTCCATATCAAGAAGGAGAGCGAATCAAAGCGCCGGGCCATGGGGTAAAGTTTCGAGAAAGGTGCGGATAAACGCCACGATTGGTCCGTTGGCCAAACCGAGAGCAACAATCAGAACACCGGTGATCAACAAAGGCACCAGGCTGGTGAGCGGAGCCTCGCGACGCAACAGGGTTAGATCACCGACCCTACCCTGTTGGGTCGGCTCGGGAGAATAGGCATCTTCGTGCGTGTGAGCATGGCCATGGCCGTCGCTCGGCTTCACCCCGAAGTAGGCGATCTCAAAAATACGGAAAAAGAGAACCGCGCTAACCAAACTAGATACTAGCAAAGCAACCACAAACTCCCAATGGTCGCCCTCGATCGCTCCGCGAATGAGGTAGAACTTACTAAAAAACCCGCAAGTCGGCGGAACCCCGATAATCGCCAATCCGGCCACAATAAAACCGAGACTGGTTAATGGCATTTTGCGGAAAACCCCGTCGAGGTCTTTCAATTCAACCGCGCCAAGGTGGCGAGCGAAATTTCCGGCGGCAAGGAAGAGCGCGAGAGTCATCAACGCATCCGCGAGGATGTGGTAGATCGTGCCGGTCATACCCCACAAGTTCGGATCTGCCAGCCATGCGCCGCCCACCATATAACCGACTTCCACAACAATGAGATAACAAAGCATCTTCTTCAGCTCCCGCTGCCCGAGGGCGAGCAGGGATCCCGCCAGGATCGCCACCACGGCGAGCCAGACCACGAGGTGGCTCCAGCCGAGATCCACAAAAACCCATTCCAGGCCGAATAGGCTGATCATGACGCGGAGCATCACATAGACCGAGACCTTGGTCATAAGTGGTGCGAGCAAACTTGAACTCGAGGAGGGCGCGTAGCTGTAGGCATTAGGCAGCCATCCGTAGAGCGGGAAAAAGGCCATCTTGATCCAGATGCCTACCAGCATAAACAGGAAGCCTATCGTGATGGCCTTTGAATCGCGAATCGCTTCGTTATTTCGTAGGATATCATGGAAATCCTGCATGTTGAGTGAACCGGTCTTCAGGTAGAGATAGCCCACCCCGATCAGGTAGAAGGAAGCTCCCACCGTGCCCATGAGCAGATAGTGAAACGCCGCCATAGTGCCCCGCTTGTTGCTGCCCATTGCCACTAGGCCATAGCTGGATAGAGAAGAAACCTCCACCAAGACAAACAAATTAAACGCATCCGCCGTGATGGTGATCCCGCAAAGCCCCGTGCAGAGCAAGAGAAACAGAATATAGAAATGCGGCGTTTTCTCGGCCTGCTCCTCACCGGTTCGGCGAATGCTGAAAAACGAAACCAACAGTGCCACCACGGTTATGATCAACAGCACCGGCGCATTGAGCGCGTCGATTCGCAACTGAATGCCAAGTCCGAGAGGCTTCTCCCAGCCACCCACAAAATAGTCGATCGCCCCGTGGTTCACGACCCGAAACAAGATCGCGACCGCAGCGGTGACGGAGGTCAGCAGCGCGGTGAACACCAAGGGATAACAGGCGCGATGATCCCGCATTCCCCAGAGGCCCACAAGGAGGGCTCCGAAGAGTGGCGCAATAAGCACGATTATGGGCAACTGATCACTCATCGGTCGGTTCGGCTTTCAGTTGGATGAGCAATTCATTTTCCTCAAGCGAGCCGAACTCAGCGAAAATGCGTTGGGCGAGAGCCAGCGCCACTCCCAGAGTCGCCACACCCACAACGATAGCGGTGAGCATGAGGACGTGGGGAAGCGGATTCACGATGGTGGCGGGATCGACCGCGTAATCGGCATGATCCGCTCCGCGGTGAGACTCGGAAACGGGAACCGCATCTGGCGCTGGTGCGGCCTGCCCCGCATCGGGGGCTGCAGCATCCGCATGCTCCTCATGATGCGGCAGAATCGGAATGGCCGCTCCGTCCTTCACTCCCAACGAGACATAGAGCAGGATGATCGCCGATTGGAAGATCGAGAGCCCGATCAGTTTCTTGATCAGATTGTTCTTCGCAATGACCGCCCAGAGGCCGATCATCATGATGACCACATAGACCCAAAAATTGAAATGGGGCGCGATCGATTCTTGGAAAAAATTATCCATAGCGTGGTGTGAATATTAGAGCGCCTTTTTCAGCGTACCCTTGCTCGCGAGATTCGCATAGATCGCAAACATGATGGCCATGACCGTCGCCGCCACTCCGATTTCTACGCCTAGCATACTGTGAGATCGGGCCATCTCCGGGCCGTCAGTGCGGAAAACGGCTTCCAGCACTCCGTAGTCTAGGAAGTTCTGACCCAGCAGCATGCAGAGGAAGCCGAGGCCGGAATAAATCGCAATTCCGACGGCAGCGAGCATGAGATAACGAGCCTCGCTCAGTCGGCGCAACGCCGCCGCCAAATCATCCGCAAGCGCTAGTATGATATAACTAGCTCCCAACAGCACCCCCCCTTGGAAGCCGCCCCCCGGACTATGGTGCCCATGCGCGATGACATAGAGGGCGAAAAGCTGGACTACCGGCACCGCCAATCGACAAGTCGTACCGACGATAATCCGTTGGTGGTCCCCATCGATGAAAGAGTCGTCTTTGCGAAAGTTCTCTACCAGCGGTGCCCCTGAACGGAAGGTTCGCAGAATCGCAAAGATCGACATTCCCGCCACGAAAATTACCACCGTCTCAAACATCGTATCGTAGCTACGATAATCCGCCAACACGGAGGTCACGATATTCGGTACCTTCGTGTCGGCGTAGCTCTTCGTGATGTAATACTCTGAGATCGATCCAGCCCCTCCCTCGACCCCGGCATTGGCGGGCGAACGGGCATCCCCGAAACGCGGGAAATCCGAGACTCCGTAGATCAACAGGCTGCCCGTGATGAATACGGCGATGGTGGCGTAAATCTTCGCAATCATCAGTCTGAGGAACTCCGTTTGGTGTTGTAAACCGTGGCGATCAAAAATAAGGCGCTCACTCCCGCTCCCACTGCGGCTTCGGTGAACGCCACATCGACCGCCCCCATGTCCGCCCACAGCAAACAAATCAGGAAACTATAGATTCCGAAGATCATCGAGGCGCTCAAGAGATCTTTCACGCTCAGTGAAATGATCGCGGCGACGACCAGAAAGACGAGCAGGATGATGTCGAAGGAAAGGATCACGGGAATACGTGGTTCGGGAGAAAAACTCAGGGGAGCTTATGGCAATCCTCGGTCAGGTGATTGCAATGGCCGGGCTCGATGATCGGCTTGACGCCGTCTTCCCACCCGGCATCCATCAGAGCATGGGTGCTCGTCGGGCTTGTAAGAAGGATGAAAGCACTGACGCCGAGAATTTTGATGATGACCAGGATGGTGATCCAGTCATGCGCGAAGCTCTCGAAGTCGTTCAATTGATGAACGCAGAAGCCTAACAACACCAGGAGACTTGAGAGAGTATCTCCTTTACCTGCCGCATGCATCCGGGTGTAGAAATCCGGGAAGCGGACAATACCCAGCGCGGCTCCTGCGAAAAAGACAAGCCCGATAAGAATTAGAATGGCTCCGATGATCGAGAAAATCATGTCGAGGGTCTCCTTTCTTCCGGGGAGGGCGTGGCCGCTGTTTTGTCTTTCGACTTGTGCAAGAAACGGGCTGCTGCCAGCGATCCCATGAAATTCAGCAGGGCGTAGGCAAGGGCGAAATCGACAAACATCTCCACCTGACCGAAGGCTACGCCGATCACGACAAGTAGGACCGCCGTTTTGGTGCCGATCACATTCACCGCGACAATGCGATCCAATGCGTTCGGACCAACCGTGAGCCGCCACATGGAAGGGATCATAAGGAGAAGCATGACAACTCCCGTATAGACAGTGAAATTCTCGAAAGTCATGCCTCAGGCCCGGCGAAAATGTGGGCGATGTGGGCTTCCATCGGTCCATTGAGACCTTCGGCTGCGAAATCGCTGATCGCATGAATGTAAAAGGTATTTCCGAGAATCTTCATAGTGACCGTCCCGGGAGTCAGGGTGATCGAGTTGGCCAGGAGGAATTTTTCAAAGTCTGTCTCAAGTTTGGTTTCGTAACGCACGATCTGCGGCTGCAGAGCGCTTCGTGGGGCAAAGGAGAGCCGGAGAAGGTGAAGGTTCGCCAACACGATTTGCCAGAGCAGCCAGAGCAGATACCACGCCATCCGCCGACCTTGTCGGAGTCGCCGACGCAAGCTCGTCTCCCGATTCGCGAAAAGCAGATCCGACGACATCCAAGTCACTAGCCCGCAGGAGATCACTCCGAGGGAGAGGTGAAAGAGGTCAAGCAGGCCGGAGCATACCACCCAAGCCGCCAACAGCCCGGCGAAAATGATCGACCGGTGCAAGGTGTGTCGAGGTGGGGTGGATTCCATGGATAAAAGCGAGTCAGCCCCTCCCGCGCACGGAAGAGACGTGGGCAAAGGGAAGCAAGTTCAGGCCGCTTGTCAATTTCCCTATCGAGAAAATCGTGCTTTATTCTCTCAAAGGGATGAAAGCACGATCAGGCATTCAGGGAATCGCGGCGGCGGGCGGCAGGGTGATGCTTTTTAGTCTCGCGAGTTTTGTCATCGGCCAAGAGGCAAGTTCGCCGCCGCTCCAGGCCATCCCCGCCTCGGAGTTCGTGACCGTGCCGGAGGGCAGCAGCGCTCCGATCCCCACTGCGGCTCCCCCGATCACTTCCACGCTCCCGCCGCAAAGGGCCGCGCTCCCGCCGCAAGGGAACCAGACGATGCAAGTTGCTCCAGCTCCTGCGGTGTCCGGCCTTCCGCAGGGAGTCTCCGTTTCCGAGCAGCTCAGCAGATCTAGGGAGATCGTGGTGGAACGAGCCGAGCGGAGGGCGGTGTATCCAGAAGACCCGGAATCTGCTTGGTGGGAGATCAATCCCAGTCTCGCCTTCGCCCGGGCTCAGCGCGAGCAAAAGCCGTTGCTGCTGCTCTTCACTGCGACGTGGAACACCCAAGCGATGTCCCTCTCCGAGGAAGTATTCGCCACCAAAAGCTTTAACGAATATGTGAAGAACAATCTCGTGATTTGCTATATCCCATTTCCGAGGAATCCGACCGATGCTCATCCCGCAGTCCGCGCCATCAAAGACAAATTCAAGGTCAAAGGCCTCCCGAATACCCTGATTTTTAATCCCAACGGCGAAGTTCATCGCGGCATGACGGGTTATCGCTCGGGGCGTCCGGTGGATTATTTCAATGAACTCCGGGCCGCCTGCCGCCCCATTCTGGAATCCATCGCCAACCAACGGGGGACCCTCGTGGCCCGTGGTTACCGCGACTGGTCGAGCGATCAAGGGAAAATTATCTTCGCCGATCTCGTCGAACACGATCAGGCGCGGGTGGTGCTGCGCGACGTCCCCGGACAACTTTGGGTCACGAAAATCAGTGACCTTGCTCCGGCCGATCAGAAATTGGTGGAATCATTTCCCGCCGTGGCGACGCTACAAACATTACCAGCGGATCCGGAGCCGCAGTGATTGCACCGCAGACGCTACGGTCGCGCATTCTCCCAACTCATTTTACCGTCATGATTCGATTTGCTCTTCACTCGGTCCTCATGCTCGTCCTTTTCCTCGGGGCCTCCCTGCTCTATCGGGGATTCACTTGGGGGAGACCGGGGTATGATTTTTTCGATCTGCTCGCGAATCGCCCTCTCGCTGCGGTAGCCGGCCTCAAACCTGTCCTGGCTCAGGCGGAGGGAACTCCGGTGCTCCACGCCGAACCACTCGACCTCAACAGCACAGGGGTGCTTGAGCAGGTCAATCTGGCTTTGGCGGATCTTACCGACGCGGTAGTGCCCTCGGTGGTGAGCATCGATACCACCACCAATGTGAGTGTTTCCCGGCTCGTCCCGGCGGATCCCTTCGGCATGTTCAGCTATCGGCAGAATCAGCGTTATCAGGCCCCCGGACTCGGGTCCGGGGTCGTGGTGACCGAAGATGGTCATGTGGTGACGAACCATCACGTGGTTGCCGGAGTCGACAAAATCCGCATCACCATGCACGACGGGAGCACCTACGACGCCGAATGGGTCGGAAGCGACGCCAACGTCGATGTCGCGGTTTTGCAGATCAAAGCCCCCGAGGGAGGCACTTTGCCGAAATTCCATCCGCTCGCCTTCGGCGATTCTGACAAAGTGCGGGTCGGCGAGATGGTCCTTGCGGTGGGCAATCCTTTCGGACTGAGCGAGTCGGTCACCCGGGGCATCATCAGTGCCAAACAACGGGAACTCAGCGACGGGGCGAATGAATACTTCCAGGTCGATGCGGTCATCAATCCGGGCAACTCGGGCGGGCCGCTGGTGAACAGCAAGGGCGAAGTCATCGGGATCAATGTGGCTATCTTCACCGGACAACAGGATGTGCGAGTTTGGCAAGGCATCGGCCTGGCGATCCCCGCCAATGACGTGCGCGAAGTGTTTGAGGCGATCACTCTGGGCCGTCCGCTCATCCGAGGCTACATCGGCTTGGAACTTGGCAACATCAGTTACAATTACGCCCTCGCCCTCGGTCTCTCGGGCACTCAGGGAGCTCTGATCACGAACGTGGTCAAAGGTTCTCCGGCGGAACTGGCGGAGTTGAAGCCCGGCGATGTCATTGTCAGCTTCGATGGCAAAGAAACCAAAAGCGCCGAAGATGCCCTCACGCGGATTCGTTCCAAAAAATCAGGCGAAGTGGCTAAGCTCGTTTTCCTCCGCAAAGGCGAACGTCTTGAGACCGGCGTCAGCGTGATCGCCACTTCCGATACCAACACGTTGACCCTGCGGGCTGACATCAGTGCGAATGGTCAATCCATCGCCGAGGCGCTCGGCATCACCGTGGGGGACCTAACCCCCGAGCAGCGGACCGCTGCCGGTCTCAATCCGAATCTCGCCGCCGTCCTCATCACCTCCGTGAAACCCGGCTCCCAGGCAGAACAGCGCTTCCGGCAAGGTGACCTCATCCACCAAATCAATCAGGATACCGTGACCGACGTGGCCAAATTTTATGATCTTCTCGGGGCGCTCCCGTCGGACAAAACCACCCTCATGGTGCTGAGCCGCGAAGGCCAGGTGATCCGCGCCTTCTTGAATCCTTGAGGTGATCACGATGGTGGAAGCGGCGTCCCGCCGCTTGTGGTATGGGAATGAGCGGCGGGACGCCGCTACCACATTTTCCACGAACGTTTTCCATGCAACGCCTCAGCTACGCGGAGTTCCGGTCCCGCGACACCGAAGTGGCCGCTGCCTCTGCCCGCACTCCGGGGATTTCGTCCTTTTGCTCGGGACCCGTTTGGCTGCAAGCCGCCCGCGAAGTGTTCGGGGAGGAGATCCCCGAAGAGCGGCTTCTGATTGTGGAAGAAGATGGAGAGTGGGTCATCCTCGCAGACCGCTCGGACGATGGAGTCTATCTCCCGTTCGAGTTCTATTGGCTCTTCGCGAATCCCTTGCTTGGTGATCCGTCGCGAGCCTGGCGTCTGCTCACCCGGGTGGCCCGGACTCATCTGAGCGCGGGAAACGTGATCTGCCTGGGTGGGGTGCGGCGGGACGGTGCTTTGCATCAAATTGTCTCCCGCTCCACCATGTTGGAGGACTCCACGCTCCGGTTCATTCGGGAGTTCCCCTCCACCGACTGTATGGGAATCGACCTTCGAGAGGGCTTCGATGCCTGGCTTGCACGGCGTTCCCGCAAGTTTCAAAAGTCATTGCGTCAGACCCATCGGCCCGACGATATCGTAATCGAAGACGCACGCGGCCATGATCCCGCCGCCCTTTTTGAACGAATCATCGCGATCCAGCGAGACACCGCCAAATGGGCGGGAGGAGACGACATTTTCCAGATGGAACCCTATCCACGGTTCTATCAAACCATCATGGAAAGGCTCAGCCAACGTCGGGAACTCCGGGTTCTTTTTGCCCGGCGGGAGAACGAGGACCTCGGCTACATCTTCGGCGGCATCCTCGGAACAGTCTATCGCGGCCTACAGATGAGCTACCGGGAGTCCGCTCGCCGTTGGGCCATCGGGAACTTTCTGCAAATCGAGAATCTCAAGAGCTGCTCCGTCGAAGGAATTCAGACCTACGACTTCGGAATGCCGGCGGAATACAAGCTGCGCTGGGCGGATCGGACGGACGAATATGTGGCCTTGGTTTTGGGACGTGCCAAAGATACCCTTTAGAGTGCTCTCACGGAAATGGCCCAACCACGACTATCTCTGCAGAATCAAATAGCTGCGAGCGAGCGCGAGTGGTCGCGAGCGAGCGCGAGTGGTTGCAGGTAAGAGGAGGCACTCGCGCTCGCTCGCAGCCACGGAAGACTCACACCCAACAGGGTCAGGTCCCACACCCAACAGGGTCAGGTCCCGCACCCAGCAGGGTAAATCACCTCACGCGGTCAGCGCGCTCACTTTGGAGCCGATGCGGCCCTTGAGACGGCTCGCGGTATTTTTCGTCAAAGCACCTTTTTTCGCGGCTTTGTCGGCAGCAGAGGAAAACTTGTCGTAGGCGAGCTTGGCAGCGGCGGCGTCACCGGCGGTGATCGCGGACAGAGCGACCTTGCGGGTGGTCTTCACACGCGATTTGAGCGCGCGGTTCTGGGCGGTCCGGGTTTCGGTCTGG